>Ga0208375_1000863_pt1 | contig 38168 bp, 49 predicted proteins | sample RifOxyD1_FD_184038 | JGI IMG/M metagenome (GOLD analysis project Ga0208375, IMG submission 184038) | Soil microbial communities from Rifle, Colorado - Rifle Oxygen_injection D1 (SPAdes) | ecosystem: Environmental > Terrestrial > Deep subsurface > Rock core/Sediment | place: Rifle, Colorado... | reverse complement strand
AAAGAAAAATCAGAAAAGAAAAAAGAGAAAGTCCAGGAAATTATTCAGGAAGAAAAATCCCTGGAAGAAAAAGTTGAAGATTCAGAAGAAGAAATAAATGATGAGGAATTTCAGGATTTTTTTCAGAAACCGGAATTTCAGGATTTTTCCCCTTCTCTTGGCAGGATTAATGCTCCCCAGAGAGGATTTGTAAGATTAGAGCAAAACCTCTCTGAATCCAGTTCTGTTAATGAGAATAATTCAGATAACGGAGATCCCTTCAAATATAATGCAATAGCAGGAAACAAAGAACAGCCAAAATATATGTCTTATGAAAACCAATTAACTTCAAATCTTATGCAGGTTCCTGAAATAGAAAAATTTGAAAGAAAAGCATCATGGGAAAGAACAGAAATTATGTTTCAGAATTCTCCTGATGCAAAATCCAGTTCAGAAAATACCTTTGAAAAATACAATCCAGTAAAAAAGTTTGACCAAAAAGAATTCCAAAAAGAAGATATTTTATCAAGAAAAGAAATAAAATATTCTCCGACAAAGCCCTAACCATTAAGTTAATAAATTATTCTTTTCTAATATTATTATGGCAGAAGAGGGTGGATATACAATTGAAAATATTTATCAGGGAGGATATTCTTCCTTGGATCCAAATAAAGCCTATTTCAATTCTTTTACAGGATATAGGGCAAATGCAGGCTCTCTTGGAATAACAACTGATCCAAGAACAGCAAATATGATAAAAGATGCTTCTGCAAAATTATCTTCTGGTGTAAAAGAAATTGAACTTACTCTTGTTTCTCCCGAACTTTATGATGCAATTCCAAAACAGCAATATAAAGAAATGAGGGAATTAAGCAAATTAACAGGAGTGGATGTTTCTGTTCATGGCCCTGTAATTGATACAGCAGGAATTTCTCAGCAGGGATATGATGAATTAAACAGGGAAATGGCAGAAAGAAGAATCTCTGAATTTTTGCAGAGAATAAGAGATGTAAATCCAGATGGCAATATACCAGTGACTTTTCATTCAGCAGAGGGAATTTCAGGTTCAGAATGGAAAACACTTGGAGAACCAGGAAAAGAAAGAGAAGCAAAAAGATTAATTGCGATTGACAGGGAATCAGGAAAAATGACCCAATTAACAACAGAAACTATTTTTCATCCAGATATGAGAGAATTAAAACCAGAAATTCAAAGCAGAATAAAAAGTGGGAGTATGAACCCAGAAGAATTTCATGGCATGAGTGAAAGAGAAAAATACAACCTCATACCTCTTGAAAAAGGAAAATTACAAAAAGCAGAAGATAGATTGCAATCAATAAACCATACTACTTGGGATGATCAAATAAATCAACATTTATTTAATAAAGAAAGAGCAGATGAAATACTTCAAAATAACCAAATTCAAATACAACATCTCATCGAGGATATAAATAAAGGAAATATAAATCCAGAAAATGGATTAACTCCAACACAAAGACAAGCTTATGATCACTGGATGAATGCACGTTCTTATTTGGAAGATACTCGTCAGCATGTAGAACTCTTATTTAATAAAGCATACAAATATGGTGATGAAGAAAATAAAAGAATACTGAGCAAAGTTGCAGACCAATTTAGACACCAATTAGGAGAAGACAAAACTCCAATGGGACAATCAAAAGCAATACAAACACTAATAAATAATTTAAAAAATACTCCTCCAGAAATGTTTGTTCCAATAGAGAAATTTGCAATAGAACAATCATCAAAAACTTTTGGAAATTCTGCATTTAACGCTTATGAGAAAATAAAGGATGTGAATAAAACTCCAATGATTGTAATTGAAAATCCTCCAGCAGGAATGGGGCTTTCAACAGGAGAGGATTTGAGAAATCTTGTTATTGCTTCAAGAGAGAGATTTGTTGAAAGAGCAAAAGAAAAAGGAATGAATGAAAGTCAGGCAAAAAAGATAGCAGAACAATTAATTGGTGCAACCTGGGATGTTGGGCATATTAACATGCTGAGAAAGCAGGGCTTTGGAGACAAAGAAATAATTAAAGAATCTGAAAAAATTGCACCTTATGTCAAGCATGTTCACTTGTCTGATAATTTTGGCCTTGAACACACAGAACTTCCAATGGGGATGGGAAATGTTCCATTAAAAGAGATTATGGAAAAATTAGGAAAGCCAGGATTTGAGGCAAAAAAAGTCATTGAAGCTTCAAGTTGGTGGCAGCACATGCAGACAAATCCCTTAAAAGAATCTCTTGAAGGAATGGGTTCTCCAATGTATACTTCTGGAGGAGGCCCTGGCTGGAATCAATCACTTGGATTTTATCAGAATTATTCTTCAGGGTATGGAATGATGCTTCCATCAAATAATTATCAATTATGGGGAGCAGGATTCTCCCAGCTTCCTTCTGAATTAGGAGGAGATATCAGAGGAGGACAGGGAAGCAGAATGTCTGGAAGGGGAATGGAGTAATATGATTTCTGTAATGGAATTTCTAAAAGAAATATTAAAGCCATATAAAAAAGAGATAATACTAATCACTGTAATTGCAATACTTGCCTCAATATTATCTACTCTTATTCCTTTTATTTATGGAAGGTTATTTGACCTTGCAATTAAAGACACTCCTACAAATATCCTTTTTTCTTTAATATTTATCTGGTTATTCACTAGTTTGATTTCAAACTATATACAAAACAAAGCCTCTTATTTAGGAGGAAATCTTGGAGCAAGAGCTACCTGGAGCAGGGAAGCTAAAACCTATGGGCATTTTATAAGTCTTCCAATGAGTTTTCATAAAAATAAAAGAACAGGAGAATTTCTTAATAAAATTTCAAGAGGGTCCTGGCATATCGAACAATTAATTGTAAACTTTTCAAATCTTATGCCTCAGACATTAGTATTGATTTTCTCAGCAATTATTGTTTTTCTTGTTCAATGGCAATTAGCAATACTGTTGATTTTTGTTCTTTTAATTTATGTATTAGTTACAGTAAAATTCAGTAAACCAGTAATAGATTCTCAAGAAAAGCTGACTGTAATGATGAATAAACAATACGGGAAAGTTTATGACAGATTAAATAATGTTTTTCTTATAAAAAATTTTGCAAACGAAGAAAAAGAAAAAAGCACTATTTATGATATTCTTGTTACAAAAGTTCTCCCTCCAATGACTTTCGCTCAGAAAAAATGGCATCGACTTTCATTTTATCAGGGATTGGTTTATAGTATCGGTTTTGTAATTCTTCTTGTTTTTGCAATATTCTTTTTAAAAAATGATTCAATAACTGCAGGACAATTTATTATGTTTTTTGGATACATTAATTTAGTTTTCACTCCTCTTTGGACCCTTACGGAATTTTATAAATCCTATAAAAAATCCTCTGCTTCAATGAGAAAAATAATCTCATTTGAAAATTCAATTCCTGAAAGCATGAAACATGGAGATAAAATACTTAAAAATGTTAAGGGAGAAATAACATTTAAAGATGTGACTTTTTCATACAAAAAAGATAAAGAGGTATTAAAAAATATAAATTTCAAAATAGAAGCAGGAAAAAGTATAGCCCTGGTAGGAAAAAGTGGGGTTGGAAAATCAACACTTTCAGAATTAATTTTAGGATATTACAAACCACAAAAAGGGAAAATCTTGCTAGATGGAATAGATATCTCAGAAATACAATTACAATTTTTAAGAGAACAGATGGCAATTGTTCCCCAGGAATTAAGTCTATTAGACGACACCCTTATGAAAAATATACTGTATGCAAAACCAAATGCAAGTCGTAAAGAAATTGAAGATGCTGCAAAAGCAGCAGGGGCATATGAGTTTATAAACAATTTATCAAAAAAATATGATACTGTTATTGGAGAAAGAGGAATTAGATTATCAATGGGACAAAAACAAAGAATTGCACTAACAATGGCTTTCCTAAGAAATCCAGCTATTTTAATTCTGGATGAACCTACTTCTGCATTAGATGCTGAATCTGAAAGAGTTGTTCAGGAAGGGATTAAAAACCTGGTAAAAGGGAGAACAACCATAATAATTGCACACAGATTTTCAACTGTAAAACACGCTGATAAAATAATAGTATTGGATAAAGGAAAAATTGCTGAATCAGGAAACCATTATGAATTGATGAGAGAAAAAGGAATTTATTATAAGTTATACAATTTACAGATTGGTTTGGATTAAAATATATAAAACAAGAAAACTTAAAAACATCAAAACATTCATTAATTCAGAGAGGTGAAAAAAGATGACTAAAAAAAAGAAAAAAGTTTTTAAAAAACCAAAAGACAATAAAAAAGAAGTTAAAAAAATTAATAATAGCATTAAAGAGGAAGTTGAGAAAATAAACAGGCAAAGGCACCATAAAAAATCTAAATCTGGGGTAAATCCAAAGGATATTCCAAGCCTTCAGTTAAAAACAGAAGAAGACATTGCAATGGATTTTGCTGTAAAAGCATACAGGAAATTTGATAAAATGATAAAATCTATAATTCTTTTTGGCTCAAGTGTAAAGCAGAATGCAACAGCCGGCTCAGATATTGATATAATTCTTATTATTGATGATGCATCAGTAAAATGGGATCAGGAATTAATTGCATGGTACAGGGAGGAGCTTGAAAGAATAATAAAATCTAATCCCTATAAAAAAGATTTGCATATTAATACAGTAAAGCTTACAACCTGGTGGGAGGATTTAATGAGGGGAGACCCGATACTGATTAATATTTTAAGATATGGCGAAGCAATGATTGACATGGCTGGTTTTTTCAATCCTTTAAAGCAAATGCTGATTGAGGGAAAAATAAAATCAACTCCAGAAGCAATTTATTCCTGTTTGCAGAGAGCCCCTGTTCATTTTGCAAGAAGCAAATCCTCTGAATTAGGAGCAATTGAAGGATTATACTGGGCAATGGTTGATTCAGCACATGCAGCATTAATTGCAGCAAAAGTTTCTCCTCCATCTCCAGAGCATATTTCGGCAGAATTAAAAATAAATTTTGTAAATGCAGGAAAATTAAAAATGAAATATGTAGTCTGGTTTAGAGATTTGAATATTCTTCATAAGAAAATAACACATGGGGAAATAACAGATTTAAAGGGAGTTGAAATTGATGATTGGCAGAGCAGAACACAGGAATTTCTCTCAGAAATGGCAAAATTAGTTAATAAATTAATTCAGTAATATTTTTTAGGGATTGGTTAATGATAATTAATAACAGTTGAGCAGGGCTTTAAGATTTAATCCTTCATATCTTCTTTTTCTAATTCTTTATCATATAATTCATTTCTTTCTGCAAAATTAACATATTTGTCTTTTAACCTGTAAAGGCAATAACCTACAGCAGGAACACCAAGAATCATTCCTGAAAGTTCAGCTATTTCACTTAAATTCATGCTCATTTTTTCTTTGCTCCTTCTTTAGGTTTGTTATTATCTTTTGGAGCTTCCTTAGGTAATTGATATTTTTCTCCAAGCTGCATTGCATGAGCATTTATGTCCGCAAAATAATCTGCTTTCTTTGCAATATTTGCAGCATATGTTCTTTCACAAACATGAGAAAGGACATTCCTATAAAAGTCAAGTGCTTCTTTGTATGAATCACTTAATTTGTTTAAATCAGCAGTTCCTTTTTCTTTATCTGCAACACTGTTAATTATTTCTTTCATGCTATAATCTTTCATTTCATCAGGAACTTTAAATGTCAAATTAGCTCCAAGATCTTTAGAATATTTTTCTATTTCCCCAAATTTCGCCATATGAAGAACTTCCTCAAGTTGCTTTGCTAATTTATAAGAAACATCTCCTCTGGTTACTATTGCCTCTTCAAAAACACCATATTTTGAAAATTCTGCTGATTTTTGATCTTGCAAACCTTTAAGCTCTTTTCTTCCATCTTCACTATCCATTGCAGTATTATAAGCAGAAGTAGCTCCCATAACTGCAAATCTACCCCAATCACTTTGATTTGATTTTATTGCACTAGCTCCTACAGAATTTTGAAGTAATTTATATTCTAAAGTATTTTTTACATTCAAAGCTCTTTGTTCTTCTGGTGAAGGTTCTTTTTTCTCTTGGTTATTTCCTTTATCTGCTGCCATTTAAAATAATCCTCCTTCTTTCATTGCATCCTTTAATTTTGTCTGATAATCAGTATACCAGTCTGGTCTTAAATCATAGGCTCTTCCAAGTGCACTAAGTATTTTTTCATCAACATCTTCCCCCATTTTAGCACATTCAGCTAAATAATCTAAACCTGTCTTTAATATTGTTTCATGAACATTCTCTCCAAGACTCCTATTTTTTATTTTAACTTCCTTAGGCGTAATAATGTATCCGCCTTTTCTTGGAGTAAATCCAATGCATTCCTGATTTGCTTTTTCTAAAGGTTTTGCAGAAATTTTTGGAGATAAGATGTATCCTTTCTTTATTGGAACAAATCCAATACTTACCTTATTTGATCCTATATTTCCTGCATTAAAAGTCTCAATTTTACTATTTAATTTCCAATTAGATAATTTATTTCCATTAAACTTGTTTTCCAAATTTCTTTTTTCCATAGTTTTTAGAGAAATCCAGGCTTTATAAACTTTTCTATTTTGTTACTATTAAGTAAAAGTAACAATTCATTGAGCTTTAAATTCATAAAGAACTTTGGTTCTTCCAGGAAGTTTTGGCTTAATCTGATTAATGACATGCCTGGCAATTACGACTCCCTTGGGTGTTGCGAGAGCAATAACAAAAACTTCTGATCCTGGCTTTAAAATAGCTGCTTTTCCCATTGATTTTCCAAAAGACAACTGCATTCCTGTCTGCATTCTGTCAGCACCAGCTCCGGTAAGCATTTTATTTTCCCTCTGAATATGATGGGGGTAAGGAACAACTTTAAAGAAATACTGTCCAGCCAAATCCTTGTCTAATTTCTTGTTTATAAACTGCCTGCAGGATTCCAGTGCATTATGCCTTAGCTGAACACTGTCTGTTGAAACAACTTTCAGGACATGCGGAAGTTTCCCTGTATTGTAAAGTTTCCCCTCACCCATGCTGAATTTAACAATCTTCTGGGGAGGAACTACTTTAATGTAAGATTTTTGCTTTTTCTTGCTCACACGTGTAAAAGGGACAACATGCCTTCTTGAATATGCATTTGCTTTTCTTAATGATGCCATTCTGCCTCCTTATTTGAATGGGAGCATTCAAACGAAATTTTAATTTCAGTTAATGATGCCATTTTATTTTATCTCCACCTTTGTTGTAATTGCCTGCCCAGGAAGTCCTTTTTCAAAAATAGCTCTTACAACTCCTTTATTTCCATGAGTAGCAGCAATTTTTCCCTTGATCTCTTTTCCAGCAGGAGATTTCCAGGAAACATTTTTGTTTACAAATTTCTGAGCATCTTCTTTTTTTGAAACCCCCTCTATTTCAATTAAAAAATGCTTTTCAGTAATAGTATTTCTTCCTCTGCGAAATTGTATAACTTTTCCTGTTGTCATTTTATTTTTTCCTTCATTTTACTTTACATAGATATCAGAAAATTAGTTTAAAAGCTCTTCGGTTGAGGAACTTTTATCTATAATCTTTTATTTTTAATCCAAGATAAATTCTTCTTGGATTTTCTGAGTCTAAAATTTCTGCTAATTTAGAAGATTGGTATTTTGTTAATCTCTTCCATTTATTTTTAATTAAGTTCTCCTTGATTTCCTTAACAGTATATTTAGAAACAGCATTAATTGGGCGAGAAATATCAATTTGCACATTTTTTTCCAATAAACTATATTCTTTATCCAGAATTTTAATATTTCCAACAAACAATTTTAAAGAATAATAAATCCTATCATTCTCTTCAGAAACATTGTCAGATTTAATCAAAAGCATAAAATTATATAATTTGCACTTAAAATTTTGTTGAAGTTCTTCTTTTAAAAAAACCCCCTCATAATCCCCCTCTCTTATCTTGGTTTTTGTATTTTCTTTTTTAACCATGGATTTTTAGCATAACTAATACTTTATAAATATTTATGGTAAAAAATAACAGAATTAGAAAATATAAAATAAAAAAATAAAAAATTTATTTCTTACAGTACCAGCAATTCTTCATGCATGCTCCTGCTCCAAATACAACCATTATTATAAGATAAACCCACCAAGGAACTCCTAAAAGCCAGTTACCTACAGGAGTACGCCAGACAGTTACTAAGAACATGATAAAAGCCATTGCAGTGATTTTTACTAAGAAATACTTGCAATTGCATTTTCCATGCCTATCGTAATTTTCTTCTGCATTAACATCTTTTTTCATAGCTCTTCTTCTTTTTCTTGCCATCTTTTTTAAATCTCCTTCAGATGATTTTGTAATAAATCATCGTAGAGATTCATTTTACCTCCTTTCAATTATTAAAGTATACATTATAATATATATATTTCAGTTTTTATATGTTTTGATTATCAATAACTGAAATTATATTTGCAACTAAAGCAGCGAAAAGCCCTATAAAAGAGATTATTATCTCTTGATTATCCATGCAATTTGTTAAAAGTGCAGAATTTATAAAATAAAGAAGAATGCCAAAGTTTAATATATGTGCAAGTGCTGAGAAACTCTCGCCAACTTTCATTTTAAATTAAATTCTTAATAATTCCATAAGCAAGTAAGATTAATGCAATTCCAGCAAGAATCCATCCTGCCCAATGATACCACCTAATATTTGACTTTCTTTTTACCATCTTTTTTATAATTAAATCAATCTAAAGATATTCTTATATGTTTTGATTAACTAAGGCAGTCTACAGAAATGAGATTTATTGATTCATTTCCCATATAAACAGGAAAAGGCTGGCAAGTTTTGGAAACATTTATTATTTCATAAACTGCTTGAGTATAACCGTATTGGAATCCCTGTTCAAATACCATTAAATTTCTCTTTCCTCTCCAATTAGAATAGAACTTAACACAGAAATACACTCCTGCAAGAAGCACTAATAAGATTAAGATTGCTAAAAATATTCTCCAGAATCTTCCTCTTCCTCTTTGCATTTTACCTGTTAAATAATAAGTGCAAATTTTACATTTGCTCTTTGCATGAAAAATATAGGGGAATGGATTTTTTATATGTTTTGATTTTTAAAGAATAGGTTAATGCATATATTCACAGGAATTGTTCAACTATTATCCGGCTTTGATAATGTGATTACAAAGTATGATTTGACTGAGATAACTATTGTAATCTTTATTATTAAATTATAGCAGAAATGCATTAATTTTTATTTTATACTCTTCATTTCTTTCCAGGCTAACTCAAACATCTGTTCAAGTGCCAGAGCAAAAAATTCTGTGTTTATCCAGATGCCAATATCGTAATTTGGATGGAATTTTTCATCATCCAGAAGCATAAACATAATCTGGTTTGAATCAATAATAACAAATCTTGCCTTTAATTTTTCCATATTCTTGACCTCAGCAACTTTTTTCAGTTCTTTTGCGACTTTTATATTATTATTATTAATCGGAGCAGCAATTCTTACTCTTATTCCTCTTTTTTTTGCCTTTTCCAAAACAGGCATTAATGCCTCAAGTTTTCTGTTCAATCCTTCTGAGGTTGTAACCATTGTAACTGTTTTTTCAGCATCTCTTATCATCATATCCAGATGATTATACAGATTTTGCCTTCCTTTCAGGCTTCCTGATAATTCAGATGGCTCAACAAATTTAATTCCTTTTGTGAACAATCCATTTAATTCCTCCAAAACCTCATCTTCTTTTAAGGATTCCAGTCTTTTTGTTCTCTCCTGTGCATATTTAATCAGATTCTTTTTTACTCTTTCAACAACTTCTTCTGGTTTTAAAGCTACAAACTTAATCGGCTTTCCAAGCTTCATTACAATAAATCCTTTTTTCTCAAGGCTTTCCAGAATATCATAAGTTCTTGAACGCGGAACATCAGAAATATTGCTAAGTTCTCCTGCAGTAGAAGTTCCTCGTGATAAAAGTGCTGTCCAGACTTTTACCTCATATAAGTTTAAATCGAAAATCTTTCTTAACCTGCTTAAAAATTCGTCTTTTACTATCATTTTTTGATGTTCTTTATTGGGATTATTCCCTTTTAAAGTTTGTTATAATAAAAGAGTAAATTTATTGGATTACTTATGGGTGGTTATTTTTAATAAGTAATGCCTATCTCCCCTCTTTTATCTTTTATTTTGAAATCTTCTTTATTTTTAAATGTTTCCTTCTTAGTTGTAACAAAATATATTTTTTTTGAGTTTGTTCTCTGTTTTATAAACTCTTTTTGGGATTGGAGCATATTCAGAAATTCCCCATTTTCTGTCTTTATATAAAGCTCAATTTTATTTCTTTTAATCAATCCTAATTTTTTTCTGAATGCCTGAATCTGCCTTGACAACTCCCTTGCATATCCTTCAGATTCGAGTTCACTGGTAATGTTCTTGTCTAATTCAACTTTTAATTCCCCGCTTTCTTCAATAAGAATTTCTTTTACATTTAATTGTGATTTTAATATCTCAGTTAATTCTTCATCTATATCAATATTTTTCCCTGAAATTATTGCTTTTTTCAGAGGCCACTTTAATCCAATTCCTATTTTATCTCTTTCTGCAAACCCCATTTCAATTATTTTCATTGCTGATTCCATTTCTTTTTCCAGTTCCTTGTCAATTTTCTTTTTGTCTTGTTTTGGCCAGTCTGACAAATGAACTGAATCTTTTGAAAAATTACTGTATAAATATTCAGAAATATATGGAGCAAAAGGAGCCAGCAATAAAGAGGTTTTTTCAAGAACTTCCCCTATTATTTCTTTTGTATCTTCTCTTTCTCTTGTTATTTTAATGTATTTTCTTGAAAAATCATTGACAACAAAATCAAATATCTTTTGAAAAGCCTTATCCAGGGAATATTTTTCCAATTCTCCTGTAACTTCTTCAATTAAGCTGTTCATCCTGCTTAAAATCCATTTATCTTCTAAATTTAATTTATTCTTTTTATTTTCCAGCTGAAGATAGTAATTAGAGCAATTATAAAGAACATTCAGAAAAGGGATTACTGATTCATTCATTAATTCATAGGAAAATCTCTTGGAGTTCCCAACATCTGTTGTGCAGAACTGAAGTCTTACAGCATCTACTCCTGCTTTCTCTATAATTTCCCCTGGTTTTATTATATTCCCCTTTGATTTGGACATTTTTTCTCCTTTTTCATCAACAACATGCCCCATGCATATTACATTTTTATATGCAGGTTTGTCAAATAAAACAGCTCCTAAAACATGCAAAGTATAGAACCATCCTCTTGTCTGATCAATTCCTTCTGCAATAAAATCATAGGGAAATCTCTTTTCAAATTCTTTTTTATTTTCAAATGGATAGTGAAACTGGGCAAAAGATGCACTTCCAGAGTCATACCAGCAGTCAATCACGTCTTTTATTCTTGTCATTTCTTTTCCGCATGAGCATTTTATTTTAATTTTGTCTATCCAGGGTTTGTGCAAATCAATTTTTTCTTTTGGTAATTTTATTGCTTCTTTTTTTAATTCCTCAATGCTTCCTATTATTTTCTCTTCTCCGCATTCACATTTCCATATTGGAAGAGGAGTTCCCCAGAATTTGAATCTTGATAGTGCCCAGTCTTTTGCACTCTCAATCCATTTTCCAAATCTTCCTTCTTTAATATGTGAAGGAAACCAGTTTATTTTATTATTAAATTCAATTAATTTATTCCTAACAGAGCTTGCATTAATAAACCAGGAATTAATCCCATAATACAAAAGAGGAGAATCGCATCTCCAGCAAAAAGGATAATCATGATTTATTCTTTCCAGTTTAAAGAGCAGGCGCCTTTTTTTTAAATCCTCTATTATTGATTTCTCTGCAGATTTTACAAATTTTCCTCTTAAAAATTCAGGGGCAATATCAAGGAACTTTCCATCCTGTCCAACTGTGTGAACTTCAGGAAGCCCTATTTCTTTTCCTAAATTATAATCATCTTCTCCATACATAACAGCTGTATGAACTACTCCGGTCCCCTCTTCTGTTGTTACAAAATCAGCAGGAACAATTTTATAGGAATTTTCACTTTGCAGTTCTTTAATATCATAAAGAGGCTCATATCCCAGTCCAACCAAATCTTTTCCTTTGATCTTTTCAATAACTTCGCAGTTTCCTTTTAATAAATTTAATTTTTCTTTTCCTAAAATTAATTTATCTCCATCAGGAAGCTTTACTTTTACATAATCGATTTTTGGACCAACAGCAAGAGCCACATTTCCAGGAAGAGTCCAGGGAGTCGTTGTCCATGCAAGAACATATTCATTTTTTTTGTCTTTTAATTTAAATGCAATATAAACAGAATCTTCCTGAACATCCTTGTATCCAAGTGCAACTTCATGGCTTGAAAGAGGGGTTCCGCAACGAGGGCAGAAAGGAATAACTTTATATCCTTCGTATAGTAATTTCTTTTTGTAAAGCTCCTTAAGACTCCACCATACACTTTCAATATAATCATTTTCAAGAGTAATATAAGGGTTTTTAAGATCAACCCAGTAGTTTAGCTCTTCTGTTGATTTGTTCCAGTCGTTTATATTTGAGAAAACATTCTCTCTGCATTTCTCAATAAACTTCTCTGTTCCGTATTTTTCAACATCTTTTTTTGATTCAAGCTTGAGTTCCTTTTCAACCTGAACTTCCACAGGCAATCCATGGCAGTCCCATCCCCCTTTTCTTGGAACAGAAAATCCCCTCATGAATTTGAATTTGCAGATTATGTCCTTGAAAGTTCTTGCTTCAAGATGATGCAGTGCAGGAGGGGCATTTGCAGTAGGGGGCCCTTCAAGAAAACTAAAAAGAGGCTTTTTTGGGTTGTCCTGAACAGCTTTCTCAATTTCTTTTCTATGCTTTTTCAGTTTTTCTTTTGCAATTTTTTCAATTTCTTTAAAGTTATACATATCCTATTTCAATAGAAGAAGGAGTTTTTAAAAGTTGTTCAAATAAACAGAAATTCTTAAAAACTCCTTCTCTATGGGTTTTTTATGTCTAAAGAGATTCTAGAAAAAATAGAAAGATTGACCCCAGAAAATAAAAGAAAATTTTATGCTGTAGTTGCAGACTTGTTTGACTCAGAACAATACAGTAAAATGATAAAAGGCAAGACTAACGCTGAGGTATACACAGAAGTTTACAAGAATATGTTTAATGAAAAAGGAAATTTAAAGCCTTCTGCTCTTGAAACAGCTCTTAAAGAAGGATTATAATTTTTTAGAAAAGTATTTCTTGTTATTTTTTATCTTCATTCAAACACCTTAAGCATATCTTTTTCTCGTTTGATAGAACATTCACCAGCGAACGAGTAACAAGGTTTTCTTATTCAAAAGTTCTTAAAAAATCTTGCTCCAGGAAATGCAGTTCCCCTGGAATTATAATGCAATATGGCTTTTTAACTCCTGAAAATTCCCTTGCTTCTTCAATATCTCTGTACATTATTTTCCCCCTCTTTGTTCCTAATGACTGGCATATAATTATTTTCTTAAGCTTGACAGAATATTTCTCAGCAGATTTTTCAAGCTGTTTAAGTGCCTCTTCAAAATCCAGCCCAATATCAATCAAAATAAGAGAATGTGCTTTTATTGACTGGTTTTCTTTTACAATTTCCATAAATGAATCTGGAGTAAAATTCTTTTCAGGCTTCCACATAGGCATTGAAGCTATTTTCCCAAATTTATACAATTGCAAACCTGTTTCAGAAACTGCATCTAAAATTGAGGCATTATGAAATACCTTGTATTTGATTCCAGAAGCCAGGGCTTCCTGAATTAAGGTAATGTGGGTTGTGGCAGTTAAAGGGCTTCCATAAACAAGAAAAGCAATGTCCATTTTTTTCGCTTCATCTATTATCTCAAGATTTTCAACTTTTTCCCTTCCTAAAGGAATTATCTTTTTCCCAATAATCTCCCCTAATTCCCCTATTGAATATGGAAAATCTACTGTATAATTATCAAGATAAATTCTTTTGCATCTCTTGATAATCTCAAGACTCTCTTTTGAGATGCTTTCAGAATTTAATCCAAGCCCTATTAGATACAGCATAAAAACAAAAATAAAATTTAGTTTATTAAAGTATCTAATCCCAAACCTTAAAAACCAAAAAAACAAATTTACTTTATGAAAACAGAGGTTTACATTCTCCTGAGTGTTCTTCTTGTCTCAATAATCTCAGTAATAGGAATTTTCTTCATTTTATTAAGAGGAAAAACCCTTGATAAAGTCCTCATATTCCTTGTTTCACTCTCAGCAGGCTCTCTTTTAGGGGGGGCATTCCTTCATTTAATTCCTGAGATTATTAAAAGTGGGAATTTCACATTAAACACGTCTTTTCTTATTTTAGGGGGAATAGTTTTATTTTTTATTATTGAGAATTTTATTCACTGGAGGCACTGCCATATTCAGGATTGTAAAGGGCACCATCATAGTTTTGGGGCAATGAATTTAATTGGAGATGGAATACATAATTTAGTTGATGGATTAATAATAGCTGCTTCTTATTTTGTAAGCATACCAGTTGGAATTGCAACAACTCTTGCAGTAATAATTCATGAAATCCCTCAGGAAATAGGAGACTTTGGAGTATTATTATATGCAGGATTTACAAAAACAAAGGCATTGTTCTTTAACTTCATTTCAGCATTAATGGCTTTAATAGGGGCAGTAATAGGAATAATTCTTGCAGGAAACTCTGGGAATTTCGTTAATTTTATAATTCCAATTGCAGCAGGAGGATTTTTGTATATTGCTGGTTCTGATTTAATCCCTGAAATACATAAATCCCAAAAAAAGGTATTTTCATTTAGAAATTTAGCTGGAATAATTTTAGGAATATTAATAATGTATGCTTTGACTTTGCTGAACATTGGAGCTTGAGGTTCTTATTTAATAAGTTAGTGCATAAACTTCTTAATCAATATCCGATATTTACCTATCTATAGATTATAATTATTAATAGGATTTTACTAAGATAATTCTTTTATCTACTTCCCAAGAATCTTCAGTCCCTCAGCACTATCCCCAATTCTGTCAGGACTTTCGCACACAATTGAGATTTCTTTGTTTCTTGGAAGATTTTCAAAAAGATCTTTCCATTGCTTCTTTTCAAGATTAATGTGATGTTTTTCCCCTTTTTCTCCATATACTATTCCGGAAAAATGGCAGTGCCATTCTTTCTCTGGGAAAAGCTTTTTTATTTTTTCATAATCCACTTCTTTGTTTCTTGCAAGAATATGTGCAAAATCAATGCAAAAACCACATCCTGTTTCTTTCACTAATCTTGAAATTTCCTCTGCACTCCCAAAAACATTCACTTTCCCCATTGTTTCAGGACAGAGAACAACCTTCCACTTTTTCTCTTTAATAACTTCAATCATTTCTAAAATTCTCTTTTTTATATTTTGAAAAGTTTCTTCTTCCACTTTCTTTTTTTCTTCTTGAGTCTTTGCTTTTGAAAATTCCTTGCCATAAAAACCAGAATGAAATACAATGTTTTTTGCACCTAATGAATGTCCTATTTCACAGCATTTTAATATTCTCTGCATGCTTGCATGAATTTTTGGTTTTTCTTCTGAATTTAAATTAATAAAATAAGGAGCATGAATGCTTAGCTCAATTTTGTTTTCCTTTGCAAATTTCCCTATTTTCTCAGCCTGTTCCTTGTTCATATAAATAGAATGAGTAAATGCAACCTCACATATTCCAAAATTCAATTTATTAAATTCCTTTAAAATTTTCTCGCTTTCCGAAACTCCTCCCAGCCCAGAAGGTCCTATTTTTATTGTCATTCTGAAGCCCTCTTAATTATATCTGTAGAACTATCTGCTTTTCCTCCTCCAACATTATAAACCATTTCAATATCTAATTCTTCACAAACATCCTTTTCAGGAACATTTCCCTCAACCCTATCCCCTCCATTGGCAAAAATATCTGGTTTAATTATTCTTAGTGTTTCACAAACAGTTCTGTCTTCATCAATTGCAATAATCGCATCATCAACCCATTTAATTGACTTAACTATCTCAAGCCTGTCATTTTCATTAATAATTATCTTTCCTTTCTTGGCAAATGCCTGTTTATCATTATTAACAATCACAATTAATTTTGTTCCAAGAGCCTTGGCATCTCTGAACATTCTTAGATGTCCGACATGAATGGGATTAAAATACCCGCTTACACAAACTACTTTTTCTTTCATTTAGTATTAGAATTATCCTGCTTAATAAATTTTACTTTCTTTTTTTATTTTTCTTTTTAAAAGTATATTTCAGACTTCTGGAAGTAACAACCGCTATAAACAAAAGAGTAAATAATAAAACATCATTCTTGTAAACCAATCCAAAAACTGCTCCAATTATGCATATTAAAATCAGGAGAATAAACCACCTTTTTCCCTCTTTTAGCTCTTCTTTTGTTGCTCTTGCAAGAAGATTCCCAATTGGGATTCCAAGAGCAAGCACACAAATTCCAATGATTAATTTATATACCTCTTCCATAAAGAATAAAGTTAATATGGGTTTTTATAATTTCACTTTCTCTTCTTCCCAATTCTTCTCAAAACAAAATATCCTATAACAAGAATAATAATTGCCAATATTCCAAAAGAAACATAATCAGAATATTGCAATACTTTTTCCCAGTTTTTGCCTAATAAAAATCCAAGATAAGTTAAAAAAGTATTCCAGATTCCTGCCCCCAATAGTGTATAAATAATAAATTTTTTAAGATTCATCTTTCCTATTCCTGCAGGAATTGAAATAAAATGCCTGACTACTGGAATAAACCTTCCAATAAATATTGTTATCCCCCCTTTTTTTGAAAACCATTTTTCAGTTTTCAAAAGATGCTCTTTATTCAGAAGAAAATATCTTCCTGATTTAAACACAAGTTTGTTCCCACCTATTCTTCCAAGATAATAAGACAATAAAGAGCCGATTAAACTTCCAAGAGTGCTGAAGACTATTACCCATAAAAAGCCCATTTTTCCCTCAGCAATTAAAAATCCTGCAAAAGGCATGACTAGTTCAGAAGGAACAGGAAGAATCATGCTTTCCAGAATCATCAGTAAAAATATTCCAAGATATCCTATGGACGAAATTATAGTTACTAATGCTAAGAAAAGACTTGCTAATAATTCTGATAACAGGTTCATGCTTTATCAAGAATAAATTGTTTTATAAGGGTTTTCTATTAAGATTGATAATAAGTTATGTTAGTAAAATCATAAAATTAATTTAATTTCTGAGGTTAATGAAGTAAGTTGAAGATAATCTGTTAATCTAATAATATTAAGGATTTGAGATAACTATGCCTTTTAAATTCCCTCAATAAACTTTAAAACCTCTGGCATCTTTCAGAAATTATGTTCCAGAAATATCTTATTGTTGCATCTAAGAAAGACAAGGCAGGGATAAACATAACAACCCAGTTATCCCAGTTTAGGGAAAATCCGCTTTTGTCTTCATGGGGAAATAAATCAAGTTTTGATTTTTATTTGGTTGAAGGGGAGATAATTTATACAGAAAATTTAAATCTTGAAAAGATAAACCAGTATGATTTCATAATATTTGCATCTAAGCACCAGTCAGAATCCAGGGAAAAAACCCTTTCTGTTCATGCTCCTGGGAATTTTAATACAGCTGATTTTGGAGGGGTTCCTGAAAAACTATGTCCTGCATCAGCTTTGTTCAATAAATTTTTATTCATAAAATTAGAGGAGCAGGCAAAAAAAACAGGAATAAATTACAAGGTAACACTTGAATGCACTCATCATGGCCCCCTGATAGAAAAGCCCTGTGTTTTTATTGAAATAGGTTCAACAGAAACAGAATGGAATGACAGAAGAGCAGGATTCATAATTGCAAAGACAATAAAGGACACAATAGAGGAATTTAAGGAAAATCAATACAAAGAAATTGCAATTGGAATAGGCGGTCCTCACTATTGCCCTAGTTTTAATAAACTGCAGTTAACTTCTAATATTGCATTTGCACACATAATTCCCAATTATGTAATGCCAATAAAGGAAAAATCAATTATAGAGGCAGTAAAGAAAACAATAGAGACAGTTGATTTTGCAGTTCTGGACTGGAAAGGTCTTGGAAAAAGCGAGCAAAGGCAGGGAATAGTCGATATGCTTAGTGAAAATTATGTTCAGTGGAAAAAGACTTCTGATATTAAGAGGTAAACGCCGACAGAGAGTGCTGGATAGAAACGTACTATTCTCTTTAATTTAAGAAGAATCTGGGAGTAAAATAAAAAATGTTGAAACTTTTCAAAAATAGAAATTAATTAAACCTGTTTTCTAGCTTTTTCCCATTAAATCCAACAAATTTGCAATTTCCTGCAATATTGCCATGTTGGATTTGAGACCTAAGAGAAACGGGCGAAATGCACAAAAGTTTTATTTTATCAAAGTTATCGTTCTTAAATTTTGGAATAGAAAAATATATTTCCATCCCATTTTCTCTTTCATAAAATTTCTTAATCTCTGAGAAAGATTTATCTACATAATTCAACAATAATCTATTATCTCTCGCCAAAAAATTCCAAACTTCAGAATCTTTAATACTTTCTTGAGTATAGGCTTTGCCATGAATTTTGTCTTTCTTTTCCTTTGATAAGTACAAAATATTTTTTCCAGTTAAATTTTCGAATTCGCCATCATCCAAAACCATTGCATCAAATCTTAATTTTGATTTAGGAGTTATATTCTTTATATGATTTGAATCTAAAATAATCTTTACATCCCCATTCATATTATATGCTGCTGCATCAATAGTATTAAAATAATGATTTAACCAATCAGAGTAAAAATCTCCTCTTTCAAGAATATTTTTCATAATTCTATTGGTAGACAATATATTGTAACCCTTAATTCTAGATAAAGGTATTTCTCTGTCTGCGTGCCCCTCAAAGAAAGAATATCCTTTTCCCAAATTTATTAATGATTCCTCTGAACTTTCTTCTTTAGTTTTTTGCTCAGAATACGATGGATTTTTCAAAAATAATTTATTTAATGTATCGTAGGCGTCCTTAATTTCTTTAAATTTCTCTTCTGATAATTTACTGCCACCATTTTTATCTGGATGGTATTTGAGAGCCATTTTTCTATAAGCATTTTTGATTTCATCTTGTGATACATTCTCAGATATTCCTAAAACTTTATAGCAATTTTCCATAAAATCCCAAGAAATTCAATATTTATAAATCTTCCTATTTTGTCACCACTTTATAGAAACAATACGCCGACAGAGAGAATCGAACTCTCGGACCCCGGAGGGCATGGATATTTGCCATTCCTTTGTTGTGCAAAGGCCAAAACAATAAATTGTTTTGAGCTAGCAATCCATTGCAATACCACTATGCGATGTCGGCTTACTAAAAAGATAAATTAAGAGAATTTAAAGGTTTTGTGCCTAAGAATTATTTTGCTTCAACAGGCTCAAAACTCTCAACTAAGCTATTATAACTCTCATAATAATTGCAGTTTTCAATAGGGCAGGAGTAAGTTACAGAATAAATAGAGTTGTATTTTATTCCAAAAACCTGTGTAAATTCCCTTTTTACTTCTTCCTGTGTTCCAGCAAATTTGATTTCCTTTCCCTCAAGATTTCCATTTGACCATTCATTATTTTCCAATAATTCAAAATCAGGCATAATCTGTTCAGAAGCATTAATTCCCTGTTCTAATAATCCATCTAAAGTGAAATTATTATTCTCTCCCAAATATGCTGAATTAATTAACATAAATTCTGCATTTATATCCTTTGAATCAGTGTTTGGAGGAAGATATAAAAATGTTGAACTTCCTACTTCTGATTCTTTCCATTCCCCTGAGATTACAGCTCTGAAATCCTTGTGAATCAGTGTTTTTGTCTCTCCTAAATTGTTATCAGAAAAAGAATTTTTATTTAAATCATAAATTAAAAACCCTCCAACAGCAACAACAACTATTCCGAGAATAATTAATCCAATCATAACACCTTTTTTCATGCAATAAAATAAGCATTTGTTTATAAAAAACTATTGGTTTTCTCAAAACATTTATAATCTCCTTAATTTTTATAAAATAATAAAAGAGGAAAAATGAATAAAGCACTTAAGCTTCTTATTATCTCTGACATTTTTATATTTAGCGGTTTTGGACTTGTTTCTCCTATACTTGCTATTTTTATAAAAGACAATCTTGTTGGAGGAACAATTTTAGCAGCAGGAATTGCAAGCACGATTTTCCTTATTACTCATTCTCTTTTGCAGATCTTTCTTGCTTACAAGTTTAATCCAAAAGACAGAATCTGGATGCTTTGGCTTGGAACTGCATTTATAGCATTGGTTCCTTTTGGTTATATTTTCTCAACAAGCATTTACCATCTTTATTTTGTCCAGTTCATATATGGTGTTGGAGCAGCATTTGCCTATCCCACATGGTCAAGCTTATTTACCTCTAATTTGGAAAAAGGAAAAAGAGGTTTTCAGTGGGCTGTTTATTCTTCAGCAGTTGGAATAGGAACAGCAATTACAGCAGGTGTTGGGGCATGGCTTGCTCAGGTAACAAGTTTTCAGCTTGTGTTTGTATTAACAGGAGTAATTTCAATAATGGGATTACTGGTTCTTTTCAAATTAGAAAAGAAAATTCTTAAAAAAACCTAATTTGCCTTTGTTTGAATATAAATTCTTATAAACTAATTAAATTATGCTATTTTATGATTAAAGGTGAGGATTATCCTGGAATAACTTTAGTTTTTTATTGTCATGATGGAAACGGAAATTTTATTATGGCTAAGCGAGGAATAAATTGCCGTGATGAGCAAGGCAGGTGGGATATAGGCGGAGGAGGATTAGAATTAGGAGATAGTTTAGAGAAAACATTAACCAAGGAAATAAAACAGGAATACTGCACTGATATACTGGATTATGAATTTCTCGGTATTAGGGAAATGTTTAGAACAAATAATGGAAAACCAACTCACTGGATAGGATTAGACTATAAAGTTCTTGTAGGTAAAAAGAAAGTTTCAAATGGTGAACCCCATAAATTTGATGATGTTAAATGGTTTACATTAAATACCCTTCCCTCACCAATTCATTCTCAATTTCCAGATTTCTTAAAAAGATATAAAGAAAGATTAATTAAATAAGCTTTAAACCTAATTAACTTTAATTTCAAGATATTTTCTTTTGGGTATTTTTAATTTTCTTGCAAGAACAAGAAAAGCAGCAATAAAAGTAAGTATCTGAAGGTAAAACATGTCATTAAAATTTTTCTCTTTCATTGCTCCTGCAATTAAAAGGCCTATACCGATTAAATAGGCAATTACAAATTCAAGTCTAAGGTCTTTTTTTCCTTTTATAAGGAAGAGTAACTGAATAAGCCACGCAACTGCAATTATAATCAATCCAATTTGTTCCAACATTTTATCTCTTTTTCCTCTTTGTATATTTTAATTATATTTCTATTATTAATTAAAGGATTATAAACTTTTTGAAAAGTTAAATAGCAGGGGTGGGATTTGAACCGCACGATCTCCGGGTTCCCCATACAAAAGAATATAGAAGGAACCTTGCCTTCCTTTCATTATGGGCCCGACGAGGACTCCAGACTCCTCTACCCTGCTGTATAAAATCTAAATTTTGATTGCTTTTAAAATTAACTAAAACGCCCGCAGCAGGAATCGAACCTGCGAGCCCAAAGGGCATGGTACTCCAAACCATTGCAATACCACTATGCGATACGGGCGCAATATATATTTTATATGATAGATATCTTTTTTAAATTATATGGAAGATTAATTTATGGTAAAATTAAAACCTGTTCCTAAAAGGAAAAGGATTTTTCTTGATTATGCACATGAGGCAGAAGTGGAAATTGACAATTTTTTCCTAGAAACAAAAAACTATTTGGAGAATAAGTTTGGAGAAAATTCCATCTTTGAAATAAAATCTTTTTGGCTTGCAAATGAAAACTACTTTTCAACAAATAAAAATGATAAAGCCATTACAGATGAAAGAATAAGGTATATTTTATACAAGGATAGAGTTGTCGCAGGAGTTATTGAAAGAAGGACAGAATTGAATCATGCAGAATTTGTATTTTTCAGGGATTTAAGTAAATTAGGAAGAGCATAATTATTACATTAATTGTCTGAAAAGCTATCCAGACCCATTAGAAATGTTATTAAATTGATTTTCTTTGGATTAATAATAAAAGGGGCTGAAATGAATAGAAAATCTCGCCATAAAAATATTTACCTTCTCGGAGGCTCAAGTCTTTTCAATGATATTGGAAGTGAGATGATTACCCCTATACTTCCTTTTTACATTACTGCACTTGGAGGGACAGGGATTGCTGTTGGTGCATTAAGCGGATTAAGAGAAGGGTTTTCAAGCCTGTTTAAGATTTTGGGGGGATGGATATCTGACATACATGGTAAAAGAAAAAATTTTGTCTTTCTTGGGTATTTGATTTCAATAATTTCAAGATTTCTCTTGTTCCTTGCAAATTCCTGGCAGGCAATTTTGATGTTTATTTCACTTGAAAGATTTGGGAAATTAAGGGATCCTCCAAGGGACGCAATAATAATTGAATCCACCCATCATCGCGGAAAATGGTTTGGAATTCACCAGATGATGGATACTTCAGGGGGAATTATAGGGACTTTCCTTGTTTTGATTTTATTCTGGAAATTAAATCTTGATTTTAAATCAATAATCTTTATTGCTGCACTTATTTCTGCAATTTCTTTAATACCCCTTATATTTGTAAAAGAGATAAAAACAAAACCAGTAAAAAGAGGCTTGCTGGAAGGCATACATAAACTGGACAAAAAACTGAAGTATTTCATTTTTGTGACTTCTGTTTTTACACTTGGTAATTTCGGACTTTATATGTTCATGCTCATGATGGCAAAGCAGATAACAAACAGCACATTAATCCCTCTTGCACTTTACATACTTTTTAATTTATGTTTTGCACTCTTTGTAATTCCTTTTGGAAGATTGTCTGATAAAATAGGAAGAAAAAAGATCTTGATTTTCGGTTATGTTTTATTCTTTGGGGTAGCTCTGTTTCTGCTGTTCTGCAATAATCTGCTGGGATTGATCATACTCTTTGCAGCATATGGATTAGTTTATGCAATTACAAATTCCAATCAAAAAGCACTTGCATCAGATTTGTCAGGAGAAATGAAAGGAACTGCAATGGGATTCTTTCATTCTGTAATCGGAATCGTCAATATTCCTGCAGGAATAATTGCAGGAATTCTCTGGGACATAAATCCAAGAGTCATGTTCTGGTATATTTCAGCAATAGCTCTGATTTCAGTTATATTCCTTCTTTTTGTAAAAGAGAAGGGGGAATATAAGAAATAGTTTTAAGATGAATTAAAAATATTTAACAACAACAATTCTTAAAAACCCTGAGCCTTTTAAACTTTTTATGGTTAAATTAAATGAGTGGTATCAATCGGATTGTACAAAAAGATGCCACCCTTCAGTGCTTAGGGGAAGGAGCACGAGGAAAACAAGGGGTGTCCTCGTATGGGTGTGCTTATTTTAGGTATTGATGATGCCGGAAGAGGTCCTGTTATTGGTCCAATGGTTCTTGCAGGTTGCCTGATAACAGAAGAATCCCAGATAGAATTAAAAAAATTAGGTGTAAAAGACAGCAAAGAATTAACTCCAAAAAGAAGAGAAATGCTTGCAGAAAGAATAAGGGAAATAGCAGAAACTTTTGAAATCACTCTCTCTCATCCTTCTGAGATAGACGACCATATTAATAACGCATATTCCAATCTCAATAAATTAGAGGCAATAAAAACAGCAGAAATAATAAATAAAATAAACAAAGGATTTGGAAGAATAAAAGTAATAATTGATTGCCCTTCAGTAACAATTGAAAAATGGAAAGATGTTCTTAAAACAAAGATAATTGATCTTTCAAATCTCGAGATAATCTGCGAGCATAAAGCAGACAAAAATCATGTTGCTGTTTCAGCAGCATCTATTCTTGCAAAATCCATTCGTGAAAGGGAAATGGATAAATTAAAGGAAAAATACGGGGTTGAAATTGGTTCTGGATATACTTCTGATCCTTCAACAATAAGATTCCTTGAAAAAAATGCAGACAAGCACAAAGACGATGGAATATTCAGGAAAACTTGGGAAACTTGGAGAAAAGCCTTTGAGGGAATAGGACAAAGAAAGCTGTTTTAAAATGGATTATCCAGAAAAATTAAATATCGCTTTTGCAGGAGGACCCTGCACAGGAAAATCAGTTGTTGCAGCTGCACTTTTTGCAAAATTAAAGGAATTTGGACTTGATTATGATCTAATTTCTGAAGAAAAAAGAAAAATCTCTAGAGAATTCGGAGATTATAAGAGTCCATTTGACAGATTTTATATATGGAGACAACAAGAAAGAGAAGAGCTTCGTTCAACTGCAAAAGATGGCTTTATAACAGATGCCCCTCTTTTTCATTTTTATGCTTCTGCAAAAATGTATTCTTCAGAACCAAGAGACGATTTAGCAGTTAGAGAATTATTTAGAATGTGCCTTGAAATAAGAAATAGATATCAATTAATAATAATGGCTGAAAATCCTGAAGAACTTCCTTATAAAGTTGATGGAGTAAGATATGCTGGAAGAGAAAAAGCTGTTGATAAACACAGACTTGTAAGAACTTTTGTAGAACATCATCATCCAGATAAATTATTTTTAGTTCATGGAAACTTGAATACAAGATTAGAACTAATTATAAAAAATATTGAATCTAGGGGAAAAGAATTAAAGCCACTCCCTTATTAAAAAATAATAATTTTTGCAAAACCTTTTATATTAATACTTAAAAACTCAAAAATCTTCTGTTTTTTATGACCCATATTAAAAGACTGGTGATGCATGGTTTCAAAAGTTTTCCAAGAAAAACAGAAATTCCTTTTACTTCTGGAATCAATGTCATATTAGGGCCAAATGGAAGTGGAAAAAGCAATATCTCAGATGCCCTCTGCTTTGTCTTGGGAAGATTAAGCATAAAATCAATGCGTGCTGCAAAAGCAAAGAATCTTATTTTTATGGGAACAAAAGCAGCCTCTCCAGCAAAAGAAGCAATTGTTGAACTTGTATTTGATAATACAGACAAGACATTTTCAATTGAAGAAAATGAAATCTCAATAAAAAGAATTGTAAGATTAAATGGCCAGAGCATTTACAAAATAAATAATCAGACAAAAACAAGACAGGAAGTATTGTCCCTTCTTGCACAGGGGGGAATAGATCCTAATGGATTTAATATAATTCTTCAGGGAGAAATTCAGAATTTTGTAAGAATGCATACAGAAGAAAGAAGAAAAATAATTGAAGAAGTTTCTGGAATCTCCATTTATGAATCAAGAAAGGAAAAATCTCTCAGGGAGTTGGGAAAAACAGATGAAAAGTTAAAAGAAATTCTCTCTATTTTAAGGGAAAGAACAGCTTATCTCAACAATCTTGAAAAAGAAAGACAGCAGGCGCTAAGATACCAGAAAATTGAACAGGACATCAAGAAATTCAAGGCAAGCATAATTAACTTTGATTTAAACAAAAGAAAAAAGCATCTTGAAGAGATTAATGAATCCATAAACAAAAAGAACAAGGAAATAGGAAAGATAAAAAGTGAGATTTTAAATCTTGGAAAAGAAGTGAGAAATTCTGAGGAAAAAATAGAATCAATAAATAAGAAAATCCAGGCATCAACAGGATTGGAGCAGGAAAAGCTCAATCAGGAAATTGCAAATACAAGGGCGGAAATAGCAGGATTAAATGTTAAAATTGAAAATTATGAAAATAAGCTTTCAAATATTGAGAAACAAAAGCAGGAACTTCAGGAATTGATAAAAAATAATGAGATTGAAATAAAGAGCCTGCAGAAAGAATCTCCTTCTGGAACAAAAAATGAAAGAGACATAAATGAAAAAAAGAAAGAACTTGAGATTCTTGAGGAAAAAAGAAAAAAGTTTTATATGATTAAATCAGAGCTGAAGTCCATAAGAGATAGGTTTGAGGATAAAAAATCAATATTGCAGAATTATAACAGCGAATCAGGATTTTTGATAAAACAAATAGAGGCATTATCAGGGGAATTATTTGACAAAAAAACAATCCCGGAAAAAGTTGAGGAATTAACAGGATCTCTTACTCAGAAAAAAGAAATTCTGGAAAATCTTAATAAAAGGGAAATTGAGCTTGAGAAAATTGCTTATTCCAATGAAAATGAAATAGAAAAGCAAAATAAAATAAAAAGCACAATTTCCAAAATGGATATTTGCCCCCTTTGTAAAAGCAAAATAACAAAAGAGCATATAGAGCAGATATCTAAAGAAATATCCCCTATCATGGATTCTTTAAAAAAAGAACTGGAAAGTTCAGACAGGGAATTAAGCCAGATAGGAAGTAAAAAAGGGCTTCTTAAAGAGGAAATAGAGAAACTCAATCAGGAGATTTCAAAAAGAAATCTTGATTTAATAAAACTTTCAAATGTTGAAGACAAGAGAAATCAGATAAAAAATATTAATGAAAAAGTCCTTATAGTAAAAAAGGAATTATCTGAGCTTGAAAAAATAAAAAATAATCTTGAGGATTCCTTTGATAAATATTCCAATATAGAGCAGAAATATGAAACAGCAAGAATAGAGGTTCAGGAGATCTCTCTGAGAACAAAGGAAAACATAAGCTCTGAGGTTTCTTTTAAGCAAAGGGAATATGAGCGTTCAAAAATATCCCTGAAACAGTTTTTAAGGGAGGAGGAGGATATAAAAGAGGAGCTTGAAATTCTTCAGAATCAGTTTGATGAAAAAGAAATATTTTTGAATAAAAAAAGAAAACAGGAAGAGGAATTAACAGTTAAATTTCATAAGTTAATAGAAGAAAGAGATTTCTTTCATGCTAAAATAAGAAAAAGCGAGCAGGATTCTTCTATTAAAAAGAACTTTGTTTATAATGTTGAACAGGAGATAAATAATATTAAAATAGAAAAAGCGAGAGTTGATGCAGAAATTGAAAATCTTGAGATTGATATGCTGGCATTTCCAAATATGGAACTGATAAAAGGAACCAGGGAATTTCTTGCAGAAAGATTGAATAAAGCCCAGGAGATAATATCAAACATGGGTCCTGTAAACATGCGTTCCCTTGAAGTTTATGATGAAATAAAAAAAGAATATGATACAATAAAAGAAAAAGCAGAAAGCATAAACAAGGAAAAAGAAAGCATCTTAAGGATAATTCATGATATTGATGTTAAAAAGAAAAAAACTTTCTTTAAAACACTGGATGAATTAAATCAGATTTTTTCAAGGAACTTTAGCCAAATAAGCACAAAAGGACAGGTTTCTCTTGAACTTGAAAACAAAAAGGAACCTTTTGAAGGAGGAGTTGGGATTTTGGTAAAAACAGGGCATGGAAAATATTTTGATGTAACCTCGCTTTCAGGAGGAGAACAGACAATGGTTGCTCTTTCCCTTATTTTTGCAATACAGGAATTAAACCCTTATTGCTTTTATATTCTTGATGAAATTGATGCAGCACTTGACAAAAGAAATTCAGAAAGACTCGCAAATCTTCTCAAGAAATATATGCAGCAGGGGCAGTATATTATAATAACGCACAATGATGAGGTTATTACCCGTGCCACAAATCTCTACGGCCTATCAATGCATGAAGGGGTTTCTAAAGTTGTGAGTTTGAGAGTTTAGTCATGCGTCCCCGCTTTGTTGTGGATACAAGCATTGTTTCACAAGTTTGCATAATGCATGAAGGAGTTTCTAAAGTTGTGAGTTTGAAGGTGTAATTTTGTAAAAAGAAAAGTTTATATAGTAATATCAATTGATATTATTAATAATTAAATTTAAAATGGAATCTCAAACAATAAAAAAAGAAAGAAAATATATGAATACCAATGAAATAGCCAGAAGCCCAACACTGCAAACGGTTCTGATGGTAGAAAAATTCATAGAAGAAAATTCAGGAGAATACAAAAAAACAGACTTATTTAAAAATCTCCCTAAGAAAGTAATGTGGCAGACTTTTCAGGTTATAATGGAATATTTAGGAAGTATAAATAAAATAGTTTATGATAAAGAAGGATATGTTGTTTATATCTGGAATCCAGAATTTTTTGAGAAAATAAAAAACAGACAATCTATAAAATTATGAAGCCAGAAAAGGTTGTATTTGTTGATGGAAGTTTAGAGAAATCATTTAACGAACTAAATAAAGTAGATCCTGTTAAAAAAGCATTAATTAGAGCAATCTCTACTTTACAGGAGGATGCTTTCTCTGGAAGAAATGTAAAGAAGAATCTTATTCCAAAATCACTCATTCAAAAATACGGGCTAAACAATCTCTGGATTTACAATCTTCCAGATGGATGGAGAATGTTATATGTTTTAACTTCCTCAAAAGAAGTCCAGATTATAGCTGTTATCTTAGATTGGATGGACCATAAAGATTATGAAAAATTATTTAACTTTTAAAAAGAAGAATTTATTATTGAAATGAAAATTATAGAAAAATATTATGATAACAAAGGGAAATTAAGAATTCTTAGGAATAAGGAGGATAAAAAAGATCCAATTATAAGGTTTAAGATATTAAATAATGAAAAAGAATTTCCTTGCTGTGATTTTGGAGGGACATGCACAAATATAGCTTATGCAGAAGTCTATCCATTTTTAATAAAAGATAATAAAAAGAGGGGATGGAGCTATTTATGCAGAAAACATTATTTTAAGGAACAAAAAAGATTGAAATTTAAACTTCCTGCTTGTTTAAAGGTTGAATGGTAATTCATAATCATATTCCTTCAATTAATTCTTTTTTCAAACAATTTAAATAAATCAGAGACTTCTCTATTTAATGGATAATTTTGTGATTTCCCTCAAGGTGTTTGGAAATCATCCTTCAAATACAAGTGGAAAATCAAAAAAAAAACCTGGAGGTTGTTTTTAAATGGATAAAGAGCAGTTAATGAGCCTGTTAAAAAGCGAGAATTTCAATGAGAAAATAATAAATGCCTTTTCAAAAGTCAAAAGAGAGAATTTTGTTAATACTAACATGAAGAATATGGCTTATGAAAACATAGCCCTTCCAATAAGCGAGTCTGAAACTATTTCCCAGCCATCTACAATAGCACTGGCTCTTTCAATGTTAAAACCAAAGGAAAATCAGAAAATTCTTGAAATTGGTTCAGGATGCGGTTATGTTCTTGCCTTAATTTCTGAAATTGTCGGGGAAAATGGAAAGGTTTTTGGAGTAGAAATTGTAAAAGAGCTTGCAGAAAGATCCAGGATTAATCTTAAGAATTACAAGAATATAGAAATATTTAACTTAAATGGAAATAAAGGCCTTTTGGAAAGAGCTCCTTTTAACAGGATTTTAATAAGTGCTGCTCTTGAAGAAGTGCCAAATGAGATTTTATCTCAATTAGATGAAAAAGGGATACTTGTTGCACCTATTGGTCCTGGATTTATGCAGACTCTTACTTCAATAAGAAAAATTGAAGAGAATTTTATTATAGAAAAGGAAATTCCAGGATTTATTTTTGTTCATTTTGTCAAATAAGAGAACATTATTTTAGGCTTTTTTCTAAATTATTTTTTTTAATATAATCTTCTTTAAGCTTACGGGGAATTTTTTCATAAGGGACTTGCGTATATTCGCTTCCTCCAGCTTCATTTATCCTATTAATTGTATCACAAAGAGTATAGCATCCAGAATAAAATTTAGACTCCCTTTCTTTATAATACTCTTTTCTGGAATCCACTAATCTATTAAAGAAATATACTCCAGCAGCAAATGCCAAGACAGTTAATGTACTTACAATATATTTAAGAAGCACTCTTTTATTTAATCCCACAATTAAAATAAGTATTTTTGTTTTTTAAATTATTGTTTATTTAATTTATATTCAAGCTGGTTTTCATTGTATATTGCTTCTTTTTGCTTGAAATTTGGTTCAGAAAAATTCAATTCCCACCCCTTCTCAATCCAGTATTTTGCAGAATCATAAGTTGTTTTGCAAGTATCTTTAATTTCTTTTATATAAAAAGAATTTACTTTATTTTGATATTCAATATTGTCCTGTACTCTGGAATTTTTTGAAACTAGCAGAGCTATTCCTGCAAGAGCCAGAACAAAAAGAAAACTCCCTCCTACTTTTTCCAAGGAATATTCTCCCTCCCTATGTAAATCTTCTTTTTTCTTCTTTTCTTTATTAAGATTAATATTTGGGAAATCAGGGGTATTATTCATAATACCTAATTAAAAAGAAGGTTTTTAAAAATTATTGTAATGAATTTAAATCTTATTATTATCTTGGGGGAATAATTTTGTATTTAAAAGATAAGAATATGTTAATGCATTAAGTTTATGGGCACATTGTTCAATTCATTAATTAGCTAAGAGAGTATGATAGATGATATGATTTTACTGGAATAATAATTTATCTTTTCTTAGGATTTTCATTTTCTTTATATTTCCTGACAATTCTTTCTATTTCAGAATAAGGAACTTCCTTGAATACCCATCTGTCTGCATCACCCCTCATTAAATCATCATGGTTAAAGTAGACATAATCTCCTAAGCCATTATCTCCATAGAACTTTAATTTAGCTTCCGGGGATATGCATTCCTTAAGCAATATTTCATGATATTCTTGTTTGGTTCTTTCAATTTTTATAAATGGAACTGTGCTTAATAAAGCAGGGATAAGAAATAATAATCCAGTAAGTTCTTATTTAATTTTTGTCATTTTATTTATTTGCATTCTTTGATAAGATCTTTTCATATGCTTTAATCTCTCTTTCTACTTCACTTAATTGTCCTTTGAAAATATCATACTGAATTTTTATTTCCAAATCTCCCTTATTTTTTCTTGCTTTTTCTTTATATTCTTGGGTTAATTTAATCAAAGTTTCATATCTGCTTTTTTCAGTTTCATATTGTTCTTGATTTTCTATCATTTTATTATCTTATCTCCCTTGTTTATAATTATTATCACACTCTACTAATATAATTCAATATTTTAAATAAAAAGAAAAAAATCTTCATTTCATTGCAGACCTTCTTTTTCTGCGAAAAAGAAAGGGAGAAAGACTAAATAAAAAAATAAAAAAAAGAAAGGAATTTAGTAGTAACTTTCTCCGAATTCTTCTGATTTTTGCGGTTTCTTTGATATTAATACAATCAACACAACCAGCAATACCAAAAAGATTATTGCCAGAACAACTGTCAAAACAACAATTGGGTTAACAGCTTTTCCTTCAGCCTTTAAGCTAAGAGCAACCTGACTAACGAGCTTTTCCCCAGAAAGAACATTAACATTGAAGTTATATTCTCCTTCTGATGCAGCCTTAGCAGTTACTGTAACTGTTTTGCTTGAACCTGCTGGAACAGCAACAACAGTGCTTTCAACACTTGAAGAAAGGTCTCCGTTAGATTCTGCCACAATTTTGTATACCTTTAAACTGTTTGTAGGGTTTACAAGTAACAAGCTGTATTCAGCATCTTCACCAACTGCAACTGTCTTTCCAGATGTCATTACAATAACGTTTTCAGACAAATCATTTTCAATTATGATTTGTTTAGCAACTTTAGATGTCACATCATCGTTTGTAACTTCGACTTCCAGAGTATAAACTCCAGCTTCTGCAGTGTAAGGAACTTCTAAGAAAAGTCTTCCACTAACAGTATCGTCTTCGTCACAATCGTCATCATCAGAACAACTTTCCATTGGAACTAAATCTCCAAAATAAGAAGTTCTTTCAACACTTAAAGCAGGTATTCTTACAGTTACATAAACATCTTCCAAATCATTGTAGCCCATGTTCTTCAATACAATATCAACTGGGAATGTTTCACCAGCATCAACTGATTGAGTTGTGCTCACAGACTTAACAACTGGATTGTATGAAGGTCTTTGAACTCTTATAGTAAGGTCTTCATATTCTGATTCAAAATCTCCATTCCATATTCTAATGGTAAGAGTCACATTATCAGAAGTTTTGTCCTTAAGTTCAAAAGGGACTTCAATAGTCAAGGTTTTCTTGTATGTAAATCCAGATTCAACATCAAAAGATTTTGTAACTGCATCTACACTATCTTTGTCGCCTTCAATTTCTGCTTTTACTCTAACATCTGTTGCATCTTCAAGAGCTGTAAAAGAAACTTTCACAGCAACTGTTTCTCCGGCAACAACACTTGGGTTGTTAAGAACATTGATTCCGTCAACTTCAATTATTGTGTTGTCTGCAAGACTAGATGGGCTTGATGTAATAGGAGTACCGCTAGAAACGTCGTAGTCATAAAGGCTACCAGCACTAACTGTTGCAACCAAGAATAACGCTATTGCGATTGTACAAATTGAAACCAAAAGTTTCTTTGTATTCATTTTTGCCATCATTTTATTTAATTGTATAGAAAACCTCGTTTTCTATTAATATTCTACATTAAAACTCCTTTATAAACTTTACTCCTTGTTGTAATTTAATAGTTACAACCTAGTGCCTATCTGTCCGGACATCTGGTGACGTTTTGTTACTCTTTGTTACAAAAATCCCATAATCTCAAAAACAGGATTTTTATCGACGGGATAATTTTTCCATATATGCACTGTCTTTTAGAATAGAATCTACAGTATTACTAAAACGATAAACAAGATTTCCCAATTCATCTGTCTGGTTAACTAGGCCATCAATGTGTTGTTCAATTCCAATAAAAGAACTATCAACATAAGAAGTATCTATTTTATTAATAGAACTATCCATTTTATTAAGATCCTTTTCAAATTCCAAAATCCCTTTCTCTAATTTTTTTATTTTTGAATCAAGAGAAGCAGTCATGTATATTACAGTTCCAAGAAGACATAAACTTCCTGTCAAAAGGATTCTTTTCATTAATTTGTATTTTTCCATATTTATTTCCTATTCTCAGGTCTGACATAATTAATCTTCATATCTGAATTATATCTTGCATCAAGAATAATTTTTTTTACTTCTCTCATTGACTTATCTCCAAAATTTCTTTCTTTAAGCAAATCATTTAAGTGATATTGAACTAATTCCCCGAGATACCCTATTCCTGCTTTTCTTAAAGCATGTATGGTTCTAACTGTAAAATCAAACTCCATAATCGGGGTATCTAAAGGAGTTTTTCCTTTTTCAATTTCACTATAATCAAACTTATTCCTTTTATCCTCTAATTCATAAAAATTCTTCAGGCTTTCAAGATATTCTTTTTCAGGAGATTCTAAATCCTTATTTTCTTCAATAAGAGAAGTCAATTCATTTTTGATTATTTTTTTAAATAATTCATGTGCTTCTGGTGTTAATTTACCAGAACTTTCTATATCTATTCTTCTAATTCTCTCTGCATCTTTCAAAAATGCTGCAATCTTCTCTAAATTTGCCATAATAATCTATTAAAATTTCATATTTATAAAGGTTACTATTTGTAACTCCTTAAAAGTTAATATAAAATAAAAAACAAAGGGATAAATCCCTTTGTATATAAATTTTAAAAACTTAACAACTGAATTTTATCGTTTGTTGCTGAGAAATTCTTTGCAATAATTATCTGACATCCTGCTTCTTCTGCAGATTCTAGAACCGAACCAGTAACTGTTCCATCAAGAACAATTACATATGGCTTTTCTTCTATTCTTCTCAGGCTTCCGCTCAGACCTCTTGCTGAGATCTCTTTTACATTCTCAAGAGATTCATTCAGTATTATTGCCTTGCCAGAACCTTCAATTTCTTTTGAGATTCTTTTGAGTCTTTCCTTGTCTTCTTCATTAAGCTCTATTTTCTCTGAACTTTCTAAAGCAGGTTGTGAATTCCCTCTTCTTTGCATGTTCTCTTTTCTGAGGAATTCTTTTAGCGGAACTTTCTTTCTTAAATTCATAAGAATTTCTTTTCCTGTAAGCTCTTCCACTTCTTTTCCATCAGGAGCAATTGCAATATAGTCTATATCAGCATTGTCACTGACATTCTGAATAATCAGTTTTCCTCCCCTGTCTCCATCAACAAATAAAGTTATTCCCTTTTCTTTCCCAAGTTCTTTTATTGCATCTGGAAGTTTTGTTCCATTCATTGCAATAACATTGTTTATTCCTGCTCTCAGAAGATTGACAACATCGGCTCTTCCTTCAACAACAATAATTTCTTTCCCTGAAATGTTTCCGCATGGAAGTTTTTCATTGCCATATTCCTGAATATTTGCTGTTCTGGCAGAATCCTTTATTTCATTTGAGATTTCTCTTGAATCAGTTGAGCCTTTAATTTCTGACATTAGTTTTTTGGCTCTGTCAAGAATATAATCCCTTTTACTGCCTCTTACATCTTCTATTCTTTCAACTTCAATTTGTGAATCACTTGGCCCTATTCTTTCTATTGTTTCCATTGCAGCAGCTATCAGAGTTGTTTCAGATTGGTCAAGGGCAGTTGGAATCTTTATTTTCCCGGTTGTTCTTTTGTCCCTTCTTTCCAAATCAACTTCTATTCTTCCTATTTTCCCTTCTTTCTGCAATTCCCTCATTTCGAGTTCAGCTCCAAGCAATCCTTCTGTTTGTCCGAATATAGCTCCGATTACATCAGGTTTTTCTAAAGCACCTTCAGCTGAAAAATTCGCGTGTATCATGTATTTTATTGATACTGGACTTATTTTTGCCATTTTTATTTACTTATTTTTAATTAATTTGAAATCTATGATTTCACAGAAAAATACCGCTGACTTTTCTTACTAACTGCACTCCACTAGCCTAAGCTTCCCTTAAATAATCAATTTAGGGTATTGAATTTGAATGTGATTTGCCTATCGTGATAATAATGAAAACGATATTTTCCTGTATATTTAGGGTTAAAATGGTTTTTAAACTCTTCTGTGGTTTAAATTAGAAAACTCCCTGAATTTACCAAGCTGTTCATAAAGAGCAAGAAGTTTCTTTTTTATTTCTTCTTTTTCTGCCTCAGATATTTTCATAACCAGAAGCTTTTCATATACTTTAATTGCAGAGTTTCTTTTTGCCTCATTTTCAAAGATTTCACCCTGTCTGATATAAATTTCCTTTACTTTGGAATAAATCTCTGCCTTTTTGACAATATTGGATATTTCCATTGCCTTTCTCATTGCAGAATCTGCTCTCTCAAAAGACCCTGCTTTTATGTAATATTCTGCTTCTTTAATAAAACATTCAATTTTCTCAGGAGAAGAAATTGCATTAATAGCAAGAAGTTCATAAGTTTTACCAACATCATTGAACATCTTCTTGTTTTCATAGATTTCAATTAATTTCATGAGTGCAAATTTCTTAATGGCAATTGGAGGCATTTTATCAAGGAATTTTGTGAGATAATCAATCTGGACAAAGTCCCCTTTTCCCCTCAGCTCTTTTTCAATCTCGCTTTTAGACATGTTTTTGTCTAGCATAATAAAAGCAGAATTTTTAGGTATTTAAGGATTATTGAAGTGTGTTTTTGAATATTCTCTATATCCACCTTATTTTTCATTATTTTATCCAAGAATTTAATTTATATCTTTTTAATAAGTGGTTTGATTATGAAAAACCTTTTAAGCAAAATAACAAAACCCCTTTTAATTTCCGCTCTTGCCCTTTCATTGGGCATTCAGAAATCCAATGCTCAGAAAGCAAAGACTTTTCTTGGAGTTTATCTTGAAAAAGCATATAATTATTCTGAAGGGAGGTTACATTGAACTGGATGATTCCAAAAAGAGGATATAGAGAATAAATCTTACTTTTTTATTTATAATTCTTTTTCATATGAGGCTTACATACCCCACACACATAATTCACAGGATTCATAATATAATCTCTAAAACCCTGAGATAACCACTCAAGTCCTCCAGCAAGTTTACCCCTATTTCTTCCTCTGTCTCCTTCTGCTTGTGCAGGATAAACTTTTTCACCTAGATTTTTAAAAAAGTTTCTTTGAAAAAAATAACTTGTATTACCAAATTTCCATGCAGACTCTTCAGCATTCATTCCCATAAAATTATCAGGATGTTTGTCACATTCGTTTTCCATAATTTAATATTGTTTACTGGATTTATAAGAATTATTCTCCTTGAAAATCTATTTCATATCATAAACTCTTAAAGAAATTATAAACAATTTCAATTAAATTAATAAGGAATGTCATTTTAAATTTTTAGAATTTATTTTATTTTAATTTTTTAGAAATATCACTTCTTCTTACTTTTTCTTTACAATCTCAGCGCAGAATCCAGCAGCAACTGTAACTCCTGCGTCTCTTATTGCAAACTTAGACATATAAGGATTTTCTTTTTGAGTTTCCAAAGCTAGATTTCCCTGTGGTCTTATTCTTACTCTTGCAGAATCTCCGTTTTTTAGGAAATCAGGATGTTCTTTTATAACCTCTCCTGTTCTTGGGTCAATTTGAGAGATTAATTCTGCAAACTGGCAGGGAACCTGAGCAGTATGAACATGAAATACAGGAGTATATCCTTTAGCTAAAACAGTTGGATGATTAATTACAGTAATTGTTGCTATAAATTCCTCTACAATGGATATTGGATAAGTAGCATCACAAATAACATCTCCTCTTGCAATATCTTTCTTGCCTAATCCTCTGATATTAACACCAACATTATCTCCAGCAAGTGCTTCTGGGCAAGCTTCATGGTGCATTTCAATTGTTTTTATTTCTCCTGGAACTCCTTCGCCAGTTCTTCCTGGAAGAACCTTTATTTTCTGCCCAACCTTCATAATTCCTGTTTCAATTTTTCCAACTGGAACAGTTCCAATACCTGTAATTTCATAAACATCCTGAACAGGCATTCTCATTGGAAGGTTTGTTGGTAATTCAGGAGCAGGAAACAAATCAAATTGCTCCATTATTGTTGGCCCTTTATACCAAGACATATTAGTTGATTTCTTAAAAATATTATCTCCTTTTAATCCAGAGCATGCAATAAAAGTTGTGTTTTCTGGCTTGATTCCAACTCCCTGAAGTAATTTTCCAACATCTTCCTTGACTTTATTGAATTTAGCTTCTTCATATCCTAATGCATCCATTTTATTAACTGCAATTGCAATATTTTTAACGCCCATTGTTCTCAAAAGCCACAAATGTTCAGTTGTCTGTGGCTGAACACCAGCAGGAGCAGCAATAACCAAAAATGCAGCATCTGCCTGAGAAGCTCCAGTAATCATGTTTTTAACAAAATCTCTGTGTCCAGGTGCATCAATTATTGTAATTTGGAATTTATTAGTCATAATTTTTCTATAAGCCAGGTCAATTGTAACTCCTCTTTCTCTTTCTTCTTTAATTTTATCCATAACATAAGCGAATTCAAAACCAGCTTTTCCGTGTTTTTCAGCTTCAGCTCTTAATTTTGCCATTTCCTGTTCACTAACAGCTCCAGTATCAAACATAAGTCTCCCTACACAGGTTGATTTTCCGGCATCAACATGCCCTACAAAAACAACATTCATGTTTGGTTTTTCTTTAGCCATTTTTTACTCTGTATTTTATTAAATGGATTTGACGAAATCTTTATGATTTCAGTCTAGCCATAAGTTAAGTTAAAAAAAGTGGATTTATAAACTTTTTGCTTTATAAAAAATAGAATTTTCTATGAATATCTTTTTATCGTCATAATTGAAGCTAAATTAAAATAATTTTTTAATTTGCTTTTCATATTTTGGATTTGGCTTGTTCCCCTTTACTTTTATAGGAATAGTATACTTTCTCCCACCCACTCTCACGCTTGCAATATACTTTTCTGTTTTTTTATTATAAATAAGGGTGTTTTCATAATTATGGGAATTCAGGAGATTGACAGATTCTGTATGTGTTTCATTCACAAAATCCAGCTCTCTTAATTTTCTTATTAATTCAGAGGATTCTTTTGAAAACCCGTTATTTTCCTTTGCCATAGCTGGAAAGAATAAATTTCATGCTTTAAAAGAATTGCTGTAATGAATCTCCACAGTTGAGTGTTTTATCTAATTGATTTTCCTTTTCTGATTTTTGTTCTTTTTCTTCTTCCATATAAACTAATTATAAAATGCCTTTTTAAGAATTATTGTTATATCTATATTTGAG
>Ga0208375_1000857_pt1 | contig 38283 bp, 35 predicted proteins | sample RifOxyD1_FD_184038 | JGI IMG/M metagenome (GOLD analysis project Ga0208375, IMG submission 184038) | Soil microbial communities from Rifle, Colorado - Rifle Oxygen_injection D1 (SPAdes) | ecosystem: Environmental > Terrestrial > Deep subsurface > Rock core/Sediment | place: Rifle, Colorado... | reverse complement strand
GGGGCTCCTTTTTTGCCAGCCCCGCCGCACGGTCAAACTCCCGCGCAAAATCATCAAGACGCCCGGAATCAATGACAAGCCCGGCCGCCTGCTTGTGACCTCCGAACCCGGCCAGTGCCATCGCACACTCTCTCAGCACCGCAAGCACATCAATACCGGCATGACTGCGCACGCTGCCCTTGCCCGTGCCGTCTTCACGGATCGCGATCACAGCCGCCGGCCGGCGGAACGTCTCGGCAAGTTTTGATGCAACGATGCCCACCACGCCCTCATGCCACCTTGAAGATCCCACCGCTATTGCATGTGAAAATTTCCGTTCATCGCCGTCTTCGCCATTCATGCCGCGCTCGACCATCGCTCTTGCCTCGGCAAACACCTCGGCCTGTATGCGCATACGCTCGGAGTTCATGCGATCAAGGTCGCCGGCCAGCTCAAGCGCCCGCGCCTTGTCATCAGTACATAAAAGCTCAAGCGCGGCGCTTGCGCTACCGAGCCTGCCGGAGGCGTTAATCCTCGGTCCCAGCACAAACCCCACGTGCCACGACGTTATGCGGTCCGCGCCAAGAATGCCCGCGACCTCCATGAGCGCCCGGAGCCCCGGCTGCGGCGCGTTTTTCAAAACTTCGAACCCGTGCTTGATCAAAATCCTGTTGTCACCGGTGAGCGGGACCATGTCGGCGGCCGTGGCCACCGCGACGAGATCAAGATAGCGTTTGAGATTGGGCCCGCCGCTGCTGCCGCCGCCGCCGCCGGAAGCATCCTTCCACCAGCCCTCTGCCCTGCCATGGGTCCTTAAAGCCATTGCCAGATAAAACGCGAGCGCGCAGCCGCAAAGCTCACGTCGGCCGCTCGGGCAATCCTCGCGCTCGGGATCAACCACGGCCGCCGCTTCCGGCATGCCGCGCTCCGGGTCGATCTGGTGATGATCCACCACCACAAGCTCCACACCGCTCTCGCGCGCGGCTGCGGCCGCTTCAAACCCCGTGATACCGCAATCAACCGCCACGACAACCTTGAATCCGTCGGCGGCCGCTTGTCTTACCGCCTGCGCCGAAATTCCATAGCCGTCGCGAAACCGGTCGGGCTGCCGGGCCTCGCAGGCGATTGCGCACTCGGAAAAAAATCTCTTCAAAAGCGCCCCGCCCGTCGTGCCATCCACATCATAATCCGAATGAATGAGCACGCGGCTGCCCTCGGCGCGGGCGCGGGAAAGAATACCGACCGCCCTGTCCATGTCTGCAATTGTAAGTGGATCTGTCAGCCCGGATAGAGATGGAGAAAAAAACCTGCTGATGGAATCAGCGTCTGCATATCCACGGCCCATGCATGCCGCCACGGCCAGGCGCGAAAGTCCGGTCTCCTCCATCAACCGCTTTACTGCCGGATTATCCACCACCACCACCCCCCCCCTGAAAGCCCCTGATATCAGGCTTTTGCTCCTGCAAGTTTTTGTCTGGCCTCGCGCTTTTTATAAAAATGCGTGAGCGAAATGACGATAGTGCTCGCTATGAACACCGACGAGTACGTGCCGACCACGAGGCCGACCATGAGCGTGAAGGCAAAGTCCCTGATGACGCCGCCGCCAAGAAGCCAGAGCGCGAACACCGTGAAAAAAGTTGTCAACGAGGTGAGAATCGTGCGCGCCAGCGTCTCGTTGATGGCCTTGTTTACGATTTGCTCGATCGTCATCTCCGGGTGCTGCTGCGTGGTCTCGCGCACGCGGTCGTACACAATGATGGTGTCATTGTTGGAATAACCGATGAGCGCCAATATGGCGGCAAGAACCTGCAGGTCGAACTGTTTTTGCGTGATGATGAAAATCCCGAGCGTGATCACAGCGTCATGAAAAAGCGCGATAACCGCGCCCGGCGAATAACGGAAATCGAACCGGATCGTCACATAAATCAAAATGCAGATGAGCGCATAGAGCATGGAAAGAAACCCGCTCATCCTGAGCGAGCTGCCGGCGGCCGGGCCGACCACGTCCACGCGCTGGATCTCGTATTCGCCCTTTTTGAGGGTTTTAAGCAGCACCTGCTCGACGGTGCTTGAGGTCTGGTTCAGGGACCCCGCATCACCCTGCGCCTTGACAAGAAACTGCCTCACGGCCGATTGCGCCCCGGCGCCCTCTCCGGCAAGGCCGATTTCCTGCACCTTCAGGCCCTTGATGCCGGCAGTGGTCAGCTCCGCGCGCACTTTGCCGATATCCCAGGCATGCGGAACCTGTATCTGCACCTCGGCACCGCCCGTAAAATCAATGCCGTAATTAAGTCCTTTGGTGAAAAACAGCACTATCGAAGCGGCAAGTGCAATCACCGAAACCGCCACGAAGAAATGCCGTTTTCCTACAAAATCCACCTTGATGTCGGGTCTTATAAATTGAAACATTTTTATCTCCCGATTATATGCTTATGGTGTCGGAATTTTTCTTCTCGATCACCCTGAGATACCAGTCAAATATGAGTTTACTGACAAACACCGCGGAAAAGAGCGTGGTTATGATGCCGATCAGCATCGTAACGGCAAATCCCTTTATCGGCCCGGTGCCATAGATGAGCAGCACGACCGCCGCCGCCGCATTTGTAACGTTGGCGTCAAGAATCGTCCTCAGCGCCTTCTGGAATCCGGCCTCCACGGCTCCCTGCGGCTTTTTGCCAAGCCGGAGTTCCTCGCGGATGCGCTCGTAGATGACGATGTTGGAATCAACCGCGATGCCAACAGTGAGCGCGATGCCGGCGATGCCGGGCAACGTCAGCGTTGCCTCCAGCCCGACCAGGATGCCGAGCACGAAAAGCACGTTGAGCAGGAGCGAAGTCGCCGCGATCACACCGCTCACCCGGTAATAGAACATGATGAACAAAAACACCGCGAGCATGCCGACAAAGCTCGCCAGCACGCCCTTGCGGATCGAATCCTGCCCGAGCGACGGTCCGACCACGCGCTGTTCGAGAAAATCGAGCTGCGCCGGAAGCGCGCCCGCCCTTAGCACGATGGCCAGATCCTTGGCTTCTTTCATGAGCTGGTCGCCCTCGCCGGTGCCGAGCGTGATCTGCCCGTGACCGCCGCTGATGCGGGTCTGGATCACCGGGGCCGAATGCACGATGTTGTCGAGCACGATCGCAAGGCGTTCCTTGACGTGCTCTCCGGTAACCTTGTCGAACATCGATGCCCCGCGGGGATTGAGCGAAAAGGTAACAATCGGTCTGCGGTTTTCCTGGTCAAAAGAGACATTGGCGTCCTGCAGGTCGTCGCCGGTGACCTCGGTTTTTGAATGTAGAAGATAAGCAATGCGCTGATTGGGGTCGTACTGACCGGTCACGGTGCGCACGCGCTCGAAGGCGATTTCATTGCTCTCCGGGATCTTGCCTTTGGCCAGTTCATTGATGCGCGCCACGTAGGCCGAAAACTTCTGGCCTTCTTTATAGAAAAGATTGTTGTCCTTCTCGATTTTTGAAACCAGCTCAGCGACCTGGCCCGGATTCATGGCCTTGTCGTTGACGATCTTGAACTCAAGCTTCGCGGTTTTTCCGATGAGGTCCTTGGCACGATCGACTTCTTTCACGCCCGGAAGCTCGACCACCACGCGGTCGGTGCCCTGGCTGGCGATTGACGGCTCGGTAACGCCGAACTCGTCAATGCGGTTGCGGATGACCTCGATGCTCTGGTTCATGGTGCGGTCGCGGATGTCGACACGATATTCGCGCGAAAGCCCCAGCTCGAAACGACCGGGTTTTTCGTCAACAAACCTGAGCGTCCAATAATCCTTTTTAATATGTTTGTAGAGTTCGTCCCTTTTTGCCGCGTCAAACTCCACAACGATATGGGGGTCTTCGACGGGCAGACCGTCACGCACGGTCTTGACGGATTTAAATTCGATCTTTTTTTCCTTCATGCCGTCCTGCAAACTGGATCCCTGGCGGTCTACAACATCCTTGAACACCTTGTTGAAATCCACGCCGAGCACCATGTAAAGGCCGCCCTGCAAATCCAATCCGAGATTGATCTTTTGTTTGAACGGAAACCTGGATTTTTCAACATCAAGGCCGGACAAAGTGGGATAGACATATACGACCGAAAGGCCGACGAAAAAAACGAGCAAAGACAACTTTGCCCACCAGTTTTTGGTCATTTAACAACCCCCTTGGGAAAACATTGAAAAAACTAAATCTGCCCTTTTACGATCTGCGTGATCTGGCCCTTGAGGACCTTCATTTTGACGTTGTCGGCGATTTCGATGGTCACGACCTTGTCGGTGATACCGGTGATTTTGCCGATGATCCCGGCACCGGTGACAATCTCGTCACCGTGTTTCAGGGCGCCGAGCATTGCCTGTTGTTCCTTGGCCTTTTTTTGCTGCGGACGGATCATGAGGAAATAAAGAACGCCAAACATCAGAAGGATCGGCAGCAGCATCCCGCCAAGGCCCGGTTGCTGCGGCGCGGCTGCCGCCGCCTGCGCGGCACCACCTGCCGCCGGGGCTGCCGGCACCGCTGGCGCGGCCGGAACTGCCGGCGCCGGGTTGTTTGCAAGCGCATTTGAGACGAAAACAAAAAATAATGCAGTAATTTTAAGCATTGATAATGCCTCCTTGAGATAAGCCTTTGATAATACTAATTCGTGGATGACGCAACAAAAAGGTAGTGTAAACTATAATTATGGCAACTGAACGCAACAAGCTGACAAGCCAGGAAGTCCTCGGATACCTCGACAAGCTGGTCAAGCGCGAGTTCGATTCGAATCTGAGGATTCTCAATTTTGAAGAATATCTTTCATTCGTGGCCGAGCACCCGGCCCGGCAATTGCGCGGCTCGGCAAAATACACGGCCGACATGATGGATCACTTCGGCACGGCCGAACACAAGTCCCACGAGTTCGAGCCTGCCGTAAAGCGTTTCAACCTCTTTGACCTTCCGGTCGAGGATATTTCGAGCAAGGTGGTCGGACAGGAGCAGGTGCAGAATCATCTGTCCGGGGCGCTCAGAACCTTCTGCCGGCTCGGGCAGAACAACAAGCTCATCCTCCTGCACGGACCCAACGGCAGCGCCAAGACCTCGCTCATTCACGCCATCATGGGCGGCATGGAAAAATATTCGCGCGAACCCGACGGCGCGATCTACGCCTTCAACTGGATGTTCCCGGTGGAGCGCTACACCAAGGGCAGCATCGGCATCACCAACACCCACAAAAACACGAACATCGGAAGTTACGCCAAGCTTCCGGACGAAGAAGTCCTCGCGCGCATCCCCTGCGACATGTGCGATCATCCGCTGCTTGTGATCCCGCTCGAACAGCGCAAGCTGTTTCTGGAAAAGCTCCTCAGTCCCGCCAAGGCCGACGAACTCTGGCACCAGATGCCTTCCTATCTGACAAAGGGCGATCTCTGCCACCGCTGCAAGCAGATTTTCGAGGCCCTGCTCGGCGCCAACGCCGGCGACCTGCAGAAGGTGCTGATGCACATACAGGTGGAACGCTTTTATTTTTCCCGCCGCTACCGCAAGGGACTGGTGACGATCGAACCGCAGATGCACGTCGACGCGCAATACAACCAGCTCACGTACAACAAGAGCCTCGGCAATCTGCCGCCCTCGCTGCAGAGCCTCAATCTTTTTTCGCTCTCCGGCGACCTGGTCGACGGCAACCGCGGCATCATAGAATACAGCGATCTTCTCAAGCGTCCGGTTGACGCCTTCAAATACCTGCTGGTCGCGTGCGAGACGGGGGCGGTGAACGTCGGGGCAAGCATCGCGTATATCGATGCGGTGATGCTCGGCTCGGCAAACGAAGTGCAGCTCGACGCGTTCAAGGAGTTTCCGGATTTCACGAGTTTCAAGGCACGCATCGATCTCGCCAAGGTGCCTTATCTTCTTCGCGCCTCGCAGGAGCGCGAAATCTACCAGAACGACCTGAAGCACATCTCGGCCGACCGCCACGTCGCCCCGCACACCGAATGGGCGCTCGCGCTCTGGGCGGTGCTCACGCGGCTCCGCAAACCCAATAGCATCAACTACCCGCCCAATGTGAGCACCATCGTCTCGGCGCTCACACCGCTCGACAAGGCAAAACTGTACGATACCGGCGAGATGCCGGTAAGCCTCACACCCGAGGAGCGCAAGACACTGCGCTCGGCATTCCAGCAGATCCGCGACGAGTTCACGCAGACGCCCGGCTATGAAGGCCGCCTCGGCGCCTCGGCGCGCGAGATGAAAAGCGTCCTGTACGGTGCCGCGCAGAATCCGGAGTTTCCATGCCTCTCGCCGCTTGCGGTTCTGAGGGAGATGGAAGAGCTGACCAAACGCACGAGCGAATACGAGTTTCTCCGCCAGGACAAGCAGGAGGGCTACTGCGACGCCGCGGAACTCATCGGCGTGGTGCGGCGCGAATATCTTGACTTCATCGACCGCGAGGTACGCGACTCGATCGGCCTCTATGATTCGCAGCAGTGGGAGGATTTTCTGAAAAAATACGTCCAGCACGTATCGCTCATGCTCAAGGGCGAGAAAATCAAGAACCGCATCACCGGCAAGCTTGAGGACCCGGATCTTTCCCTGGTTGAAGAGCTTGAGAAGATCATCGAGGCGCCGGGCGGTGACAGCGACAAGGCACAGTTCCGGAGCAATGTGATCGCGCGTGTGGGCGCCTGGTCGATCGATCATCCGAAGGAAACGGTTACCTATGCCCGGGTTTTCCCGGAATTCTGGCGAAAACTCGAAAAACACTATTACGAGTCACAAAAAGCCGTGCTCACAAAAATGCACAATGCGCTTCTCCTTTATGGTAATAGCAAACCCGACATAGGCGAGGAAGGAAGCCGCCTGGCATACCAGACGGTCGAAAACATGAAGCTCAAGCTCGGCTACTGCGAAAACTGCGCCAAAGAGGTAATTACCTTCCTGATGAAGCAGCGCTATTAAACGTACCCGGTTACTTTTTGATGCTCGCTGCGTCATAAAATTAAAGGTGTGACTTGATGGATTACACGGAAACCCTGACCAGCGACACATACGTCGTGACTTACGGAGTGAACCCCGCGCAAAACGGGATGCGCCTTGATGCCTTCATCAAGCTCCACTACCGCCGCCGCTCGCGCGAACAGATAAAGCGCGCGATTGATTCGGGCGCGGTGACGGTCCTGCGCAACCAGTCCCCCCATCTAACTGTCGGCAGGCTCAAACCCGGCACACAGCTTGTCCCTGGCGACGAAGTCCGGCTTCTTTCGGAACGCAAACCCGAGCCCGAAGTCGATTTCAATTACAAAATCCTGTACGAAGACGACGCGCTGTTTGTCATTGAAAAACCCTCGAACCTGCCCGTTCATCCCGCCGGAAGATTTTTCTTCAACACCCTGCTTGTGCATCTCAAGACAAAGGGGCACCGCACGCCGCTCAGGGCGGAACAGGATTATTTTCTGGCGCACCGGATCGACCGCGAGACAAGCGGGGTGCTTGTGCTCGCCAAAACCAGCGAAATCTGCGCGGCGCTTGTCAAACAGTTTGCGGAGCGCACGACCGAAAAGACATATCTCGCGATCGTCCATGGCATCACGAAGGAGGAATTCGCGGTGGATCTTGCGATGAAGCGCGCCGGAGCGGCCTCGCGTATCTCGATGAAAATGATCGTGGCCACCGAAAAGGACGGCGGCCAGCCGTGCCGGACGGAATTCACCAGGATCAAAACGATGCCGGAAGGTTTTTCGCTGCTTGAGTGCCGGCCGCGAACGGGCCGCCAGCACCAGATCCGCGTACATCTTGATGCCATCGGGCATCCGGTCGTGGGCGACAAGCTTTATGGCCGCCCCGAGAGCGACGCCATCGCGTTTTACGAACGAAGATACATCACGCCGGAACTCATGGCCCGCCTCCTTCTCCCCCGGCAGGCGCTTCACGCGCACCAGCTCCGGCTCACGCATCCCGTGACCGGCAAGCGCATGGAGTTCCGCTCGGAGCTGCCAGCCGAGCTCAAGGCTTTCTGTAGATAGCTTGAATCACATGGACTTGTTTTTCAGCGCAACAAGCTTGCGCGCCATTTCGGCAAAGCCCGCTCCGCTTTCCGACGTGGTGATCCATCTCGGGGGATGCTGCAAACGGTCCAGATAATCCGAAAGATTTGCCACGCCGACGCTCGCTTTGAACGATTCAAACATGGGCTCGTCGTTTGGCGAATCGCCGATGAAGAGCAGCTCGTCGGGCGCGGGCGCTTTTCCGGCGCCCCAGCCCGGCGCTCCGCTCGCGAGCCAGTGATCGAGCCCTTTGCGCTTGTTGTAATCCCCAAACCACACATTGACATGCACGCTTGAAAGTTTTGCGTGGGCACCCGCATTCACGCACAGCTCAAGAAGCGCATCGACATCCGCGCGCGGCCAGGGTTTTACGTCCTCATAAACATCGACCGCGAGGTCGAACTCCCGGTATTTCTGGTCCGACGCCCAGCTGACCTGCCCGAAGCGTTCCGCAATAACGGCCGAAAGCTGTTCAAGCCTGCGTTTGTCATCCGCGCCGCAGCCGGGGGTATCGAGGCGCCGCCTGATTCCGCCTTGCATGTAAAAAACAAACGCGCCGTTCTCGCCCACCACGGCGTCAACCGGCCAGAAGCGGGCAAAATGATCGCACCAGCCGGCGGGGCGCCCCGTAACCGGCACCACTCCGAAGCCGGCGTTTTTCAGTTCCCAGAGCGAAGCATATGCATCGGCCGTGAGCTTTCCGCGTGTTGAAAGCGTCTCGTCGATGTCCAGGCACACGCCGCGTATGCCCCGGAGTTCTCCAATCGAAGCATCCTGCCATTTCAGCGGTTTTTTCATGATATTCATGACCTCCTTCTTTGCCTGCCCGGTTTTGCGCAGCCGGTGTCGCAGCCGGGCTTGAGTTCGGCGCAGGGTTCGACGTGGATATTGATCGAAGCGCTCTTGAAAATCTTCTGTATGGCCGCCTCCATCTCATCGCAGAGGCGGTGGGATTCTTCGACCGTGATGTATCCGCACACCAGGACATGAAAATCTATGTGTCTTGAAACTCCATGCCGGCGCGTACGCATGCCATGGATGTCGATATGCTTGCTGCGGTACGGAGCAAGTGCTTCATCAATAAGTCTAATATCCGCCTCCGGCAGTTCGTAGTCCGCCAGTTCCTTGACCGCGACCACGATCCGCTTCCAGGTGATCGAGAGGATATAACCCGCGACAAAAAGCGCGATGAGCGGATCGACCATGAGCCAACCGGTAAAAGCCATGAGTACAAGTCCGGCAAGCACCCCGGCACAGGCAACGACATCGGAAAGAAAGTGCAACGCATTCAGCTCGATGGCGCGGCTCTCGGTCTCCCGCGCGGCCTTGATGTTGCTCCGGTAGCCCCAGTAGCTGACCAGCATTGAAACCATGAGCACCGCCATCGCCAGCCACTGGTGCCGGATGGGTTCGGGATTTACAAATTTTCCGGCCGCCTCCCTTATGATAAAAGCCGCAGCGGCCACGAGCAGCAGGGATTCAAACAGGCTCGACAGCGTTTCGATGCGTCCGTGTCCGTAGGGATGGGCCTTGTCGGCGGGTTTTCCGGCCTCGCGGATCGTAAAATAGGCGACCGAAGCCGACACGAGGTCAAGAAGCGAATGAATGCCCTCTGAGAGCACGCTCACCGATCCGGACACAACCCCGACCGCCATCTTGAACACGGTAAGTCCGATGTTTGCGAAAAGCGCAACAGATGCGGCGCGGTTGCGCGCTTCAGTAGTAATATACAATCCCTCCGGAAACATAGCTGTCGGAGTTGAGAATGGCGACAGCAACCTCGATTGAATACCTGAGATGCTCCGAGCCCTTGAACATGCAGCCAAGCGCCACGTTCATGACGGGTTTGTATGTATCCGTGGTGAAGCCAAGCCCGAACGGAATGGAAAGAAAGGGTTCGAATTCGTGTGTCCCGCCGCTCACAAAGGTTTTGTGGATATACGGCAAAAGCGTGAGGTCAAAACGTCCGGATTCCTTCAGTCGCCAGTAAATGCTCTGCACGCCCAAGCCGATGCCCGGCTGCCCTTCGATGTCCGGAAAAAAGTCAAATGTCCACGCCGCCCCCGCCCGGAGCCTGCGCGCGCCGCTGCCGGTGCCGATGATGGCGATGAGGTTGGACATGTCAGTCATGCCGTGCGTGTATTTGGCGTTAAAACCCATGCCCGCGCCGTTTGAAAACGTGAGTTCGGGCTCGATGCCTATGGCAAACATCCCGGGCGTCACAAAGCGCGGCATGTTGAACACGCCTGCGCAACCCCGCTCCGGATTTGCACTTGTCATCAAAACGCCCGCCGCCACCGTAATCATTATAATGATAACGGCACGGACCACCGGCCGACTGACACCTGGTATTTTCATGACCAATAAATTCCGACACCCTGCCGAGCAAGTCAAGAGAATGATGCGGGCAGTGGCGCACGTGTACCCGCATGCGCGGGCATTGACATGCGCCCCGTGTGCGCGTAAATCATTTAAGTCTTATTTTATCAGCGTTCTTTTCAAATATGGTGGCCATAGCTCAGCTGGTAGAGCACCGGATTGTGATTCCGGGTGTCGCGGGTTCAATCCCCGTTGGTCACCCCAAATATTTCTGTAAACTCTAAAATGATCCCCAGGACCACAACCGGTTCTGGGGATTTTTGTTTCTAGGGGTCCTATTGGAAACCCTGGATTTTTAACGTGTAAAACAACCTCATCTTTTTTAACTTCAATTTTCTCCAAAAGACTTTTTAGCAGTGCTTGCTTAGAAGCTATGGGGAATCCATCAAATCCCTCCTCAAAGCGATCCAGCGCCATCCTAACCGCATTCTCATCAATAAATCCTGCCGCGGTACTCTCCATCCGTATTTTCAAGTTTTCGACCTGATTCTCGATGTCCTGCTTTTCATGCTGAAGTCTTTGCAGCTTGTCCGTCCAACTCCGCTTTTCTTCTGGTAATGACGCCTCAAGAACCTGATCCATCACCCGATCAATCTTTTTTATCGCACACTCAAGACGTCTGTTTAGGGCTTGCAGTGCTTCCTTGTAATCGGGCTGCTTGGACTTAAATTCTTCATTTGCCTTAGCCACAAGTGCAGTCACAACATCAGGCGTCTTTGCTAGCTTTTTGAGCTGGTGGATTACTATCGACTCAATAGAATCGGCTGGAAATGAGTGGAAATGACATTTGCACTTCCTGAGATGCCGATACTGAACATACTTCTTTTTTGACCTGCCCCATCCACTTCCACCGATAAGTCTAACTTTTTCAGGACACTCGATAAGACCGGTTAGTAGGAACTCATGATGCTTCCATTTTGGAACTTTTAAATTCCGATAATTTTCATCAAGTAAACTATTTGCCCGTAGCCACTTCTCTTGAGCAACAACAGGCGACCATACGGCTTGAACAACCCGATGCCTATCTGCCTCTGGGAGCCTCGCTTGATCCTTATTTCGGGTCTTACGATTTACATCAACCTCACCAATAATCGCTCGATGCCGAATCCACCTTATTAACGAGCTTTCATCCCAATCCAACCCATGATCGCGCTTGTAGCCAGCCTCTCTGATTAAGGTTAATGCCTTGGCAACGTATCCCGCACGATTCAGAAAAATATCGAGGATTTCTTCAGCAATAATTTGCTTAGCTGCATTGACTTGAAGGTAGCCAGGACGATCCGGCGTAAGATCAAGCCCATATGGCACTGGTCCACCAGGCCACAAGCCTCGCCCAGCCCTAGCTTGATAACTAATTTTTACTCTCTCAGCCGTTATTTCTCGTTCAAGCTGGGCAAACTCGATGGCAAAATTCAGCATTGCTCGCCCCATTGCATTCGACGTATCAAACTTCTGCCTTATCGAAATAAATGCGGCTTCATTATCATCAAAGAATGCTCGCAGGTCGATCCAATCACGCACAGATCGGCTCATGCGTGAAATTTCCGTAATAATCACGGTATCAATTTTATTTTTTGAAATATCCTTTAACAGTCTTTTTATTTCGGGACGTTCAAGACTTTTTCCAGAAAATCCCTCGTCCTTATAAATATCGACGACTACACCCCACTTGCCGGACTCCTTAAGATTTTCTCCCTCAACATATTTTTCCAGACCACCAATCTGATTTTTTATGGAACCTTCCTCGACCTTGGCCTGTTCTTCCGTTGAAACCCGAGCATATAAAGCAACTTTTTTCATGCTGACCTCATGCAATTAGCCGTTCGATGTTTGATTCTCTTTTTAGCAATTCATCCACATTCTGCTTTTCGTCCTCTATGGGCATTAACTTTTGCGCCACAATAATTTGGAACAAACAAGTCAGCCAATCTTTATCCGTCGAATCAACAACATGAATGGTTACTGGCAAATCCGCTAACCCCCATTTTACTGCCTTCGTTCGATGGCGACGGTTTTTGCGATAACGACTGAAGCATTCTTTACAACGAGATTCATATCTTCCGTTTCCTTTCTTTGGAAAATTATCGACAGGATATTGAACACCACAGTCAGAACACATCTTATTTGTGCATTCTGGCTGGGCGTCGGAATTTTCAATCATTTTGTTCCATTTGCCCCTCACTGAACTAAACGATGGCGAAATGGACTAATTTTTCTATCGCGGCTTTAAAACGGCATATCCTTCCCAGACGCGGCGGCTCTCCCCGCACAGGTAACCAAACGCCTCTAGGCCCGAATGTAGCTGCATTAACACGTTCTATAACCCAAGGCCGGATCGAGGCGGGAATTTCAAATCCCACATATTTGGAATTAATCCTGCATGAAAACGAAAAGCTTCAACAGCAGCATCAAAGTGTTTAAGTTGATCAGGACTCGGGCCAGATAATGGATAAATCAAATCTTCTAAGAGTGGTGTATTTACATCAATTTGATAAGCCGTAGTCAGTTTGGGCAATACTTCCACCTTACATCTTTTTTCTTTATTCTTAAGGTTAGCGCCTGGATTAATATTTATCCGCAATGGTGCACCTACCGTTGAAAAAAGAAGACCAGCAACCAGCGCTGGCTTGAGTTGTTCCTCAATTTCACGCAAGTCGTATTCTGTCATCATCCAAACCGCGAGCGTTCCTGCTGGAAAAGTTATACCTCGTTGGCCGCCATGTTGATCCGATGCCAGAAATCCGTAAAAAACACCAAGCTCTTTCATTTTTACTGTCCAAAGATCAAAGCGTATATATTGGCTTGCGTATATTTCAATCAGGTTACATAACTCACACTGTTTACCAAAAGTCTTCCAACAAAATACGCTATCACTTTTACCTGGGAATCCATGCTTAAATAATCTCCTGATATTCCAACAACCTGTTCTTGGGTGTGTTGCCAATTTAACATCCACCGAATACGCTGGGTCATGTCTGCCGCCACTTAAATGAACTATTGGAATTTTTGGTAGATTATTCATTATCATTCACCTCCTATCATCTATAACGCCCGAGAACTGGACAAACGATCAAGCCACACCTCCCGAGACTAAGGGGAATTAGCGGTAATAAGCCCTTTTGACTCTTGTGCCCCTAATTCCGCTAGCAGCGCAGAGGCCCACAACATGACGATTTGTCCTCTTTGGTTACGTTAAGTTGATGAGATGTAAATTTTACGTCACGAAACCTTATTGAATGGGAGAACTAAATGAATTCAGATAATGCTTCGCCACAACCGAATACAATACCTGTCAATCGTCCGCCAAAGATTCATCTTACCGAAATCGAGAAACCATCAAATATCTCAAGAATTGTCGAATCTGACGTTAAGCCAGTTCTTTTTGGTTCCATCAGCATGGTTCCATATAAGTTTTTCTTCCGCTGCCCTGTCACAGACGGAAAGCATGAGCACTGTCCAGCTAAAGCGGTAGCCGAAAAAGAAGGCGCGACCTTTCACTGTAAACTTTACGATTTATCACTAAGAGATAAAGATACTGTCTTCGTCCATGAAATTGCCATGTCTGACTCAAGAATCATTGGTTCATACAAGCAGAAGCTCGCGCACATTAATGACTTAATGCTATCTCGTGCTCCATGCACAGTACCTGAGTTCCGATTGCTGTCTCAGGTAAAAGACCCAGAAGTACTAGGTGTTCGGGAGGCTATTTTTTATCCTTCCGCAAAAATCATCGAAAAAGGCGGACAGGGCGATTCGATCATCGACGAATCGGGCAATCCATATCGTTCACAATCACTATTCCTAATTACAAAGGGTGCCGAACTAATCACCGCTACCGCTCCAGTGACAATTACAGGAAAAGTACATCCACATCCAAAAAATCAGATTCCAACAATTTCAATTTTGGAAACCAAAGATACAACAAACGATTTTCGTCAGTTTAAAATGAGCCTCACCACCAAGGAGTTGTTCAATAAAATAAACGGAACTGGATTACAAAATATTGCAGATGCTCTCCCTGCTATAACTAAGATTTATGAGCGGTCCATGACCCACTTACTTATCTTACTAATCTTTCACAGTGTACCGGCATTTCGATTTAACGGCAGGCTAATCAAGGGCACTCTTGAAGGTCTATTTATCGGCGACGCTGGCGTTGGAAAAACAATGATTCTCAAGACGCTCATTCAAAAATTAAAAATTGGTCAGTTTATGACAGGGTCGTGTTCATCTCGAACAGGATTAAGTTATTCGATTGTTCAGATCGGAGGAACTTGGGAAATACAGTGGGGCGCTTATCCGACAAATGACATGGGATTGCTTATCGTTGACGAAGGACAGGACATCCCCCGAGAGGACTGGGAGAAATTATCAGTAGCACGAAGTGAGGGCGTACTGAATGTTGATCGCGTTGCCAAGGGGGATCATCCATCACGCACCCGACTAATTGTTTCTGCAAATCCTAAAGAAGGCCAACAAATAGAATCAGAACTTCATCCATGCGTACACGCTAAGAAACTTTTTACTACAAAGGACATTCGTCGCTTCGATATTATCCAATGCCTTAGCACTTCAGATGTTAGTAGAGAGGTATTGGCCAAAGGGATTTCTACCAACATTCCAGTTATTGAATGGCTGAATCCTGATGTTCTTAGAGAATCCATTTTTTACGCTTGGTCGAGAAAACCAGATCAAGTTCTCTTCGAATCTGCCGTTGATGCGGCCATCAAAACCTGTGCTGAACATCTGTTAAATAAATACGGTTCCGCAACAGATATACCCGTGGTTACAAGCGATATACGCGACAAATTACTAAGACTGGCCGTCGCGCACGCAGCCGTAAATCATCGGACCGATGCGTTTGGCGAGAATATCATCGTGACAGACGACGATATTCGGTCAGTGACGACAATACTGGACGCGGTCTTCTCCAATAAAAATTTTGGGCTAGATTCGTATTCAGCAATGATGACAGAGGAATCATGTCTAGACCCAACTGAGTTCAATCTTATAAAAAGCGATCTACTGCCTGACGCCATTCTGAATGACGTGATAGCAAGAGAAATCCGCGGCAGAAATATTCCTCTATTTTCCTTGTTTATCAGAAATCCAGAAATGAACAGCAACGATATTTGCAGCGTGCTTGATTTTGATCGCAAAACCATAGCTAGGTTTATCGAACCCTTCAAAAAATACGGTCTTATTACTGCTAAGCGCGGAGCCGGATACAAGGCGACTCGAAAATTTAATAAATTTGTTTCTTACCTAAAGGCCAGCGGCTTCGATCTGTGTCAGTTGAAAAATCAAGGTTGACATGCCCTAGGACGCAATTTGTCCACATCGAATTCGTTACTATAGTGAGCCAAAATTATTTGGCAATAACTAAAATGGAGACCTTATGACTAGGAATAAAGAGAGTATAAATCATTACGAAACAACTTCAGAACCACTAACTGAAGCAATACTATGCGGTCTGTTAAATCCTAATAATGCTGTTGATTTTAAAATGCCACCATCACATGAAGAATTTCTGAATTTATACAATCGCACCAATACATTAACCCAAGCTGAGCGATGTTTAATTTATGCAAACTTAATTCAATTAGCGAGTTCAACAATAATTGATCGTTTTTGTGTTCTCGATTGCGGGAATGAATATATAAGGAGGTATGCTACACAACAAAATAAACCATATTGGAAAAGACTTGTTACAATCCTTGAAGAAACCATTGAGAGGCTTAATAAAGCAAAATTGAGACTAGAACTAGCACACTTAGGAATAATAATTGAAAGTAAGCATAATCCAACACGTCTCAGGAACGTGTCAGAAATTCAGATTAAAAAAACCATAGAAACGACCACCAAGTGCATCAATGAATTGGTGGACTTAAAATTAACAATTTGTAAGCAACTTAAGACAAAAATATGCAGTGTACTTCAAACATTAACACTATCTAAATTTAGAGAGATCGCAAGAAGTCTCGATAAGATTGATTTTCGAAATAACGCATTTTCTTTGACTCGTCTACCCGAAGACATATGAAGGTGAAGGACAAAGTCATGGGGCGCTTTGCTGACGTTACTCCTGTTCAGAGGAGTCCGCCTTGAGTAAACTTGTTTTTGGCTACATTCGACGATCACTTGAAAACGACAACCTGTCGTTGCAAGCACAAGAAAAATCTATTCGAGCATTCGTCGAGTCCCAGGGCTGGTCTATTGTTGAGCTGTTCTGTGATCGCGGCGATTCAGGAAAAAATACTGACCGCATTGCATATCAAAATATGTTGACCACGCTCAAGGACGAGGGTGGTCAGCGGACTGTAGATTTAATATTGGTGCCAAAACTCGACCGCATTTCCAGAAGCCTGAAGGACATTTTAATCCTTATCGAAGACCAGCTTGAACCGCTTGGCATCGGACTCAAGAGCGTCACTGAAAGTTTTGATTCAAGTACATCAGAAGGTCGGCTGATGCTCAGTATGCTTGGAGGTTTTGCGGAATTTGAGAGAAAAAGAATTGTTCAGCGACTAATGGAAGGTAAATACGAACTGGCCAATAATGGTGGCTGGACAGGTGGCAACATCCCTTACGGTTACCAACTCAATCCCGCAGGAAAAGGACTACTGCCGCATCCAATGGACTCCGCAATCGTCCAGCAGCTATTTCGTCTCTATGCGACAAAGGATTTAAGTGTTCCTAAAATTCGTAATATTACTAGCTGCCCACTTCACCCTGATTCGATTCACGATTTGCTTAGCAATCCGTTTTACGTTGGATGGCTACGGTACGCTGGCAATACTGCCGGTGGCACTCATCCGGCACTAATTTCAGCTAGGCTGTTTAATCGTGTTCAGGAGCAGAAGTTAATTCGGTCAAGAAGTTACAAAACCAGTCGCAAACTATTCAAAGTTTCGGGAATGCAGATGGTCCCACTTAATTTTGGTCCTGCATTTGCCGCTACTTAGCGAGTTCTTCAGGACGGATTACTGTGAATCGTAGCGGCTGAACAAAGCTGCAAGCGAAGGTGCTTAGGGGTAATTCAGGCAATTCTGCGGTGCTCGTGCAAGCGGACACCGTAAAACAGCGTATTTTGACTTCAGATTGGAGCTTTTTCTTGGAAAATATTGATTATTACGATTTTTACAGCAAGCATTTAAAACTGATCCCTTCCGGCACTGAGCACCAATTCAAGGCACTATGTCCATTTCACGATAATACGAACACTCCGGCAATGTCCGTAAATACGCAAAAAGGAGTATGGACTTGTTTTGGTAAGTGTCAGTCCTCTGGTGGCGTTCGTGATTTTATCGAACGACTGGGCCATCAATCGAAGTCAGACGTAAAACCGGAGGACTACCAGAAGACGATTACCGAGTGTCATGCAAATTTGAGCCAGGTTCACATTACCTACCTCCAAAATCGTGGCATTACCCTTGAAACAATCAAAAGACTTTTACTGGGTTCGCTTGGACATAAAATCGTCTACCCCTATTTTAATCAAAATGGTTCTTGTACCGGCTACAAAGCCATTAGTGCGGATTTAAATAAGGACACATTTTTCAAAACCCATCGAGAGGCAGTGCATTTATTCAACCTACAATCGCTATTACATGCCGTTGATGCCGGCCGATCTACAATCCTATTGGCTGAAGGTGAAAAAGATACACTGGTTTTAGCTCAGGCTGGTTATGACGTTCTCGGTGTATCCGGTACCAATGGTTTCAAGAAAGAATACGTTGACCTTCTTAAGCCATTTTCCAAAATAGTCGTCGTCTTTGACAATGATGAGGCTGGACGCAATGGAGCCAATAAAATTGCAGAGCTAATAGGCCGACGATGCTTCATCTATAAGTGGAACCGACAAAACCAAGAGGATCACCACGACATAAACGATTATTTTTTACTGCATCGGGAACACTTCAGGGAAGTTTTCGACAATGAGTTATCCAAGAATCTAATCCAGCCATCCCCATCAATTATTTCCGTCACAGATCGACTCCCACAATTTGAAAAATATCTTAGCAGCTTAAGAGGTGGCAAGTTAATCGGATTCGATGTGCCATGCTTTCCTGAGCTGACCAAGTACATGAAAGGTATCCGTGGAATGATTGGACTTGGTGCTCCACCCAAGATTGGCAAGTCAACGCTAGCTGTCCAAATCGCATCCGAGGTGGCAGCTCAAAAATATCCCGTACTCTATTACGATTTTGAAAATGGTTATAACCGTATAGTTTTGAAATTGATTTCACGAACAGCACAAGTACATCCCGATCACATTCAACTAGGCACTGCCGACTACGCTGACAAGATACAGCGATCAAAAGTTCAGGTTGAAGAACAATCACGGACGTTATTTATCGAAAATGATCGTCGCCTAAATGAAGACGTGATCCTGTCTCATATTCGCCGCGTCAAAGAGCAAACTGGTCACGACAAAGTATTGATCGTTATTGATTCCGTTCAAAAACTCCCGATGAATTTGATGAATCGTCGTGAGGGTATTGATAGCTGGATAAGGTTTCTTGAAAACATCCGTGATAATGAAAATGCCTCCCTCATCGTAATCTCTGAGCTGGCTCGATCCGGCTATGACCAATGTGGAATAGGTTCATGGAAAGAATCTGGTGATCTTGAGTACTCCTTTGATCACATGATGCAGTTCAAAAGAAAAAATCCTGATGATCCCGAAGGTACAGACATGGTTTTAAATATGATCGCCTCACGTGAGCTTGAGTCAGGAGAGATCGCCACCTACAGAGTGATCAAGCCTTATTGGTATTTCAAAGAAATTGGAAAGGGTTTTTTCTAATGAGCCACGATAATTCGGTTACAACAAAAATTAAGATTCCTAGCAACTATACCACAACGATACTTGCCAATAAGGACAGTCTTCTTAGCCAAAGCATGAGTGATGAGGCTCGCTACGAACTGACCACAGGATTCGAGTCAGTAGAGCTGACATCAACGGAACATCGAACACTTTTCGCCATCTTCTGCCTTTATAGTGAGAGTGGATTATCTGATACGACTATTCAAAGTGGCGTAGTGTTTACTCCGTATGAATTATGCAAAGCAATGGGTTACAAATCTTACGGTAGTTCCAGTTTTCCAGGTTCAGCACGTCATGAGGCTTTAGATGCACTAAACAATCTGAGCAGTAAACAATACCGATGCCTGTTTACCATTTATAAGCACCCTGCCACTCGAAAAATTACAGTCATTGCGATTCCAAATAAATCACTGCTCGAAGTCCACTATGAGTTTGAGGGTGCTACCATTCATGACGTCGGCTCCAAAATACAGCAAGTATCACCAGAGAGGATTACTGCAAAGGTATGTACTCAACTTGTTCATGCAACATTCTGGCGACCTATGGATTTAGGATTTTACGATAGACTGCGTTCTGTTGAAGTGCGGGTACAACCTGAACACTGGCTGCTGCAATATTGGCTTATGAGATCGACAAAAGATTTTCGATCAGCTTCGATGAATGTCCTTTTGAAAATACTCAAGCTAGATCAATCAAAAACACATCGTTCACGTCAGCGTGATTTTGTACTCAAGATTTTCAAGGATTTTAAAAATGCAGGTTATTTGTCAAAAATCAGGATTGATCGAAAAGAACACGATGGTCAGTCATTGGTGTATTTGCATAAACAGATGAACAGATATTGATATTTTGCCACGAGGGGTGCCAAGCCCTTATACGAGGGGTACCGAGCCATATAACGAGGGGTGCTAAGCCCTTCCAAAAAATATTTGAGCTGCGATTACGCCGTCATGCAGGGATATTATCGGCGGTAATATGGTGATTGGTAATGTTATTTTTACAATTCTTATTTCTTTAGCTTAACTTGTCGGCACAATCCAAACGTATCTGCATTATGCGATGTGGCTGGATAATTAGCTAATTTGCTTTTAATCTATTTATATAGCCTCAAGATTTTTGCTCAATGGAGAATACAGATATGAATTTTACTGAATCGCAGTTTCAAACAATCCTTTGTCATACAATGTTCTCATACTGGACATCGGTTGAAATAAAAAACGGGTTAAATATTAATGGAAGAGAACTTATTCCACTGGCAAGAGAATATGCTGCGAAAGAAGACGAAGTAAATGATTGGTTTAGTGGTTGGGGTAGAGGAATTGATTTATTGCTTATTGATAGGACTGGTAAAATAAGTTTAGTTGAGATGAAAAAAGAATGCACTTCTCGTGCTGCACTTCTAAGACAAGCATCCCAAGCCTATGAGGGAGCATACTATCTAAGCAAGGTGAAGCCAGAGCGAATGTTATCTATGTTCGAGGAATCATTCCGAGTATTATTCGGAGCAGTGAATGGCCGCGGAGAATCCATATTTGATCACCCCAAAAATCAAATATTCGAAGTTCACAAAAGATTCTTTAAACTCGCACAGCCACTTGTTCTTGATAAATTCAAAGACTTAATGCCGACTGAGCTAATTTTATCTCTGAATCCTGGCTCATCGTTCCCTGATGGCTCGGCTTCAATAAAAAATATGTCAGCCGAAGACATTTTGAGAGAACTTTCGTCACTGGGGGGAAACGATAATAACGAAAGCTACCAAAGGCTCAAGGAAATTTGTAATAGCAATATTTCCATACCAATAACTCTTTTAGAGTTTGCCTTTTCTCTTCAGCCTAATGTGTACAGTTAAGCGGCTTAATATCTATTCGGTCATCATTTCTCAATAATATGTTGGCAGAACACCTTATAGAGATTGTAAGCACCAAGATAATGAGGTCGTTTGATGTATCCAAATATCATGCGTTCAGTAATTACATCCTCAAGAGTTCGTCCATCATAAAATTTATATTGAGCTGCAATATTTTTCCATTCAGCCGTATCTTTTAACATTGATTCAACTGCTTTTGATGCGTCTGAATGGGACATACCAAACAATCGAAATAAGACTTCGGCTTGATGACACCATAAAAGCATTCCACTTGATTCAGCTAGAATATTATCCAGAAGCTTGTCTTGCTGAAATTTATGTCTTTCAATAATTATTGTGGGTTTTGTTTGTTGGAACCAAACCACCAACTCGAATTGCAGCAAGACCTCTGAGAATATTGGTTCTTTGTTAAAAGTAATCTGTCCTATCCTGGAACCAATTTTCTTCTCATCATAATTGCTGAGATCGTATTCCGTCAAAAGGTACGGCTTATCGCCATGTCTACCATACACGTGGCAAATCGATTTTTTGTTCGCATCGCAGGAAAGCTTTTCAACTATTTCTAAATCCATTTACGGTCATCGTATACTACAATATTAGGTATTCATAGATCGTTATAACTTGACAATATATTGTGTCTATTTCGATCCCAAAATTTTCAGGAACTTTTCAACGTCGGCCTTAAGCTTCTTAACATCGTCCATATTTTTATTGATCCGCTCATCCAGTGCCGCTACGCGTTGCCTAGCAATGTCCTTGCTAATCATATCTACGTCTTCATCATCGACTTTCAAAAATTGATATACATCCACATCAAGAGCATTTGCTATTCTTAGCAACAGATCGAACCGAGGACTACGACGACCTCTTTCAATTTCTGATAAATAATTTGCACCTGACAAATTGGCTCGTTCAACGAGTTTTTGCTGCGTAAGATTCTGCTGTTTTCGGAAATACTGAATTCGCTTTCCAAATAGTCGCTGAAGCTCAGCTTCATTTAGTTTCTTTTTACTGACTTTTGATGCTCTCATATTTTACCTCCAAAAGATTAGTGAATTATCTGGAGGCAAAGAAACCATATGTATTGGTGACTCCGCGAGTCACCGCACTCACCACTATATTGGTGACTTTATGGCTTACTTTTCTTACAATTCACTTATAGCTTTGAATAATGGAGGGTTGAGATGATTCGTAAATTTACATTTACCGTAATTTGGTTCTTTGTGTTTTTTATTGGTATGGCTGTTGCGGTATCAGTTGGCGCTATGATCTTTGGCAAATCCACTGACTCATATGGACAGTACATTGGTAAGCGTTATGGGATTCTCATGATACTTACCTCATTCATTTTATCTTCAATCCTATGTTTCAAGAATAAGCTGCCAGGAACCAGAAATAATAAATGAGCTACCAGCACTTGATATTGACGTAAGCCTTAAGGGAGGGAACAAATATGGGTAAAATTACTTTATACAACCGACCAGACAAGAAAAAACTTGTGGCAGATTTACGGAGTGAGTTTCGACATCTTGAAGGCGAGTGGGAAATTGATCTTAATGAAAAAGATAACATTGAAATTAGAACCTCCATACTTAGAGTAATCGTTAAATTCTATGAAACTGATTCTAATACTAAAGTGGGATTTGGTTTTAGGTGGACGCTTTATGGCTTTTTTCTATGTTTACTTTCGTTATCATGTTTTGCCATCCCTTGTATTCTCTGGAGTTTGTTTTCTGTGCAGCCAAAAATCAACAAGGCAAAGCGTCATGCCACACGAGTTTTAAAAGAAAAATACATTGAGGCTACCAGTGGGTCATAAGCAATACATTACCTCTGCCCTTATCAGCGTAACAATATCAGCGTGCGCTAGTGTTAACGCATGGGATGTAACACAAGACTGGAACTATCTGGATTCTACAAATAGTGGTGAATTCTCACGCCAAAAGCTTACAGATGACATCGAATGGAAAAGAATCACTAGTAACAGTAATTGCTATGATCGAAACGGTGATAGTGTTTCTACTGTAAATTGTGATGAAGTCAAAACTCAGCTCACTTCGCTGAAAGCTGGACTCCGGGATCTCAGAATAGCATCACAGGAGGAACTAGGTCATAACGCCTGTTTTGACATGACATCCGACCATTTAGGCTCCGCTGAAACTTTGGAAATGGCGAAGAAATGCTTAAGCATCCGCGAGAAACAGCTTACCGCACTAAAGAAGTTTCAAATTGAAGCTAACAAGTTGACAGATTTTTTCAAGAAGCAGTTACCAAACACAACTGCTGAGATAACCAGAATAGCTGAGACACAATCTGATCTCGAAAAAAGTATTAGCGAAGCGAGTACCGTGATTCAATCAAGTCTTAAGGAAATAGCAGATTCTGTTGCTGAACTTAAGAAGATGAAGTCTTTTTCAAAAACTATCACCCAAAAACATGGAATCAACACAGCCGAACTCGAAAGAGAAGTTGTTAGAAGTGATAACGTAGAATTTAACGGTTTTAAGTTTTATCAACTTTTGTATTTGCTCGACAAAACCAAGAAGCTCGATCATGTAGAATATACAGTAACTAATAGTAAAGCCGGAAAACTGATTCGACTTAAAGGAGCATCCCCCATTACCGATGCACCAATATTTATTCAATTTATTATCACAGACCAGTACGTGATACTTTCTCGGGTTAAAATCGGAGATACCGATACAACAGGTGGTGATGCAGCCGTATTAATGACTGGTCTTATCATGTAACGAGATGTTTTGTTTTACTGAACGTAATTATCAAAGTGCTTGTGCGATCATTTGAACATTAGCTAAAGATTTGCGTTCAATATGGCTTTTTACTAATGGAACGATGGTTGCCATTCGCTTAAATTGTCTAATTAACTCAAAAGTGTCGGATTTACTCCAAAACTCAACCCTACCGGCATACTCACTTAAAATGCGTAAAATACTGGGATCGTGGTCTAAGCAGGTATAAATAATCCGTCTACTTATAGAAATGCCCTCACCAAAACTATATCGGATGACATCAATGCCAGTTTCAGCAACATGGTTACGCTGAGGTATAATCGATGAAAAACACAATCCTGTCACTAATGCATCCCATGTAGGTTGGTTCTCAAGAACAGAAAATGCCTCTATAGGTGTCTTGACCGCAATAATGTCATGTCCCTCAATTTCGCCAAGCTGCCATTCAAGGAAGGAGGGATCTTTTTGAACAAGTAAGATCCGCATAAGTAATGCGGCTTGTAGCAAGAGTCTATAGAAATTGCCAATGCAAAACACGCCCTATAGGTCGTACTCCATTTAAGGCGTACTCGTCAGACTTAACTCATGGGAGATATTGACCTTCGTACAAAACGATACATTAAAAAGCTAGGACTTCGCTGTAGAGAATTACGATCTAAGCAAGGTCTTACACTAGAGAATGCGGAAGAAAGAGGCACGATAAGTTGGAGATATTTGCAAAAGATCGAATCTGGTAGAAATATTACTATTGCAACACTTCTTGAGCTTGCAAGGATTTATAAAATCGATCCGTCTGATATTTTGAAAAATCTTTAAGTCTCTTATTGCTGATTCCACGCTTAGTGTTTGATCCATTCACGAGCTATACTTGCTTCTATGCCAATGTTGACAGATGGACAAACACTTCCCATTTCAGTGGACATGATATCGCAAATACTATTTAAAGCAGATTGGGAGTGGTCATCATCAGGGATTTCGACCACAAACTCGTCATGAACGTAATTGACAACACGATACACGGATTTAATCAGTCGATACAGGGCCAGCTTAGCTCCGTCAGCAGCTAGTCCTTGAAATGGAAAATTCCGTGCCTGAGTATAAGTGCAATTTGCTCGAAGTCGGCCAGTAATTGTTTGTGCTGTTGATCGACTACCAAAGGACTCTCCTGGTAACGACGCCAAATAGTCTTTCATCTCAGGAAATGCTGATAGCCAAATATTTTTCAGTTCTTTTGCCTGAGTATAGGTGAGGTCTTCAATCCCATAAGTTGAACGTGCATAATTTAAAAACTGGTTAACACCTAATCCACCCGGAAAACCAAAATTGCATGCCTTTGCATAAAGACGATCCTCTTTTGTAACGTCATCAATATTTTTCTTTAAAACGATCGAAGCAAACCACCGATGAAGGTCCATGCCCTGATTGATAAGATCAGCCATTTTACTTTTGCCATATCGGTTGATACAGGTTTGAGCGAGCGTACAAAGCTCTATCGTTGAATAGTCAGCAATCACAAACAAGTGGCCTTGTCGTGGCACAAAACACTGCCTGAAAGTAGTATCGCGAGGAAAGTTCTGAAAATTTGGATTATAGCTTGCAGTTCTACCGGTCGATACAAGCACTTTAAAATGAGGGAATACTACCGACTTTCCTTTCAGTTTTCTGATGAATGTGGATTCAAGTTTTCTCAAGCTATGGTAGTCGAGGTAATTTTTAACAAATGGCAAGTACCTGTAGTCATCAAGTGCCCATTCTGCTGCTGATATTTTTCCGGTTTTAGTCCGAGGTAAAACAAACTCATGCTCAGCCTCTAACTTGCGGATAATGGCTTCATAGGATTTTTTACTTCCCGATCCTGGGGACCACCCGAGTTCAATAAGCTGCTTCGATATGTCGCATATTTGTCTGAGTGTTGTACTTTCGAGTTCGTCTAATCTCGACGGATCAATACTGAAACCATTGCGCTCAACAACATCGAGTGCGTATGCAGCTTTGACTTGAGTTGCATGAGTTAGTAACGATCCATTGGTGCTTAATCTTTTTGCTTCAGCGAGAATTGGCTTATGAACTTCCCAGGTTGAAAGAGCATCCTTTGCCAAATATTCAATGTACTCAAACGGTATCGCCGCATTATCGACTGAACCATCCGAGCGAAGATATTTTTCAAAACTTGTTTGCACTAAATTACCGGCATCATCGACCTTACTTTTATCAAGCTCGATACCAAGAAATTTCTTCGACATGTATGCGAGACTATGTGATTCCGGTAATGCACCATCTTTAGCGAGTGAAACCAACTGATAGAGCAATGCCGCATCTAATATCTGACGGTTTTCGATAAGTGTACCGAAGCAATTTCCGGTAGCTTTTTCGATGACGTGGATATCAAATGCGGCATTACAAAAAATAAAATAAGAATTTTTGTGGCACTCAACAAAATCCTTTAGGTTTTCACGTTTGATTAAGAGAACCGCATCAGAGTCAGCATACGCAGCACCTAAAATGTAATACGGTATTTCACCTTCACGTATTAGCGTTGTTTCTGTATCGAGAGCGAGGAATCGTCCGATAACTCCATTTTCTGGCGACCAATACTGGACTTTGTAGTGTCGATCCCGAAATTTTACTTCAATTTGTGATAATCCATGAGAAACCATACAACACCTAAATTACCTTCACGCTAGAAGCCGTTACTAGCCTCGATCTCTGCTCTCCCCGCCCCGCCGCCCCCGACACCCCGAAAGAACGCTGCTATCAGGCTGCTACGGCGTAGTCGAATTCTTCTTGGGCTTCGCTGGGTTGCACCGGCGTATTTTCCGATCACGTAGTATTTTCGAAAGCATCTGTAGATCAATCAAAGCAAGCTCAAGCGATTTCACGATAGTTTCAACCTTAATCGTGAGCTTTATTAAAATCCGTAGAGCCTCATCTTTATCTAAACGCTGCTGCATATGAATTGCCTTTCCTATAATAAATAAGTTTTGGAACTCTCTCGAAATGGATAACGGCATTTAAACTTTCGATGACCAGAACGATCAATATTCGTCGGCCTGCATTATCGTGAGCACACGATTGCCGTCTTCTTGAAAATATTTGTAGCTGTCATCGTAGTAATCGAATTTGAAAAAGTATTTAGTGCCAGCCACAATAAAAGATCCAAAATCATGCTCGCCATGAGGGTCATTGTCTTTTTTAAAGGTTTTGAACTCTCTGACTGCTGACACGATTGCATTCCTATTTTCTGATTCGGCAACACTTCTTGTCAAAAGAACCTTCATCTGACCAATAGCCAGATTAGTTCTAAGGTAGTCATTTCTCTCTGCGATTGATTTAGCTGATTTCTGCATTTCAACCTCCATCAAGTAATGACGGGATTGAAAGCTCGAATGACTTGAAACTATTTTAGAAATGTTTCTGAATCAACAATTTCATCGAGCAAGGTATTGATGGTTTCTCGGAGTGCTGATTCGTTATGCAGGTCTTCGTTGATATGCTCCAAATACGCATCAGCATAGTCAATCACAGCATATAGCAATCGGTCTTTCTCACTGACCTCACGAAAAGAGAGCCTATAGACAACCTGATTTGTTCTGGTCCTAGTGCAAACGATGTGGTCACCCGATGCTTCAATTGCCCATCTATCATCCCAGCTTTTTGGCATGACTCCACGAGTGATAACGGACCACTTCTTAACTGGAAAACGTCTATTGATATTGATCCGCATCGTTTTCATTAACTGCACAACTCCTTCACGTAAGGCAACGCTAGATTCAGCTACAGTAGCTTATAATGCTAAAATCTTTTTTCGAGCATACTCCAATACCTGAATTGACGATTTGATCCGAGACAAAGTGGCTTTTATGTCATTTTCTACAATGTAGTCATCAGCAACATAAACGGCCATTGTAGAGCCAGGCTGTAAACGAGATGGTCGCATGCCTCCATAGTTTAATTCACATGCTGCTTCACTTATGGCTGTAAACCAATCCTTAGCAATATTTTTTACTGGTAATCGAGTTTGTTCCACATTCAGCCTAAAGCATAATTTTGATTCTTCTAGTTGCAGGTAAGAATGAACATCATTTATTGTTTTTCCTGAAAACCAGAAAGCCCAAAAACCTCCGCGTCGATTATTCACGTACCCGTAATCGCCATTGCGACATTCTTTGAATCGTTTTAGTTTTTCATAATAACCAATCCAAGGTGATGCCTGTTTACATATTTTCTTTACATGGCCATCACTTTTATCATTTGTCGTCAGAGGATCGCTATTGATGCTGTTATCTATCAGGTTGAGATACGCACAATAATCCAAAAGAATTGCATTTTTAATATTACTACGGATTCCTCGCTTAAATACTTTTAAGAAATCCTTCCTTGAATAGAGAACATAACCTGCATCCTTGATGTTCCTTAGATCAGATTGTTCGATAGTTTTATAATAGATCGCCAGTATTTCTGCTGAATGTGCATTTAAATACCGTTCGTCACTTTGTAGAGAGTTTAAGTAGCGTTTTAACTGACCACCATGCTCGTTTGAGCTGACCTTATCTTCAACAATGATAAAATATTTATTATTAACGATGATGAGTACGTCTATGTTGAGATATTGTTTTTGAACGGTGACAGATTCTATTTTACCAATATTGTAACTACCCTTGCATTTTACAATAAGGCTAACAACAAACTGTTGACCCAACTGATGTAAAGCCTTGTTATGGGTTTTATATTTTGGATCCGCCCACGCAGCTAGCCATAAAATAAAAGCATCTTGTGATAATTCTTTTGGGGCAAATACAAAGAGATTTGGTGTTTTCATGCATTCATCCTTTTTGGTTTGACGATCGCACTACTTTATCAATAACAGGTGCAATCGTATTTGTAAGATTGATCAACTCGGATTTCAGGTCGCAATATTTTAGCTCTGTTATTTTTGGAAAACTGTGGCTTCCAAATTGCAGATACCTTTTACTGAATTTCCAGCCTCTAATATTTTCTTTTTTTATAAGTTGGAAAATATCATCTCTGTATTTTGTAAATAGTTTTTGGAATTCTTTGGGTGTTTTTTCGAGCTGATCTTCCGTCATATACGGTTTGGTTTCGTAATGAATGTAATACGTAAGATCATTCGATTTACTATTCCACTGGCACTCAAGATGAAGATCAAAACATTCATTCCACTTAGCTCTTGAATCCGTGTACGAAGATCCAGACCAAGAAAGCTTGTTGATTTGTATGAATGGGATAAATCCACAACCTCTATTGGCTGTTATTCCAAACCAATATGATAAATCACTGTGACTTTTCATCACGTCCTTCATCATGATCTGAAACAGTCTGTAAGAGTTAAGAAGTCTTGCTTCTTTTTTAAGATACTCGCTGACAAGTTCTGAATCAGATGGTGGTTCCGCATTCATATATTCATTGATGCGTTCTTTTAGCTCGGTCAAAAGAGACTCGATTTTATTTGGATTACTACTGGCTTCCGGTATTGCAGTTATCAACTTTGAGTATGGCAGTAGCGTAAAATCTTTTGACAATGGTGAGCTGGTGTCATCAAGTGCGAGATAGTAGTTTTTTATATCAAGATTGTTACATTCAAATTTCTTCTTGAGTGTGATCTGGAATGACTTGCTTGCGTATCGTTCTGTTTGGTTCCAGCCTTCACCTGAAAATATCTTGTTCTCAATCAGAATGGCTTGATTTTTGTCTCTACTAAAAAGAATCAAATCAGGAATACACTTTTTCTTGCCACTTTCATCAGTAATGCTGACTTCAGGCTCAAGATATACTTTCCAGTCACCATCAGGGTTGACATTAAAAAGTTTCAGCAAATTATTTTTGAATGCCGGATGATGCCGAAAAGCACTTGCGATAAGATTAGTATAGCTTCGCTCACTCGATCCGATCCCAAGAATATCAAAAATATGATCCCCCATAATACCCTCCCGATATCAACCAACGACCATCACAACCTGGTCAAATACTTCTGTGCTGATGTAATTGAATGATACCAATATATTGGTAAGTTATGGATACGGCAACTAACTAATAAATAGGGTATAGAGTTTTTAATGAAATAACGTAACTCGCTGTATTTACAGCGTTTTTCTCTGGACATTCACGCTGCGTTGCGCGATACTAAGTGTAGAGGGGTGTGCGAAAGGATACCGTTTGGAAGTACCGAGAGATGAAAGTTTTGAGTCCTTAATTAAACTGGGGCTCAAACAGTACTCGGGATTGATGCGATCCAAATGTAGGAAGTGGGAAAATGAAAAACTTAGTGCCGATGACCTGTTTAGCGAATGCCTCATTGTTTTGATGCGAGTTACACAATACCACTCACACCTCGGTATCGAATCCAGAGAATTTAAAAATCTGCTACTTGATTCCGTTAAAAATCGGATCGTCGATTTGTTGCGTAGCTTCAGTACAAAACGTAGAAATCGTTTTCTTGAAGTCGAGTATGATCCAAATTGGGATGACAATCATGTTGCCGAATTATGGTCATCCTCACCAACAAGACCGGATGATATTGCCGAAGTGATTCAACTTGTCCAAAAGCTAGAAGAAAAATTGGATGACATCGACAAAAAAATGCTTGCTCAGATTCTTTATCCTCCTGATGAGTTGCTTAAAATATCCCGTGAGCATGAAAAGGCAACGCTCGCTCGAAGTAATCGAAGGAGTAATGGAGCAAGGACTGAAATTTGTGTCCACGTCCTCGGTCAGGGAATTGGCTTGTCCTACAAGCAAGCGCTTAGGTCGCTGGATCGAATTCGATGTACAATGCGCGTATTACTTAATGAAAGCTGAAAACAGTCTCCCCGACTTTGGGCGAGTATTAGCGTGACGATCTGCAATACAACATTATAGTGATTCAAATTTACTAATAGTCAAAAACACCTTTTATTTATCAGAAGTACTTATTTTTGTTTGAGAATTTAACCTTAAATAAGCTGATTTTTTGACTCACAAATGTTCACTGAACTCATTGTCCGCATCTTCGCGCCACTGAGCAATAGCGCTCGCTGGAACGAAGGAGTAATCAGTGAAAGAATCAAGTATTCAGATTTTTGCCAAGTGTTTGTATAGAGATGAATTAGCATCATCATTCGAGGTCTTCCGTAATATTCTGGCAAATCAATTTAACCTTTTTGAGGAAGCAAATGATTTGCGTCATGAACTGTATTTTGCAATACAAGATAAGCCCGATGAATGCAGCAAATTTGTAAGCCTATACCAGCACAGTCGTTTTCCGCAGCTTTCCAAACGAATATTTTGGCGTCTGTGGGACATTTATGGATTGCCTAAAAAAAGAAGTTCTGGTGAGCGCACAGGAAAAATAGACAACAACACCTGGACAAAATTTACATATCCCATTGATCAAAGTGAACCAGATCGAATATCCGCTGCAGCAGCATACCCACACACTCCCGGAGCAAGCTCACAGTCTAGCTGGAACGACATAGTTGAATCGCTTTTACAAGAAACGGACAATAAAAAACTCATCTTCAATAAATTCGTACTGGCACTTGGAAAGCGTATTGTTACTAGTGAAGGAGTGCCTATTCTTCAAAATACTAAACCACGCAGTTTTGTTCGAAGAATAGAAAGAACTGTTCCAGAAGTAGATACATTCGCTCCAAGATCTGGGCGCTACAAGCGGCGCGAGCTAACACCAGAATCAGCATTGCCACTGGCGAAGGCAGTGACCAAATCATTAACAGATAATGGGTCACGGCTCCAATAGTAAGACCAGTAGAAAGAATCGTCGAAAAGGGCTGACAACTCCTATCTGCTGGCTCTTTTCGACGATTTTCTGATCTTGTTCCGTTTGGTTTGTGTGCCCAATAATGATAAGCATATTTTTGTGATGATCCTCGAAAAACTTATCGCAAAGAATTATAGAACCTTAAGGGATGTAGCCATTGATTTCCAAGAGCATCTCAACATCATCGTTGGTGATAACGAATGTGGAAAATCGACGATTCTTGAGGCCATTAATTTAGGTCTAAGCGGACAATTAAACGGACGCAGCATTCAAAACGAGCTTCACCCTTTTCTTTTTAATAGACAAACAGTTACCGATTTTATTGAATCACTAAAATCCGCAAGCCCCAAAGAGCCACCAAAAATCATAATTGAACTTTATTTAAAAGATGATCCAGAACTTGTCAGGCTGAGAGGCTCAATTAATTCGCTAAAAAGAAACTGTCCTGGAATTGTATTTTCAATCGAATTCGACGAATCCTTTAGCCAAGAATATTCGGAATACATAAAAACACCAGAAACTATTCGAAATATCCCGATTGAATATTATGGCGTATATTGGCGTTCGTTTGCAAATGACAACATTACCTCAAGAAGCATCCCGGTTAGCTCAACCTTAATTGATGCAAGTACAATTAGGCATAATACTGGAGCAAATAAATACATTCTTGAAATAATGAAAGACTATCTTCAGCCCGAACAAAGAGTACAACTTTCGCTTTCTTACAGAAAAATGAAAGATTTATTTTTGTCTGATGATAATGTAAAAAAAGTTAACAAAATACTATCGGACACAAAGGGCAGTATTACTGACCGCACGCTATCTATTTCGCTGGATAGTTCATCAAAATCCAACTGGGAAAATGGCATAGAAACGCAGTTAGATGAGATCCCACTATCCCTAGCAGGAAAAGGTGAACAGAACAGCATTAAGATTAAACTTGCTATGGAGTCGGCTGATGGCGCGAACATTTTCTTAATTGAAGAGCCAGAAAATCATTTATCCTTTTCCAACCTAAACACGTTAATTAAAAATATATCCGACAAATCAACTGGAAAACAGCTCATAATAACTACACATAGTAGTTTTGTTTTAAATAAACTCGGCATCAAAAATGTAATTTTGTTTGGGTGTGATCAGAAATCTATAACATTAGGAAATCTGAAGTCTGATACCTACGATTATTTTATGAAACTTCCTGGGCATGAAACCCTGAGGTTAATTCTATCCAAAAAAGCAATCTTGGTAGAAGGTCCATCAGACGAACTAATTGTGCAAAAGGCTTATCTCAAAAAACATAATTGCATGCCACTACAGAATGGTGTGGATGTCATTACTGTCAATTCATTAGCCTTCAAGAGATTTTTAGAAATTTCAGCACCACTTAACATACCAACAGTCGTCGTAACTGATAATGATGGTGATCTCACTTCACTGTCACAAAAGTACGATGATTTTAAAAATAATACACACATAAAAATTTGTTACGATGACGATGTTGCCTGTAAAACACTCGAACCACAATTACTCAAAGCAAACAGCCTGAAAACACTGAATGAAATATTTGGAAAAAACTTTGCGACCTCAAACGAATTACTGACGTATATGACATCTAATAAGACCGACTGTGCACTGGCTGTTTTTAATACAAGTCAAGATATCAACATGCCTCAATATATAAATAAAGCTGTCGAATGAATCAAGTTATCATCGCCGCAGCAGGTTCCGGTAAAACAACCAGAATAGTAACTGAGATTCTGAAGGCACCAACAAAGAAATCTCTTATTGTAACTTATACGTTAAATAATGTTAATGAGATTCGGCAAAAATTTTACCATCTCAATAGACATATTCCGTCAACGGTGACGGTCATCTCTTGGTTCTCATTTTTATTACGAGATGTGGTACGGCCATACCAAAACTATATTTACGAAAAACGCATAGGTTCGATCGCCTTTATTGATGGTCGATCTGCTAAATTTGTAAACAAAAGCAATTTTAAGAAATACTTTCTTTCTGAAGAAGATAAAGTTTATACCGATAAAATTTCTGAACTAGGACTTATCTGTAATGAAAAATCAAATGGACTTGTTATCGACCGCCTTGAAGATCTTTATGATCACATTTACATAGATGAAGTCCAAGATTTGGCAGGTTACGATTTAGATGTCATTGAATTACTTTTGAGTTCTCGTATCGGAATAACTCTCGTCGGCGACCATAGACAAGCAACATTTCAAACCAATTTTTCCAACCGCAATAAGCAGTATTCTGGTGTCAAAATTATTGATAAATTTCATGATTGGGAGAAACAAAAGAGGTGCCAAGTCGAATACACACAGAACTGTTACCGTTGTAATCAGGTAATATGCAACCTTGCAGATGCTCTGTATGCTGACTTACCGAAGACGAACTCAGAAAACAACACATCATCAGGACATGACGGTGTCTTTATTGTCCGATCTGATAAAATCCATAAATACATACAAGAATATAGTCCAAAACTTCTTCGATATAATGTCAAAACGGATTGTTATGGGTATGAAAATAATACGATTAACTGGGGTGATTCTAAAGGACTTACATTTGATCGCGTCTTAATACTACCACATGGCCCTCTTAAAAAAGCCCTTAAAGCGGGTGATCTAAGTCAAGCTGCAAGTTCGGCAGCTAAATTGTACGTTGCGATTACAAGAGCTAGATTTAGCGTTGCATTTGTATTTGATGATCAGTGCCCATTACAAAACGTAGTGCATTATGAATTGTGAGCACAGTGAATAAAATACTTTGACTAAACGACACAAGTCTGGGGTTTCACTTCAGCTACATTGCTAATAAAAAACCTATCCAGGACTTCTACAAGATCGGATTGACCTCCATATCGGAAAAGATCTCTCAATTTGTTACGATCCCAAAGTTCAAAAACAGTATCTGACCTTGGCTTATAGTCTCCATTGGCAAATGCTTTCTTTGTCGCTTCTGAAAAACCTCCAGAAGTCACAATGATACTTTTAAAGTTTCTGAGTTTATTTTGAGGAATTGCTATTAAGAAATCCCGCATTCTGGGCGTTCTTTCGAGGAAGTGTTTTTCAATCTCGCCATCTTCTACCACAATATTTTCTGCACATGCTTTACATTCTAAGAAAATAGCTTCAGAACCTAAATTTCCGTAAACATCCAAATCTAAATCTGGTATCTTTATTCCATTTTCATCAAACTGTCTTTTTCGATTTGGAGGAACATTCCTAGCAAGTTCGACATTTTCATATCCCTGCCTCGTCAGAAGATACGCCATCATGATTTCAAAAAGCTTGCCTTTTATATTTCCAAATAACCCACCGAAATTTTCTAGTCCGCTAAACGCCTCAAAAAACAGCTTAGGATCAACGTCGGCTTTCCTTATCAGCTTCTCGCATATTAGAAGGGTCTTTTGAATGGACTCAGCAGTCTTAGTTCCAAACAATTGGTCAATTGCCCAAGTAAAAACCCCTTCGCGAGTAAGGTACTGAAAAGCATCATGACTAAATCCTTTTGCGAGAATAAAACCGATTGGAACATGTCCCTTACTGACTGCAGTTGCTTCATCGATTCGTGCTTTAAAAGACTTAGCATAAGGAAGAGAACACACATCAAAAAGAACATCTCCAACCATAGGCTTTGGAATTAGCTTTTTGCCTTTCTTGCGCAATACGATTCCACCAGAGAAGCAAAAACCAAGAAAATCAAACGGTAAATATGCAAAACTTACGACGGATTGAGTATTAGAAATATACTGGCTGCCGCCCGGTGATACGAACCGATTTTGAATTAACCACTGTGAAAGTGCCTCTGCGGTGTTCTTCTTCATCGTGTCAACTAATGAAATGTAATTAGGATGTAAGTTTGAGCTGTTGAACTTTAATTTTGCCTTTACAAATAAATCCTTATTTAAAACCCATCGAGTCTTATCAGTGCGAGACTCAATGCTTTTGACATAACCTAATTCTTCAAGCGCCTCAATAAGTGCTATTGATTCGAGCCATTCAAACTTTGGTGCTATTCCAACGCGAAGTACAGCAAGTTTGGCTATATCGGGCAAGCTAACACTCGACTGACTGGTCTGCATCAATTCGAGAAGCAAGCGGATAGAAGTTCGACCATAAAACTGGTTATTATAAAGCTTGCTAAGTAATCTCGCATCCTCGAACTGCGAATATCTAAAAACTATCGAATCATTGTGCTGTAAATTAAGTTTCGCACGATACAACATACCGTGCCGTACCATTTTGCTAACGGAAGCCTTAACTGTGGTTCGCGGTATTTTTGAAAAATGATTATATATCTCTGAGGAAATTCTAGGTTCATGCGCAACGAATGTCTGTATCTTCTTAGTCAAAGATTCCATAAGAGCTAAATACTAGTAAATCAACGCCACGGCAACTCTAGACTAGTATAACTATAGTATTTTAACTCTTAAGACCCAAAATTTTACTTTTCATAATACTTACATATTCTTACGTATTAATCAGTGGTGCAACTCTATTGCATTATCATGGATAAACACAAACACTAACTCCCCCGTCTCCTCATATTTCCGACGGTCGGTATGAAGATCTCAGGAGTATTTGTACACGGTATGCAGACCACTACGCTTGTACCTCTCGATTTAGTGGATTGACGGTATGTCCGAGAAAACCAACAGCAGTTTTTCAACAAACGTTGATGAACCTTCAACTAAGCGCATGCATGATTTAATGATATACTTTCCGACATGACCCCTACCTCTTTTTCTAATATTCAAGACTACGTTGACCTTAGCGATGCCGACTACATTGATCGTATATTAGCAGCAATTAAGGCTCCCGACGTCGTAAGTAGACTTGATGAACTCGATGATACGCTTTTGAATCATGTAGAATTGAGACCTAAAGACGTCGAACGCATATGCAGAATAAATTTACAGCTTTTTCTAAAAATAAAAAGAAAACGACACCGAAATGAGCTCCTAGGATATTCATATAACACTCTATTAGTTGCGATAATTTGTCAGAAAGACGTAACAAAAGCTATTGACGCATTCAAGACGGGGATCGAATTTTGTCGAAAACACCGTCTTTCATATCCAGGCAAATCGATTGCTGGCAACATTTTTAGAATCATTACAACCTCACAGCTTCCCCAAGACGAAGCCTTATACCTTCTAAGTCAAGTAACTCGTTTTTATTTGGATCTAAGAATGCACGATTCGGCGATTGAAGCACTATGTGCTGCTGCCATGCATTTTGGGGAAATTTCCGCATATCAATCTGCTTATCGAGCTCTTCATGACGCGCAAAATATAGCTCTCAATAATAAACTTTTTAAGCAACAGGCTCGCGTTCTTGAAACTCAAGCTTCTGTGGCTCTTTACGAAGGCGACCTTAAATGTTCTGAAGCTGACTTCAACACATGCATTTCAGTACTTAAAAAGCTAGGGGAGCAACCCAGTCCCACAATCCTTGCCAATCTCGCACTTGTGCAACTACGCCTTGAGAAATATGAGGATGCTCGAAAACGATATGAAGATCTCATTAGCCAGGCGCAAAAGGATATACAGGAAAGTCTCATTAGATCATTTCGCTTAAATCTTCTGATTTGTTACCGGGAGCTAAAGAACCGCGAAAAAACAGATGAACTCGTTATTCAGGTCGAATGTGATCTATCCTATTTTGATCGAGAGGAACGTATTGAGGCATTTCTTGTTTTAGCTAAAACATCATTATTTCAAAATAACAGCGATAAATGCATAAGCTTCTTAAACAGTGCAGTTTTAGAAATTGAATTAGAACTCGAAAAATATCAACGCCTCCACTTACGCAGAGGTATTCGAGAACGTTACATCAACCGAATTAAAAAAATATTTAGTAATATTTCTTCGTCGGCCGCCGTCACCACGTCATTAGAGATACTTGTATTCATTAGATCTAATGCACTTACAGATTGGCTGTCAGTATTGCATTGGGTCCAACAAATTCAGTCAAACCCCAACATTGATACAAACCTAAAGCAAACCTTCCTTAAAAAAACAGATGATTTGATTAAATTTGGAACCCCTGTTTTGTATGGATTTCGAGAAAAATACGATGATCCATTTGAGCAACCTGATGGAGAAATTAAGAAACGCTTAGGAGAAGATTTTGTGCGTGCCATTGATCTCAGTTTGCCTTGGCGCGAATTTAATGAAATCGTCGCGACGATACGCCAAGCGCATGCACTTCCTTCACCGTTCCACTATGCATCAGTTAAATATTGCTCTCAAATAATTCAGTCCCGCATCAACAAGCACTCAGTATTCCTGTTTAGCTTTATGACCGATACTCACTGTAATTCATTTTTGATAACAAATAACGAGCTTATCCATGCATTAACTCCGTCAGACCAGATCTGGGATTTTGGGGCTTCTTTATGGAATTATCAGAAGCAAGCTTTATCTAGGCATGATTTTACATTGGCACTAGAAAATATTTTTAAACAACTATCCACTTCCATGCAAAGTATTGTTTCTAAAATTGAAGACAGTAACGCTGAAGATATCATATTGTTAGCCTAAACGCGACAAAAAATCCGGCGTAATTTTCAGAAAAAAGATGGAAATGACCTTAAATTAAGCTATTTTTGAGTTGCAAGAAAACAAAAAGCAGCGAAAAGAAAGGCCACTTCCAGTGA
>Ga0208375_1000852_pt1 | contig 38527 bp, 42 predicted proteins | sample RifOxyD1_FD_184038 | JGI IMG/M metagenome (GOLD analysis project Ga0208375, IMG submission 184038) | Soil microbial communities from Rifle, Colorado - Rifle Oxygen_injection D1 (SPAdes) | ecosystem: Environmental > Terrestrial > Deep subsurface > Rock core/Sediment | place: Rifle, Colorado... | reverse complement strand
ATGATTGTTCATCTACCCCGCCTTTATTATCAGAAACTTTTACATTTACATTATAATTCCCTATATTATTAGGTGTCCATGAAATTAAACCACTATTAGAATTTATATTCATATTAGCTGGTTTATTTATTAAACTATAACTTAAAACATCATTATCAGCATCACTTGCATCAACATCATAAGTATAAAGAGTATTTACAGTTCCAGTTAAAACAGGATTACTTGTTATAACAGGTGCATTGTTTCCCGGAATAACACTTGAAACAACAATAACAAATGATTGTTCATCTACTCCACCTTTATTATCAGAAACTTTTACATTTACATCATAATTTCCTATATTATTAGGTGTCCATGAAATTAAACCACTATTAGAATTTATATTCATATTAGCTGGTTTATTTATTAAACTATAACTTAAAACATCATTATCAGCATCAGTAGCATCAACATCATAAGTATAAAGAGTATTTACAGTTCCAGTTAAAACAGGATTACTTGTTATAACAGGTGCATTGTTTCCAGGAATAACACTTGAAACAATAATAACAAATGATTGTTCATCTACCCCGCCTTTATTATCAGAAACTTTTACATTTACATCATAATTTCCAGTTTGAGTTGGAGTTCCGCTAATCAATCCATTCACATTATTTATTTGCATCCAATTTGGAGAACTAACTAATGAATAAGTTAATGTATCACCATCAGCATCAGTAGCATCAACATCATAAGTATAAAGAGTATTTACAGTTCCAGTTAAAACAGGATTGCTTATAATAACAGGTGCATTGTTTCCAGGAATAACACTTGAAACAACAATAACAAATAATTGTTCATCTACTCCATTTTTATTATCAGAAACTTTTACATTTACATCATAACTCCCAATATTCTGGGGTGTCCATGAAATTAAACCACTATTAGAATTTATGTTCATCCCAATAGGATTATTAGTTAAACTATAACTTAATGTATCACCATCAGCATCACTTGCATCAACATCATAAGTATAAAGAGTATTTACAGTTGCAGTTGTAACAGCAGTGCTTGTTATAACAGGTGCATTGTTTCCAGTAGTTGAGTCTAAAACTTTTAAATTTAAATTAGAAGTGTCTCTTTCATCCCTTCCAGTTGTATATCTAACAAAAATGTTTACAGAATAATTTCCAGCATTGTTAACAGCAAAATTTTGTGTATCACTATAATCTCCGCCATTAATATTAGTATTAGCTAATTCTCTTATGAAAGTTCCATCTTCTTTAGTTAAAGTAATCATAATATTATAACTATCAGTAAATCTATTCATTGTTGGGAAAACAGAATAAGTAAAAGAAACTATTTCGCCTTTGTTTGCACTTATGCTTGTTCCATCATTAACCCATTGACTTCCTATGACTAAAGCATTAGCACTTGGTAAAACAAATGCTAATAAAATAAAAAATAAAATTAATTTTTTCATTGTTTACCAACTCCATCATAAATTCTGCCAGCTCCAACATAAACACCAGCTCTAAATGTTGGTTTTGGATTCATAACATTGCTTACACCAGCATTTCCGTAAATTCCAAATCTATTACCTAATGGAATTTGCACATTTACATTTCCACCAACACTATAATCAGTCATTCTTGTATCCCGAGGAGTTACTTTATCTTCCTTTAATCCACCAGTTCCATAAAGTTGCTGTCCTTCATTAATAAAAGTAGATACTTGTTCCTGCATTGCTGTTATACTAGGTGTTACAACTAAATCTCCAAGAGTTATTTTTCTTCCTAAGGCAAATTCAACAGCTCTTATTTTTTCATTTGTTGAATCAGTTTCCACTACTCTAAATTGTCCTGCAGTTCTTTCTGAAGTAGAAATTGTAGTTGGATCTCTTACACTATTGTAAACACTTCCACCTATTACAAAATTATTAGGCAAGTCTACCATAGCACCAACTTCAACACCATTGTGTCCATTTAATCTTCCATAACCAGCATTAAATTGAGTAGCATTTAATGCTCTTGCAACCAAATCACATTCATAATCTTCTATTCTCAATTGTAATCCATCATTTAATTTGCTAGGATCAACACTAAATCTTTGAGTTCCAGTAAAATATGGATTTCCTCTAGGACCAACACTAATCTTCATCCTAGAATCTCTTACAGGATGCAAGGCAGATACAGTTGTACCTCCTCTAAATCCCCTATGAACATTATAAGTAGTTAATGGAACAAATGCTCCACTATTTTCATGCTCTCCGCCAAATTCTACAATGTCTCCTAAACAAGGTACTAAGTTTTCAATGAATCTAGAATTTCTTCCGTTTATAGTCATAAATGTTAAACCTTTTTTAAGACCAGCTTTATTTGCTGCATATCGAACAATAGCATTAGCACCCCAAGTTTCTATATCTTCGCCTAATTCATTTACAGTTATAACAATTTCACCAGGACTATTATCTGCTTTAAATCCTCTAACAACAATTCCGCTATCAGGATTAATTCCATTTAAACCATATAATGGATTTCCTTCTTCTCTGCAATCAACTAATTCTCTTACTGGTCTTAAAGTTACATTTCCAGTTGCAGAATCTACAGTTGTTCTTGTAAATCTTAAACCATCAAAATCAGATTCAAAAATATCATTTTTAGTTTCAAACATTCTAGAAAATCTACCAAATGCAGTAGAATCACCATCATTAACTTCAAAAACAGCTCTTCCATTTTGCATTCCAACATAAGTTGCAGGAATATTTTCTCTTCCTAAAAATCTATTTGGATTTTCTACAGCTTTTGCACCTGTTGCTAATGCTGCTAAAAGAACTCCAGTACCTATTAAATTTGATGTTTTCATTTGAAATAACCCCCTATAAATAATCATTTGTTTTATTCACTAAGAAGTTAACATTTTTAAACGTTTCGCTTTAATTTTTTCTTTTTGCTCATAAGATTTTTCTTGCTAAATGTTTCTTTTAGCGTAGGTTTTTTCCAAGATGTTTTCTTTTAGCGTAGGTTTTCTTTTTCAAAAAGAAAAAGTACTGGGGATATCAGGACTTTCAGAGCTTTTGTTTTCTTCATCTCGCCTTCTTTTCCTGAAGGTTTTCTTCGCGAAGAAAAGCTTCATTTGAACCTGAATCAATCGGTTTCATCAATGAATCTGTTTTTAACAGGTTCGTTCACGGGTTCGTGAAGGGTGTTAAACCCTTACTTCTGGAGCCGACCGCATTAACCGGGTTGTGCTATATCCCCAATAAAAAAATGATTTAATTCGAGAATTATAAACCTTTTCTTTTATGCAGATTTGTTTATTTCAATTTTAATAATCTCATCAATCTCTTGTTCAGAAACAGAACACCCTCTTAATTTCAATCCCCATAAAAGTGCATCTAATAATTCTTCATGAAAATCATACTTAACAAACAATTGTTTTTCATAAGCAATAGTCATTAAATCACAGCTTCTTAATATAGTCATTCCTGAAAATTTGTCAATTAACTCGCGTAAATTCCGATTATTAATCTGAATTTTAGTATGCAATTTTCTTTCAAATAATTCATGCAATTTCATTGGATTTTCAACTAATAGCCTCATTGTTCTTTCATCAACAACATAAGCATCTGCTCTCATTGAACTAGCAATAACTAAAGCTTCAACTTCAGCCCTGTCAACTAATTTTAAATATTGCCCATTAACACTAAAAAGAGTATTGCACAAACTAAGAACAGAATTAATTAAATTGTTAAAATTCATGTTTGTCTGTGTTTTAAAATATTTTTTCAGATAAAAATCAAGCATAATTGCTTCTAATTTGAATCTTTTGCCTTGTATGGGAATATCCAATAATTCTTTTTTAACTTCATTAGTCACAATAAAATCAACCTGGCTCTCTTCCTTTAGTTTAATCAAAACATCCATAAGATTATTAGTCATAATAGAAATAATGCTTCCTGTATCAAAAACTAAAGTTTTCATAAAAATATCTCCCTGGCCTTTTTCAGTCTTCTATCAATAGCAATTGTTTTTGATTCCTTGACATCACTTATTCCAGTATGTCCAATATAATCCATAATTTCCCATTTGCTTATCCCCAAAATGTCAGCAGTCCTTCCAACAGAAATTCCATGTTCATGCAATCTGCTAGCTCTATGAATTTTTGCTTTTTCAAAAACCTGTTCAATATATAATTTTAATTTCCTGTCCAACCCATTAATGGATTCAGATATTCCTTTTATTGCCTTATAGTAATCAGAATCATTGTCTTTTTCCAAAGTCTCAACAGCTTTTTTTAGATTAATAACAACTATCTGATTAAATTTCTCCCAATCTCTGCAATTTCTGTAATTTTTTCTTTCATAAATTTTTGACAATGCATAAATTAAGACAGAAACACTTACAATATTCTCATCCTGATATATGCTAGCTGAATGAATTATCTTATCACTATATTCTCTCAAGTTATTTGTTTTATTAAAAGCAATTGCATTCAAACTATCTTTTAAAATTTCAAGAATTCTACCTTTCACATCTTTTTCCATTTAATAATTTAAAAAAGTAAAGATATATAAGTTTTTACATTCTAAACTTTTAGAATTAACCTCTTTTAAATGGTAAGAAAAATGAAACAACAAACACCCAAAGATGAATCACCTCAAAAAGCACGACCATTAGATAGCACACCAATAGCTCCATTCGCTCCAGCCGAACCTCAGTCTAATCCTCAAGATAAATCTTTTCTTAGAAAATATGGAAGAAGAATAATAACTTTTACAGCCGTAGCAACATTAGCACTTACAATTGGTTATGCAAAAGGATGTCTTAAAAAAGTAGAAGATTACACAGATAAAAAAGCAGCAGAAATAGCATATAGCTTAAATGAAAGAACAAATGAAAGAAAAAATGCATTAGAAGATAGTTTAGATACATTAACAGAAGTTAATGCAAGAGATAAAGAATTAAGAGAAAGAGCAGATAGAGATAATTTGTGGCAATATCTTTTATTAGCACTTTCTTCACAAAACATTAGAACCTTAGAACAATATAACCTTTTTTTAGAAGGAAGAAATGAAGAATTATCAAAGAATAGTTCATCAGAACTAACCGCATTAAGAAGAGATACAACTGATTATAGAAAAAATATAAGAGATTTAAGAAGGCAAAATACTGTTTTAGCAACTTTAGAACATTTAACAAACTTAAGATTATATGGTGCAATATCTATCGCAAATGCTTCAGCTGCTGCAGTAATAATACAAAGCGAAAAAATAAAATCATTAGAAGCAAGAGAAGTAGGATATCAAAATAGATTAAGAGAAAATACAACATTACAACAGCAGAATGTCCAACTTATAGCAGATACAACAAATTTAGCAGCAGCAAATAGAAGTTTACAAAGACGAAATACAATTTTAGGAGTATATATTCATAATTCTGATTCAAGATTATTACAAGCAAGAACATTAGCATCCAATGCTTCTGCATCAGCAAAAAGGTATTGGTTTGATTTATCTGCTCGTAATATTGAATTAGAAGCATTGAGGGTAGATACAAGCAGGTATAGAACAGCATTAAGAAGAGCAAGAACAGCAACTAATGCTTCTTTAACTGTAAAAACTTACCAGGATTCAATAAATACATTAAATCAAAGAATAAATTCAATGGCAAGAAGAGAAGCAGAAGAAACTGCAAGAAGAAAAGCAGAAGAGATAAGAGCAAGAGAAAACAGAACAAGATTACAGCAGTCTCGACAAAATAGAATAGTTGCACCAGCTAGAAGAACACCTTCTCGACAACAACCTCATACTCCTCAAAGAGAATTGACAGAAGAAGAAGCATTAAGAGATTTGGAAAGAATAGGCAAAAACAAATGAAAAGGTTTTTAAATGTTAACTTCTATAGAATAGTAATTAAATTAATAATTATAAAGATTAGGGGGAATAAAAAATGAATAATTATATTAGAACCGGTTTATATACATTAGCAACTCTTTCAGTTGTAGCAACAGCAGAAGGCTGTAAAAAACATTGGTACAATCCTATTACATGGGGTGCTGAAGAACAAACTGCAACTAAAAATACAGCAGATTCAGCAATGGTAGCTCCAAGAGTTCCAACTCAAAGAGAAATTGACAATGCTCAAATAAATCAGATTAACAGATTAAATGCACAAGATAGAGCAGCTCAAAGAGGTATCGCTAGAACTTATGACTTAGCAAATAAAGCAAATACAAAAGCAAACTCAGCTTATGGTTTAGCAGACAGAGTAAATACAAATCTTGCTGCCGAAGCAAGAGCTGCATTAGCCTCAAACATAGCTAACAGAAGAAGAACAAATGCAGCAAACGTTAGAATAGACTCATTAGCTCAAAGTTATCAAGAAGGATTAAGAGGAGTAAAAGCAACTCAAGACCGTCAATTAGAATTAGCGCAAGCAGATAGTTCAGATTGGAGAAATTTTGTAGAAGGAAGAACAGCTTATATCCCACCTTTCAGAAGGGAAGCAACACCAGATTCTACACAAACAGATTCAACAAGACAATAAGTCTTAAATTCTCTTTTTCTTTTTTATTTTTATGAATATATTATTTCCGTATGATAAAATCAGAAACACTCAGGAAGATTTTATTAAAGAAATTTTAACTTCATTAGATACAAAAAACAACATAATAGCTCATGTTCCAGTAGGTGTAGGCAAAACAGCAGCTATTTTCTCTTCAATTATTCCTTTATTGTTAAAAAAAGATTTAACATTAATATTCTTAACACCCAGACATTCTCAGCATAAATTAGCAATAGAAACAATAAGAACAATTAAAGCCAAATTTAATCTAAATCTTCAGGTTTCTGATTTAATAGGAAAAAAACATTTATGTTTGCAAGAAGGAGTAGAAAAAAGTTCTACAGCTGAATTTTATGAATATTGCAAAGAACTAAGAGATAATGGTGCTTGCGAATATTACACAAATTACAAAGAAAAAAATAATCAAAAAAGAGTAAAATCATTCCTGGATACAGTTAATCCAATTCTTCATGTAGAAGAATTAAAAAAAGAATCAAGTATAGAAAAACTCTGCCCATATGAAATAGCTTCTGATTTAGCTAAATCCTCAAAAATAATAATAGCAGATTACAATCATATTCTAAATTCTCATATAAGGGAAACATTCATGAAAAGAACAGATAAAGAATTATCAAATACAATTCTAATTTTTGATGAAGCCCATAACATAAATAAAAAAGCCAGAGACATGTTAACCTCAACAATTTCTTCTTATCAGTTGGAATTAGCAATAAAAGAATGCATCCAGTTTAAAGCAAATGAATTAGCCAATAATTTGAATGAAATGAAAAATAAACTGGAATTATTAGTAAGAAATATTCCAATCCAGAATAATGAAATCCTAATAAAAAAAGAAGATTTCAAGATAGAAGACTTTGACCAGGTTTATTTAGATTTGCAATCTTTAGCAGAAGAAATAATAGAAGAAAAAAAGCGTTCTTATTTAACCCAGATTTTAGAATTCATAGCAGCCTGGCCAGGTCCAGATGAAGGTTTTGTAAGAATATTAAAAAAAGGATTCTTAAAATCAGGAAGGTCAGTAATAAGTTTAAATTATCGCTGTTTAGATCCCTCAATTTTAATAAAACCAATAGTAGAATCCAGTTATTTCTCAATTTTCATGTCAGGCACTTTAATACCTGTTGAAATGTACAAAGATTTATGGGGAATAGATAGAGCAAATTTATTAGAGTATAAAAGTCCATTTCCAAGAGAGAATCAATTAAATCTTATAGTAAAAGGAATAACAACAAAATTTACTCAAAGAACAGAAGAGATGTACAATAAAATAGCATTAATTTCTTCAAATATAATAAATGAAATAAAAGGAAATTCAATTATATTTTTTCCAAGTTATAAATTCAGAGATGAAATTTATCCATTGTTTGAACCATTAAGCAGAAAAACAATTTTCCAGGAAAATAAAAAATCAAATAAAAATGAAAGAGATGAATTATTAGATAAATTTAGAAACTATAAAGATTCAGGAGCTGTTTTATTAGCTGTCTCTCAAGGCAGTTTTGGAGAAGGAATTGACCTAATTGGAGATTTTTTAAAAGCAGTAATTATTGTTGGTATTCCATTAAGCCCGCCTGATTTAGAAACAAAAGCATTAATAGATTATTATGAAAAGAAATACAAAAAAGGATGGGATTATGCATATATTTATCCTGCAATTATTTTATCTATCCAAAATTATGGAAGATGCATTAGAAGTGAAACAGACAAAGGAATTATAGCTTTCTTAGATGAAAGATATTCCTGGAATAATTATCTAAGATGTTTCCCAAAAGAAATGCACTTAGAAATAACAAATATGCCTGTTGAAAAAATAAAAAAGTTTTTTAATTCATAATTTCATTTTTTCTTAATTAAATACCTTCTGAAATGTTTGCACTCCAAGCAGTAATAAACAACTTTCTTATTTTTAGTTCTTATCCTGCAATTTTTTCCAGGCATCTGATAGGCATTGCAGTTTCTGCAAAACTGAACTTTAATTTCTCTAGATAATCTTAAATTAACCCTCATAGCAATTTTTCTTGCTAATTTAACATATTTTTTAGAAAGTTCTTTATCATCATTAAAAACAGATTTAGCTTCTTTAAACAAGTCATAAACTCTTTCCAGAGCATTTTCCTTTATTTTGTTTTTTTGGTCTTTAACCATGAAAAAACAATTATTTTCTAATATATAAATTATTAGTTCTAGGTTTCAAACGAAAAGAAGGTCTAAAATGCCTTTCCCTGTCAATAGCTCCAAATTTTTTCATTAAATAATCAACAAAGTCTATAGCCCAATCCTCTAATTCGTCTCTTGAATCTTCTTCAAGTACTTTAATAGTGCTATTTTCCTTAATACTATAAATAATTTTGTCAACCTTCCCATCAGTTTTTCTAAGAAAATCACTAGAATCAACATAGGCACTATCATAAAGAGTAATTTGGTCTCTATTATTGGGCTTGGTAAACAATACATATCTTCCACAACTATCTCCCTTAACTTCTACCCACGATCTTACACTCCAAAGATAAGATTCAGAAAAATTAAATGATTTACTATTGCTGCAATTAAGTGAAGCTAAAGAAAATACTACAGCAATCAGTGTTTTAGTTAAAGCTCTCATTTATTCATTAAGTTCAAAATTTATTTAAAATTATCGGTTAAAACATTCCCAAACTTTTATTTTTCCCAAAACAATTTTGATAGAAATCACAATTCTTGCAAAAATTAGAAATATTTAAGGCATAATCATTAATGTCATTGGAATCAGTTTTGTTATGCACTTTATTAACTTCTTCTTTCGCATATTCAATCATTTCATTATTAACCTGTAAAACTTTCTCTCCGCCTCTTAAGAAATAAATTCCAACTTCATCAGGATTTTTATTGTTGTTTTCTTTAAAGAGCAAAGCATAAATAGCTAATTGCAGTTTATAATCTTCAGGAATTTCTTCAGATAACTGGGATGTCTTGTAATCCATTAATCTTATTTTTCCATTAAAGCTTTCAACAACATCAATAAATCCCTTTACTTTAAAAGTTTCAGATGAATAATTCTGCTCAATTTGAATAGGCTTCAAAACAACAAAAGACTCATCAAAAGGTAAGTTTAATTTATCCAGTTTATCAGAAAAGTAATTCAGCCAGTTAATAATCATTAAAGAAGTCTCCTGAAAATAACTGGTATGATTGTTGCTTCTAAAAAATTCTTCTTCATCCCAGTATTTTTTCAACAATCTTAGAGCAGTTTCATATAATTCATCTTTAGATTTAGGATTAAAAGAAAACAATTTCTCTAGAACTTTATGAGCAACATGCCCTCTTGCAAAATAAACATTAGGTTTTAATGGCAATCCAGTAACATATTGATAATAATACTTCCTGGCGCATTGTTTATATGTATTGATTGAACTTGGACTTTCTACTCTTCTTCCCATGAAAAAATAAAATTTTTATCATTTAATAACTATTTCCATAGAAAAAACACTATTTCTTTAAATGCTCACATCTGCTTCTTTAATTTCTTAAGCTTATTTTGCTGATATCTGCAAGATAGATTGAATTATTGCTTCAAAGTTATCCTATTTTTCATTTAGTTTTTATACGCACGGGAAACCATCTTGGAACTCTTTTTTTGTATAACAAATATTTATCTCCAAATCTTTTTTCAAGTTCTGGTTCTTCAATAAGGACTATATAAAGGTGGAATAATAAAAATAATAATAGCACATATATTCCCAATAAAGTATTTCCGATAAGCAAATATTCTCCAAGGACTGTTAATAGATATCCTAAGACCATTGGATTTCTGGTATATTTATAGATTCCAGATGCAACAAATTTTTTGGGAGGGTCTAAAGGCAAGGGTGTTCCTTTTCCAGCATTAATAAGTAGATATAAGGATAAAATAAGAAGCATAATTCCCATTATTAAGATAAAAATCCCAATGTAGAATAAATAAATAAAGTTATAATTTGCAAAATTTAATTTTTTGTTTAATAAGACAGTTATAAAAGGCAGAAGTAATAATATTAAAAACCAAAATACAATTATTAAAAAAATAGAGCCTTTTTTCATCAGATTATATAATCTTTTAGATTATAAATTTATATATTTGCATTAACAAGTAGGTATTGCCCACCAAAACAGTTATATATAACATATTTAACCAGATTTTATGCCAGAAATTATACATGAAAAGTGGAAATGCATTGGTTGTTATGCCTGTGAATCAGCTTGTCCTGAATTCTTTAAAATGAAAGAAGAAAATGGAAGCATGAAAGCACAATTGCAAAAAGCAACCCAAACAAAAGTAAAAGAGGGCATTTTAGAGACAAGAAAAATTACAGCAAATGAAGTAAAGAGAGCAAAAGAAGCTGAATCAGTCTGCCCTGTTTCATGCATCCATGTAAAGGAATGAAAAAACTTTTAGAATCTTATAAAAAAAGTAAATCCCAGATAAAAGCAAGACTAAAAGATTTTGAAAATAATAAAGATTATTTCTATGAATTATGTTTTTGTTTATTAACACCCCAATCAAGTGCAAAAAGAGCAGATGTCTGCATTCAAGAATTAAAGCAACTGGATTTCAAGAATAAAGATATAAACCCAGTTAAAATTCTAGAAAAGAAAATCAGATTTCACAATAACAAATCAAATTATTTGAAAGAAGCAAAAAATAATTATAAAGAAATAGAAAAAGCATTAAATAACATTAAAGATTCAAAAGAATTAAGGGAATTTCTAGTAAAAAACATAAAAGGTTATGGCTATAAAGAAGCATCTCATTTTTTAAGAAATATAGGATACAAAAATTTAGCAATTTTAGACAGGCATATTTTAAAGAATTTAGAAGAATTAAAAGTAATCAAAATTCCAAAATCTTTAAATAAGAATAATTATCTAAAAATAGAAAATAAGTTTCAAAACTTCGCAAATAAAGTAAACATCTCCATGGATGAACTGGATTTATTGTTCTGGAGCCAAGAAACAGGAGAAATCTTCAAGTAAAATGGACATTTTCGCGCATGCCTTATGGGTTTATATTCTCTTTAATAAACAGAAAAATAAACTTTTAGCAATTTTATTTGGAGTATTGCCTGATTTGCTATCTTTCGGTCCTTTTTTTCTAATAAATTTATTTTCAGAAGAAACAGTATTCAATAAACCACATTTAGCAAATATTCCACCTTATGTTTATGCTTCCTATAATATAACTCATAGTTTAATAATAGCATTTGCAGTTATTTTGTTAGTTTACATAATAACAAAAAAGCTCCATTTATTCCTATTAGCATGGCCCTTGCATATAAGTATTGATATTTTTAGTCATTCAGAAGAATTTTTCCCAACACCTTTCCTCTATCCTATATCAAGTTTTCATATAGGTTTAATTTCCTGGGGAAACCCAATATTCATGTTAATAAATTATGTTTTAATATTCTCATGTTTAATCTATATAATATGGAAGAAAAAGCACTCAAAATCCTAGAAATATTAAAAAAAGAATATCCTAAATACAATAAACCTGTTTCTACTTATTTTCAGGATACAACAAATAACTCATTTAAGGTTTTAATCTCAACTATCTTAAGTCCAAGAGCAAAAGACTCGCAAACAGAAAAAGTTTCAAAAGCATTATTTGAAATAGCAGATACTCCAGAACAAATAGTAAAGTTAAAAGAAGAACAATTAGAAAAAATAGTTTACTCAATAGGTTTTTACAAAGTAAAATCAAAAAGAGTAAAGCAAGCTTGCTTATATTTAATTAAATATCATAAAAGCGAAGTTCCAAAAAGTTTAGAAGAATTAACCAAAATTCCAGGCGTAGGAAGAAAAGTGGCAAATATAATTTTAGCAGAATGTTTTAATATTCCAGCAATAGCAGTTGATACACACGTAATGACTATTTCTATAAGATTAGGTTTTGTAAAAAAAAGAACTCCATTAAAGGTAGAAAAAGCATTAATGAATTTATTCCCTTCAAATAAATGGAAAGAAATAAATAAAGTACTAGTAGCTCATGGACAAAATATATGTACGCCATTATATCCTAAGTGTAGTGTTTGTCCAATTTATTCTTATTGTCCAAGAAATGGGGTAAATAAACATAGATAATTATCTAATTTTCCAGATATAAATATGACCTTGCATTTGGGAAACTATTTTTCCTTTATCTTGTAAGTTATGCAAATGTTTTCTAACAGTTTCTTCATTTAAACGCATAAACGTATATTTCTTTCTTAATTGTAAAATAAGAAACATAGTATCTTTAGGTCCAGTATTTAAAAATTGCATTATTACATTTTTCATTTCACCAACTCTTAATCTAAAATGTTGTTTAGAAGATATTTTGTTTAATAATCTAATTAAGTTTATAGATTTTGATTTTGAAGTAAATCCAATTTTGTTAAAATAGTCTAAAAGAATAAAATATCCTGAAATATTAAAATAATATCTTTTTTTATTTTGTTTAATATAGTATCTAACTTCATTAGAACAAATATTTAAATCTGTCAAGATTTTTTTAATGTCTGATAATAGTTTTTTATTATCTTGAAAAATACGAATAAATTTCTGTTTTTCATTAACTGATGATTCATCATCATAAAAAGATCTAATTAAACTTCGTTTAAACTCGCTATTACTGTTAAATATTCGTTTAGTAATTTTTTTATATTTACTATAAGCAAAATTGCCATAAATTCCAAGTAAAAATTTTCCACAAATTGCAGGATAAAATAAAGATGCCATATAATGTTTAGGAATATTGTCCAAGTCATAAATTCTCTTTTCCCATTTATGTTTTTCAGTAAAGTTTATACTACACCTTTTTATCCAGATTCTTGGATAAATTCCAAAAATTAAATACATATTATTAATAAATTCTTTTAATAAATCAGAATTAGTATTATTAAAAGAAATTTCATATGTTCTTGAAATCGAACCATCGCCCAGAATATGCCCGATTATACATCCAAATTTTTCGTCTAAATAAAATGGAAATTTGGGATATATTTCGCCTTTTTTAATACCTGATTTAATAGAAATTAAATTTTTTTCAACATCATCCCACTTATAATTTTTAGCTAAAGAAACAATTTTTATCAATTTCTTAAAAGGAATAGTTCTTTCTCCTTTTAACCATTGATAAATATTTGAAGATTTTTTATTATTCTTATTGATTTTACAACCCAGATAATTACAAAAATCAAGATTATAGTGGGGTAACTCTGTCTTAGAAGCATCAATCAATAAACATTTCAAGAAAGTTAATTCTAATTTAACGTGACTATTTTTCAAAAATGGGATTAAATCAGTTATATGTATTTCCCGATTCATCTTATAGTTATAGATTTTAGAATTTATAAAGAATAAGAAGGTGTTTGTCCTGTAACCTTACCTTTTAATATATATTTAAGACTATATACTATTTAATCAAAATCCTAAATGCAGTATTTGCAAAATTAAGAGTTACTGTGATTACTACCGATGTTTTCAAAAGCATACATTTATAACACTAAGCTTCCTTTTTCTATTTTTTGCTAAAAACAAAAATAGCCCTTTGCATATTCCTGCCAAGTTCGTACTGAGAGTGCAGGTTCGTAAAAATTTTTTACGGGTTCGTGAAGGGTGTTAAACCCTTACAAATGATAACCTACCAAGAAAAACCATTCAAAGAAGAAGAAATATTCAAAATACTAAACCCAACTATAAAAGAATGGTTTACTAAAAAATTCAAGAACTTTTCAGAACCTCAGAAATACGCTATCCCTTTAATTCATAATCAAAAAAATGTTCTAGTTAGTTCTCCTACAGGTTCAGGTAAAACATTAACAGCTTTTCTTTCAATCTTAAATGAATTAACAAATCTATCTCAAGGTAATTTTTTAGAAAACAAAGTATATTGTATTTACATTTCACCATTAAAAGCATTATCAAATGATATTAGCATAAATTTAATTCAGCCATTAAAAGAAATAGAAGCAATTTCAAAGCAAAAATTAAACATAAAAGTAGGTGTAAGAACATCAGATACAACAGCTTCTGAAAAATCACAAATGTTAAAGCACGCTCCTCATATTTTAATCTGTACACCAGAAAGCTTTGCAATAGCAATAACTTCAATTAAATTCAGAGAATTGCTAAAAGATGTAAAATATCTAATAGTAGATGAAGTTCATGCATTAGCAGAAAACAAAAGAGGAGTTCATTTAAATCTAAGCATAGAAAGATTAAGATATTTTGCAAATAACAAGCCAGTCACAATTGGTTTATCAGCTACTATTTCACCTTTAGATGAAATAGCTAAGTTCTTAGTAGGAGAAGATGACTGTAAAATAATAGATGTCCAGTTTTTAAAAAAAATGGACTTAAAAGTAATGTGTCCAGTAGATGATTTAATCAATATTTCTTATGATGACATGCATTCAAAATTATACACTTTAATAGATTCATTAATCCAGGACCATAAAACAACATTAATATTTACCAATACAAGAGCAGCAACAGAGCGAGTAGTTCATCACTTAAAAGAAAAATATCCAAAAAAATACACAGAAAACATAGGAGCTCATCATGGTTCATTATCAAAAGAATTAAGATTAAACCTAGAAGAAAGATTAAGAAAAGGTGAATTAAAAGTAGTTGTAACCTCAACATCCTTAGAATTAGGTATAGATATAGGTTACATTGATTTAGTAATTTTATTAGGTTCTCCAAAATCAGCTTCAAGGGCCTTACAAAGATGCCTGCCTTATGAATCTAAATTATTATTATCAGACGGCACTTATAAAGAAATTGGAGAAATAGTTGAAAATAAGTTAGATATTGAGATATTATCTTTTGATAAAGAAAAAGGTTTTATAAAAAACAAAATAGCAGAATATCACAAAAATAATAATAAAGAACTAATAGAAATAAAATTACATTCTGGATCTAAAATAAGATGCACTGAAGAGCATCCTTTATTTACCAAAGAAGGATGGAAAAAAACTTCAGAGCTTGAAGAGGATGAAGAAGTAGCCGAAATATTTGATCTTTCTATAGATCAAACACCATATATTTATGAAGTTATTAATCAAAAAGGATTTTATGTTGAAAATAAGCAAGACTTTCTAAGAAATGTAGTAGACCAGCATGTTAAATCAAGTAATATTACATATACGAATTTAGCTAAAAATATAGGTATAAGAGAAAACCATCTTCAAAATTATATGAGAAAAAATGGAAGAAGAAAGAGCATCAGACTAGACCTATTTCTAAAAATTATGGAAATTTGTAAAATTAATAAAATAAATTACTTGACTTATTTGTCTGAATTAAAAAGTAAATCTCATCATAGAGTTCCTATTTCATTAAAAGTTGATAAAGATTTCATGTGGTTGACAGGAGTAGTTGCTACAGATGGTTCAATAACAAAAAATAAGAAAACAGGAGAATTAAAAATAAAGATAGGTAATAAAGATAAAAAATTATTAGAAGAATGCCAAAAAATCTTAAATAAATTTGGTTTTTATCCAAAAATATTAACAACAAAAGATAATTTTATGACCTTAGATTGCGGTTCAAAACTTTTAGCTGAAATAATGCTCTCTTTTGGTATAAAAACTAAAAATAAAAGTCATGAAGTAGAAATCTCAAATAATCTCTATAAATTACCTAAAGAATTAATAATTCCATTTATAGAAGGTGTAATTGAAGGTGATGGTAGTGTTAATTCTAATAGTATAAGAATATTTACATCAAGTAAAAAATTTGCTATGGGTTTGCATAATTTATTAAACCGAGTTGGAATACACAATTATTTTAATGAACAAAGAGCTAAAATATCTAAATTAATCCAAAAAATAAATTATGATACCATTTACTGTATTTATATTAGTAGGCAAAAACATATATTAAATTTTGTAAACAATTGTACTTTAAAGGGCAAAAAATCAATTTTTTTAAGTAAAATAATTCCTGCTTATTTAAAAAATGACAAAGACATAGACCTTAATTTATCTTGGACAAAAATAGAGTCTATAAATTATATAAAAGAAGAGGGATATGTTTACAATATTACTCTCAAAGAAGAACCAAATTCATTTTTTGTTGAGAGTATTTTAACTCATAATTGCGGTCGGGCCGGCCATAAACTTCATGAAACAGCAAAAGGAAGAATAATTGTTTTAGACAGAGATGATTTAATCGAATGTTCAGTAATCTTAAAATCTAGTTTAGATAGAAAAATAGATAGGATTCATATTCCAAGAAATTGTCTAGATGTTCTAGCCCAGCAAATAGTAGGCATTACTTGTATAGATAGAATAAACATAGATAATTTATTTGCCTTAATCAAAAGATGTTATTGCTACAAAACATTAGAAAAAAAAGATTTCATGGATGTAATAAACTATCTAACAGGTGAATACACAACATTAGAAGACAGGAATGTTTATGCAAAAGTCTGGTTTGACCCTGAAACAAAAATGCTAGGAAGAAAGGGTAAAATGACCAGAGTTATTTACATGACTAATATTGGAACAATTCCAGATGAATCAAATATTTTAGTTAAATTAGGAGAACAAGTTATAGGAACAATAGATGAATCTTTCCTAGAAAGACTAAAACCAGGTGATGTTTTTGTTTTAGGCGGGCAAACTTATATTTATAGATACGCAAAAGGTCAGACAGCTCAAGTTGTAGTTTCAGTTGACAGACCTCCAACAGTTCCTTCCTGGTTTTCAGAAATGCTTCCATTATCTTTTGATTTAGCATTAGAAATAGGTAGATTCAGGAAATTAATGGAAGGAAAATTTAATGCAAAAAGAAGCAAGGAAGACATCTTAAAATTCATAAACGAATATCTTTACGTTGATAAAAATGCAGGAGAAGCAGTTTATAGTTACTTTAGAGAACAATATTTATTTTGCAATGAAGTTCCAAGTAATACTAAAATAATTATTGAGCATTACAATAATAATGAAGATGAAAAAAAGATTATTGTCCATTCATTATATGGAAGAAGAGTAAATGACTGCTTCTCAAGAGCATTAGCTTTTGCTGTTTCAAGAATTTATCATAAAGACATTGAAATGGGAATAAGTGATAATGGTTTCTATATAAATGCAGAATCAAAAATAAATATAATAGAAGCATTAAAAGCAATAAAAAGCAAAGAAATAAATGAAGTCTTAAACAAAGCAATTGAAAAATCAGAAATCCTAAAGAGACGTTTTCGCCATTGTGCTGTTCGCTCATTAATGATATTAAAAGAATATAAAGGAAAGAAAAAGCGAGTAGGAAGACAGCAGGTTTCTTCAATGTTATTAATCTCAGCAATAAGAAGAATCTCAGAAGATTTTCCAATCTTAAAAGAAGCAAAAAGAGAAGTCTTAGAAGACCTAATGGATATCCAGAATCTAAAATTAATAATAGAAGAAATTGAAAAAGGAAAAATAGAAATAAAAGAAGTTCAGACTCAAATACCTTCTCCATTTGCATTTAATTTAGTCTTACAAGGTTATACAGATATCCTAAAATTTGAAGACAGAATGAAATTCTTAAGAAACATGCATCAATTAGTTCTTGCTAAGATTAATTTAAAGAAATAAAATTATTTTTTAGCTATTTTCCACTTTTCCAAGAAAAATTTCTTATGTGAATTATAAATTGATTCACTTTGTATTGTTACAGCTACTGGAATTTTCCCCCAATCTAAAAATAATACCTTATTTTTATAAATAACAACAACAGTAGGTGCAGGATTATCAATATATTTAACTTCAGTATAAGGTAAATTATAAATTTCTTTCATTATTGTTTTGCATTCAGAAGAAGCAATTCCCTTAACCTTAATTCCTTTTTCAGCTCTTTTTAAGTGATAATTTCTTAAAAATAATCTAACTTGTTCATTATTTAATGTTTCAAAAGGAAATTGGAAGAAATAATATTCCTCTCCTTTTTTCATTGTTTCCAGAACATCATTAAAAGCAGCCATAACTCCTTTATATCCCTCATAAACTTTAGCATTTTGTTTCTGCTTGCTTATTTCTTCTTTTTCTTTTAATTCAGGTAATATTTCTCTTAGTTTTTTCTTTTTCTCATCTAAAAAATTTATCAACATTTCAGGGCTTTCAGCTTGGTAATATTTTACTTTTCCTTTTAATATATAACTCACAATCCCTTTTTCAATCAAAGAGCCAAGCACATGATAAACAGTACTACTTTGCAAATTTGTTAAATCTATTATTTTCCCTGTTTTTGATTGTCCAGCTTCTAAAAGAGCTAAATAGATTTTTGCTTCTGCTGTTGATAATCCTAAATCCTCTAGTACTCTTAAATCCATAATTAATTTTAATATTATTAATCCTTAAAAAACTTTCCAATATTGGAGAGTAAATATTAATATACTTCTTATATGTTATTACTATAAAGTAATATGTAGAAATAGGAGGTAAATAAAATGAGAATAAAACAATACACACTTCAAATAGGATATACAACCGGAGGATCTGCCTATTGTTTAATACCTGAAACAGAAGAAGAAAAAGAAATATTAGACAAAATGAAGCAAGATTGTTCTAGAACAGCCTATGGAACATTTAGATTGGAATATAGTAAAACCATAAAACAAAGAGATGGATCTACTGGACTAGAATTAAAGGTTCATAGAGGAGAAGAAAGAGACAGCTCTAGCCCAAGCCTAAGATTAGGTAGGTAAGCAAAAATGAACAAACCAAGAATTGTAATTGCTGGAGATTCAGCCCCACAAATTAAATTTTTATATAGCAATCTAAATAGAAGCCAAAGGTATGATATACAAGTATGTATTTGTCCACCTTGGAGCCTAGGTCGTCCTGTGAGTGATTTACTCTATTCATTTGGTAATTTTTCAGAATTATTAGAATTAGGAGTAGATGTTTCTAAGGTCTCAGATACTTTCCCAGTTAAGTTACAAGAGTATATAGGAGCAGATGTTTATTTTATTCCACTTGATCTTTACGAAAATGGATGGGAGATTGCAATAAATAGATTACCGAAAGATAGAACCTACCTTATAAGTGGCATGCGACAGAATCATTCTGATACCAAGAAAAAAGTTGATGAAATTGGTATAAAAAGAATAAGCACTTCAAAATTTTGTTCTAAACTAGAAACATTAATCGATGACATCTTGAAAAATGCTAAATCACCAACTACACCTAGATAAAAAAAAGAAAAAAGCAAGTTCTTAAGCAACTTGCTGCTTTCGAAGCAAGATTTAAGGATAAGGATTATGAACTAATATAATTCTTATTCCAAATTTTGTTTTATCTGATTATCTCATTCAAAAAAATGTTTTTCAATTAATATACACTTTTGGCAGTTTTAGGAACTGATATCGAATAAGGTCAATTATATGCTTCTCCAAAAACAAAAGAAAAATTAGGTATGCCTTCTCCACTACCTTTCGTTTAATTTAAAGAAGTAGTTTCAAGTGAAACTATAATAAGGTTTCAAATGAAACCATAAGATTTATATATTAGATTCAAATGAAACTATAATAAGGTTTCAAATGAAACATGAAAATAGAAGACCATTTAAAAAATTTAAAGGAAAGTCTGGAAGTTATAGATGAAAGCATAGAAAAAGGAATAGCAGAAAGGCAAAGAAACATAGGATTTAATGCTTCAGCATCTTCTATTGACATGTTAGAGATATTTCTTCATAAAAATAGTTTAATTGACCCTGGTTTTTTAATAAAACATGAATGGTTTAATTCAAAAAAGAAAATAGAAGAAAAATTTCCATTTGACTTTGATAAAAAAGCAGAAATATTTAGCTTAATTTCAAAAATTGAAGAAAAAAGAAATATTTTGTGTTATGGAAAACCGCAAAAGCTAGAGTTAATTCAAGAAGTAATTGAAAATCTAAACAAACTAAAAGAATTATTTAGAGGAGTTGGTTTAAGTGAATTATAGGTTAATCTCTTATGCTATGGATTTTACTTCATTTTTGTTAGAAAAAACAAGTTTTAATGATAAAATAAGAAATATAATCTTATTTGGCTCTGTAGCAAGAAGTGAAGAATCACCAAATTCAGATATAGATATTTTCATAGATGTAATCGAAGAAAATAAAAAAATAGAATCAGATATTAATAAATGCATAGAAAGATTTTTTGAATCAGGCAAATATAAAAATTATTGGAAACTTCTTGATATAAATAACAATATAAGCCTTAAAATAGGAAGTTTAGATAATTGGAAAGATTTGCATTCAAGCATAGCTTCTAATGGTATTTTGCTTTATGGTAAATTTAAGTACTCAACAAAAGAAGGAAAACATAATTCAATGCTTATATGGGAAAATATAAAGCCAAATTCAAAAAGAGTTTTATTTAACAAGCAGATTTTTGGTTATAATCAGAATAAAAAGTTCTATCGTGGTTTATTGCAAAAATATAATGGAGAAAGACTTGGAAAAGGTTGCATTGTTATTCCTTCAGAGCATTTTAATATTTTTCATAGTTTTTTCAAAAAAAACAAAATTACAGTTAAAATAAAAAAGTTCATTGAATATTGAGTTGCATTCCTTTGTTCAATTTATGCAATAAGATTAATTTAAAAAAGAAAGTCTTAAATAATTTTCTAAACAACATATTTTATGGCTTACGAAACTACAGCTAGTCTTGCAACAATATATGTTTGGGAAAAATATTTTGGACAAGATAAAAGAAGAATCTTTGATTTAGATTTTATGTTACAAATTTTAGGCGGACAACAACCACCAACAGAAAAAGAATTAGATTTCCATACTAGTATCGGAAGATTAGGTGTACCAATGCATTGCACTCCAGATTTCAGAATTTATCCAATAACATAAAAAAATCATCGTGAATCAATAAGAAATCCAGCTCCTTGTGACGATGAATTTAGAAGAAAAACATTTTCTACATTCCAATTAGAAGAAAGATTAAAACATTTGTTTAGAATTGCCTACATTAGAATTAACATTTGCACCAAGAAGGGAAGAACTTTATGTAAATATTGCAAAAGTTCAAGCATTATCCCTGCATTAGATGCATTTGGTTGTAATCAATATACACTTTTAGCTGTTTCAGGAACTGATATCGAACAAGGTCAATTATATGCTTCTCCAAAAATAAAAGAAAAATTAGGGGTGCCTTCCCCACTACTTTTCGTTTAATTTAAAAAAGTAATTATTTCTCAACTTCAAATTCAACGAATTGTCTTCGCATAATTTTCTGTATTAATCTAAGAAATAGTTCAAATGAATCTATGTTAGGTTTCAAGTGAAACCAAAAGATTTAAAAATAAGTATATACTCAGTATATACTATGGAAAAGGTAATAAGAAAAGTAACTGAAATAGGAAATGGTGCTCATGTGTTTGCGCCAAAAGAATGGCTGAACGAGGAAATTATTCTTACAAGAATTCCAAAAAAAAGTCCAAAAGAGGAAATTTTAAAGGTTATTAGTCCATACATGGAAAAAGTAACAGCAGTTTTTCTTTTTGGAAGCTATGCAAGGAATGAAGCAGATAATGATTCAGACATGGATTTTTTTGTAATTTCAGATGAAAAATTTAGCATAAAGGAAAAAAACATGGAAATAATAGTGATTCCCGAAGACAAAATAGAAACAGCAAAAAAATTAAATCCTGTCTTATTTTATTCAATGTTGCAGGAAGCAAAACCAATAATAAACTCATCATATTTAAAAAAATTAAAAGAAGAAAGAGTTAATTTTAGCTACTTCAAAGATTTCTTAAAAGACACTGAAAATTCCATAATCTCTAATAAAAAGATAATTGACATGGATATCAAACTTAAACAAAATAATGCATCTGAAAGCGTAATATATTCCTTAATATTAAGGCTAAGGGGAATTTTCATAGTAAACATGATTTTAAATAAAAAATTATATTCAAAAAAGATGTTTAGAGACTGGATTGTAAAAAATTCTCAAGTTGATTATGAGAAGGTTTACAATATTTATCAGGCAGTCAGAAATGATAAAAAACCATTTGAATCAGTTCAATTAAATCAGGCTGAATCATTGTTAGGTCTATTAATAAGAGAAATTGAAAATCTTAAGAAAAAATGGTAAATAGGAAAAAAAGATTGAAAAAAGGAATTAAATCAATAAATGAGCAGATAGAGATTCATAAAATAAAAAAAGAGCAGGCAGAAAGAGATGATTTTCCAGAATTAGTAAATTATTATGAAAAAGAAATAAAAGCAAAAGAAGAATCAATGAGAAAGAAAAAAGCAATTCTTGATAAGCAATAATTTTCCTTTAAGTTTAATTTAAAAAAATAATTAATGGCTAATGCAAACAGTTTGCTTCTCTGTTTCAATAAAAGAATTTTTGTTTATTAAATCCCAGTCAAGTTTTATCAGATTCTTAACAAAAAGGTTCTCTAGATTAAGTTTGAAATAATCAGATTTTCCTATTTTTCTTGTTTTTATAACAATCTTAGATTTAATAAAATCAGAAAAGAATAATTTAAGAGAATTATAACTTACATTGCTTTCTCTTGCTATTTCAGTTACAGGATAATCAAAAAAGTGATTATCAATAAGAAAATCTATAACTCTCAATTGGGGGGTGTCTCCAAAATATTTCAAAAATAATGATTTGTTTTCTTTCTTTTTCATTTTCTTTTATATTATTATTTAATTATTATTTAATTATTATTTAATTATTATTTAATTATTATTTAATTATTATTTAATTATTATTTAATTATTATTTAATTATTATTTAATTATTATTTAATTATTATTTAATTATTTATAAATGTTTCTATTAATTAAAAGAAAGTGTCAAAGATAGCAACATTTAAAAATAAAGAAAATATAAAATATCATGTTAACAAATTTAGAAAAAGCCCAAATAATGTTTAAGCTTGCCAGAAAAGAAAATTGGGGTAATTGTTATGATAGGACAGAACATTTCAAAAGATTTCAAAACTTACAAGAAACAATAAAAGAGCTTGCAAAAAAAGAATGGATTATTATTCATTCTAAGCCAAAATTTACAGGTATTTCATTAAATACATTATTTAAAAAAGAAATTATTAAATTTATAGAAGAAGAAATGCCCAATTTAAAAGATTCAATTATCTAAATTGTATTCCTCTTTTTATTAAATTTTCAATGTCTTTTTTTTTCGCTAAATATCCACAAAACACCTGTTCCAATTAATATTTTTCCGCTTAATTGCAAATAATCTAAGATTTGAGTTAAAGATTAATGCATGACTTTTCTGGGCAATTTTCTTTTAATCTCGGCAATGTTCAATAAACCATTTGCTTTTTTAGAGTTTCTTCTGCCCTAATTACAATTCCAAGAGTAGGAGAGTATCCAAGATTTTCCATTTTTATTATTTGAATTTTTGCCATTTTAAGTTATAATTATATATAAAATAGTAGACTTATATTTAGAGATTTTTATTGCATTTTTAAAAAAATTAGTTTAATCAAAAAAATAAAAAAATTAAAACCCAAGTCTTAATCCTCCGCCAATATTTGTCCCACCAACCTGAACTTGCCCATCTAAAATTTTTGCAGATTTATAAGAAACTTGACCAAATACAGATACAGTTGGACTTACGGGCATCTCAACACCACCAGCAAGCATAAAACCCCATCCACCTTCGCTTACAGATATATCTTCATTAAAATGTTGTCCTCCAATAGTTCCACTTAGGCTCAACTCTTCACCAAATCCAATATGTGTTAATCCACCACCAGCATAAAATGTAACTTTTTCAGTAGGAACCATAAAATAAGCACCGACATCAACCTCTAAACTTGAGGTATGTGCACTTGCATCAGTAATATCTGCATCTCCAAAACTCGCAGTATAAGGATTTCCACTTTTAGACAAATAACTTACACCAGATTCAATTTTTAAATTTGGGCTAATAACTCTTCCAAAAGAACCGCCAAACATAACAGCTGTTCCATATATATCACTAAATCCTTCAGTACCGCCCATATGTGCAGATACATTTGCTGATAACTGGTTATAAGGTTTAAACTCTTCAGCTTTTGCTTTCATTGGTAATACACTCAAAGCAGTTACTCCCAAAGTACCTAAAACATTTCTCAATCTCATTTAAATCCCTCCTTCGTAGAATTCATAAAATTAAAAGAAAGATTATCTAAATAATTCTTACCAGTAAAATTTATCCCATTTCAAGAAAATTTACAATTATTTTCAGCCATGGAGTATAGTTTTCAGGATTTTCTTTAATGTCTTTTATTAAATCTTTAAAATTAACCCATTTAACTTCTTCAACTTCAGCTTTGTTAAAATCAATTTTCCTGTCATATCTTCCAAGAAATACATGGTCAATCTCATTCTCAATTAGTCCATTAGAAAAACTAACTTTATAATTAAAAACAAACTTCTTCTTTAAATAACAGTCAAATCCCATTTCTTCAACAAGTCTCCTATGAATAGCATTTTGTAATGTCTCATTAAGCCTGGGATGACTACAGCAAGCATTAGACCATAAACCAGGACAATGATATTTAGTTAAAGCTCTTCTCTGCAATAAAAATTCATGCCTGGAATTAAATATTATTATAGAAAAAGCCCTGTGCAATAATCCTTTTTTATGAGCTTCAAGTTTCTCACAAGAACCAATTTCATTATCTTTTTCATCAACCAAAATAATCTCTTCCATAAAACTTCAAAACCAAATTTATTTAAAAAGCATTTCATTGTTGCATTCCTTAATTCCTTTGTTCACCTTATGCAATCCCGTAGCAGAGTTAATCCCTATTAGTGTTCCAGTATCATTTCAAAAATACAATATTAGATTTAAAATATAATTATTTATTAAAGTTCCTGTGATTTTCATGACCTTAAGATTAATTTATCTTTCAAGTAGCCACTTCCAGATTGGCTCAAAAGAAATTTTAATTCCATTTATTGTTTCATTTGATAAAGTATCTTCTGTCAGTATTAGACCTTCCTTAAGTTTCAATTCTTTGCATGCTTTAGCTAAAACTCCAACTTCCCTTTTCTTTGTTTCTGATTTTTCTATATGCCAGCAAACCTGAATTGCCTGCATAATCTTCTGTTTTTTCTTAATTACAAAGTCTACCTCTTCCTGCTTTTGGCTTTTCCAATAATATATCTCTGAATCTTTTTTATTTAATTCATTAAAAACCAGATTCTCTGCCAATCTTCCATAGTCCTCTGAAAAAACAAAGGCTACAGAATTTCTTAATCCATTATCTATGCAATAGACCTTTCTTGGATTTAAAATTTGCTCTTTTTCCGAGTAAGAAAACTTTTTTACGAAATTAAGCAGAAAAACACTCGAAAGATAATAAGAAAATCTTTCAACAGTGTCTAAATTAAGCTTAAGAACATTTTTTATATTATTAAATGATTGAAGAGTAGAAACATTTGTAAGATAATATTTAGCTAGCTCATTAAGTTTATTTACTTCTTTTATATTATATCTTTGGACTATATCTTTAATTGTTATATCACTAAAGTAAACCTCAAGCAAATCACGTTTATTTTCTTTATTAGCAAGTGTTACTTTAGGAAACCCGCCTTCTTTTAAGTAATCTGCAAAAGCTCTTTTTATCTCATGCCTTTTCTGAGAGATATCTAAAGCGTTTTTAACTTCAATCTTCTTAAAAAAAAGATATTCTCTAAATGAAAGAGGCTTAATTTCAATGTCTAAATGCCTGCCTGCTAAAACAGTAGAATATTCTGAACTAAGTAATTTTGAGCTTGAGCCAGTTACGAAAACATTTATCTTTTTGTTTTCATGCAGAAATCTCGCAAATTTCTCCCACCCTTCTATAAGCTGAACTTCATCTAAAATAACATAATGTTTTTTATTTGGATTTAAATCTGTTAAATAGATCTCATAAATTTTGTTTAACAAATCCAAATTTAAATTATTTAATCTCGGATCTTCAAAATTAACTATGAGAATATCTTCTTTTCTTATTCCCGAATTTATAATATCCTTGCAAAACTGCAGAAGACATGTTGATTTTCCGCATCTTCTTATGCCAGTAATAACCACAATCTCTTTTGCTTTTGATATTTCTTTTATTTTTTTAACTATAACTTCTCTTCTTATTCCAGCATCAATTTCTTTTCTCCAAAAATTCCAATCATTCAAAACATTTAATATTTCTAATTTTTCCATGATTTTATATGTTTTTTTGATTTATAAAGCTTACTACTGTATCGGTAGCTTTTTGATAAAAGCTACATGTTCTATCGGTAGATTTTAAACCTTTAGAAGGTGCTTGTCCTGTAACCCTACCTTTTAATATATATCTTAAAAAATATACTAAATAATATAAACCTAATTTCATTTGAACTAAAATGGAAATCTACAAAAATGTTGAAATAGTAGACCTGTGTTTATACTTAAAGAAAGAAAATATTTTAGTAATCGGAGATGTCCACATAGGCTATGAAGAAGCATTAAACAAGAGAGGATTTATGATTCCAAGATATAACTATGATTTATTAATAAAAAAATTAAAAGAAATTCTAAAGCAAGTAAAACCAAAAACAATAGTCCTTATGGGTGATTTAAAGCATGAATTTGGTTCAATCTCAAACCAGGAATGGAGAGTAACATTAAATTTTCTAGATTTTTTAACAGAAAAGCATAAAGTAATCTTAATCAAAGGCAATCATGACAACATTTTAGAGCCAATATTAAAGAAAAGAAACTTAGAAGTCCAGGATTATTACAAAATAAACAATTTCTACTTCTGTCACGGCCATAAGATTCCAGAAGATAACAACATAAAAGATTCAAAAGTAATAATTATAGGTCATGAACATCCTTCAATAACATTCAAAAAACGTCCAGATGAAAAATTCAAGTGTTTTTTAAAAGGAAAATACAAAAACAAAGTACTTTTAGTCCTTCCTTCATTTCATTTCATAAGTGAAGGTTCAGATATAACAATACAATCACCATTATCACCTTTAATCAAATCCTACAAAGACTTTGAAATTTATGTTTCAGAGGATAAACAAATTTTATATTTTGGCAATTTAAAAAACATTGCATCACTTTAATCTATATGTTTCTATACAATAACATATTTAAAAGAATTTTAAGCGTTTTGAATTATGAGAAGTTATCACCATGATTTAACACCCGCCTTTTTATATGATCCAAACGGAACTTCAAAAAACTTTGCTCATCAGGTTTTTTCATTGATTCGTGCAGTAGACCATTCTTTTGATTTAATTCCCCTAGAGTTACATAGGATGGAAGATGGTGAAACAGAAGTCAGGATAGACCACAGTATAACTGGTAAAAACTGTTTTTATGTTGCAGGTTTAAGCGATAATCCAGAGAGATGGCTTGTAGATTTACTTTTAGTTAATGAAACATTGAATAATTGTGGAGCAGAAAAAATAACAGACGTTTCACCTTATTTAAGATTTAGCAGAGCAGATAGAAAATGGAGAAGTGGAGTTTCAATTGCTTCAAGCATGGTTGCAAAATGCTTAATGATGTATGGTGATGAGGTTATAACATTTGATATCCATAATGAAGCATCTCAAGTAGCTTATGATGAAAAGGGAAAAAGATTTACTTTACTTTACTCTTCTCCAGTATTAATTCCTTATTTAGTAAGAAATCATCGTGAATTTTTAGACGATGTAGTCGTAATGAGTCCAGATGATGGTGGTTTGAAAAGAGCTCGCGCATATGCTTTCAGAATAGGAGCACAAACAGATCAAGCAATCGAAACAGCAGCATCAGCTAAACAAAGAAATAGTAGGGGTGAGTTGATTGGATTAAATTTATTAGGTATGGTCAGAGATAGAAATGTTCTTATTATAGATGATATTTATAGTAGTGGTAAAACAATATCTGAAGCAGCAAAACAAGCAAAGGATAATGGTGCTAGATTAGTTTACGCTCACACCCCACATTTTATAGGCACAAGTGGAGACAAGTATATCACTAAAGACATTGACCTCTTAATTGTTGGAGATTCATTAATAGACGAAATTAAAGATACACTTGCTACAAACCCAAAAAAAGAAATGATTTCCTATGCAGAATTGGTTGCAGAAGCAATTTTAAGGCGTTCATTAAAAAGAGGAGTGAGTGATTTATTAGAAAATCATAGAGAAGAGTGGTTAATTCATACACCGCGACCAGACTTTGATATTATAGAAGTCTAAGTAAAAAATATAAACCACTTCTTCTTTTTAGTTTCAATGAAAAGAGCTTATATTTTAATTGCAGTTATTCTTTTAGGTATATTTTCCTATGTAGTCTATCAATACTCATATTTTGCTTATGATGAAATAAACGGTTTTGTAATTTTAGAGCAAAAAGACTTCATGGACCAAAAAGGCTGGCTTCATATTACAGGAAAAGTAAAAAACATAGAACAACCAGATGATAATACTAAAATAGTAGTTGAATATTACAATAAAGAAAATCAAACAGTAGGAAAAACAGTTTATTATTTTGATGAAAATATTTCTAAAGGAGAAGTAAAAGACTATGATGTTTTCAAGGTAGACAATTTAGACCAGGTAGACACATATAAATTTACAATAGAAAGATGAAACAAGTAATTCTAGTTCGCCAGGATTTGCAGATGCCGAAAGGAAAATTAGCAATTCAATCATGTCACGCTTCTGTAGAAGCAGTCTTGCAATCAGACAAGGAAAAAGTAAAAGAATGGCGAAAACAAGGCATGAAAAAAATCATCCTAAAAGTTAAAGACAAAAAAGAATTATTATATTATCTTCAATTAGCAAAAGATAGTAATTTCACAACAGCTTTAATAACAGATGCAGGAAAGACATTTTTTGAAACAACAACCACAACTTGTTTAGCAATAGGCCCAGATAATGAAGAAAAATTAGATAAAATAACAGGAAATCTAAAATTATTATAAACAACCATAATAAATATAAACAGTTCAAAAACTTCTAAGATTATGTGTGCAATTACTGCTGCTTATGATTTAGAAAAAGCATGGAATTTAGCAAATTCACAAAGCAATCGCGGAAGAGATGGCTTTGGTTTTGGAGCAAGGCATAAAGATGGAATAGATATAGTCAAAATAGCAGGAAAAATAACAAAGTTTAGATTTGAAGATTTAATTAATATATTTTCAGATATACGAAATATAGGAGAGTATACAGAAATTATAGGTCATAATAGATATGCAACAAGTGGAAGCAAAGCCCAGCTTCTGGAAGGTTCTCATCCTCATAGTGTAGGAGGAAAAGTTATTGTGTCAAATAGCTCATGTATTGTAATAAAAAATTGTGATGCAGCAATAGTTCATAACGGTAATGTAACTCCTGAATATCTTCATGGATTAAAAACAAAATGTGATACAGAAGCATTATTGCATTTATATCTTCAATTTGGAGAAAAAGAATTATTAAGAAACATTCCAGGCTCATATGCATTAGCCATAATAGATAAAAAAAGGCCTGATATGATTGTAATGCGAGATAGGTATGGAATTAAGCCATGCATGTTAAATATAGAAAATGGAAAAACCTATATTGTTTCAGAAGAAAGTGATCCTCTTCAAGATCTTTCACCAGGTGCAATTTATTACTTACATTCAGATGGAACTTTTACAGTAAACCAGATAGTTCCTTCATCTTCAAGACACTGTTTTTTTGAATATAATTATTTAGCAAGGTTAGAATCAGTTTTAGATGGAGTTAGTGTAAGAAAATTAAGAGAAGCACTAGGTGAAAGATTAGCACAAGAATATCCACCAAATAAGAATGATATAATTACTTTTATCCCAAGATGTCCAGAAGTCGCTGCTAGAAGTTATACAGCTTATTCAATAAGTCAAGGTATAAATGTAGAATTTGCAGAATTATTAAGTAAAAATGATTCAGAAAGATCTTTTTTAGGCCCAACAGAAGAAGAAAGAAAAGCTTCAATTACCAATAATCTTCATTTAACTTCAGATGCACCTGAAATAATAACAGGTAGAGATATTTTAGCAGTAGAAGATAGTTTTGTTCGCGGTAATAATGGACCAATAGCAGGAAACATGCTGTTAAGAGCAGGTGCAAGAAGTGTTACATTTATTAGTTATACTCCTCCAATTGGAATAATTGGAGAAGACGGAATTCAAAGAGGCTGTATGTTTGGTGTTGACATGCCACCAACAGATAATTTTATTGCAGTTGATAGAGTAAGAAAAGTTAACAGAACCTCGCCAGAAATAAGTGATATAATCGGATTTAATGTTAAATATTTGTCTATGGGAGGAACATTAGAAGTATTCGAAAAGTACGGATTATCACAAACAAGCTTATGCACTTATTGTATTGGAGGCAAACATCCCTTTTCTTAATAACAGGAGATTAAAATTACTGTGAATGCATAGGAAAAACTAATTCAGTAATTGGAACTCTTATTTTTAATGTTTGATATACTCGATTTACTAAGTTAGTTGCATATTTTTCTATTTCTTCTGCCAAATAATTATCAGATTTATTTTTATCTAAACAAGCTGTTGCATTATCTCCACCAATATTTAAATCACTGCCAACACAAACATTTCTTCTGTCATCAAAAGAAGCTCTTACAGCATAAAAATATCGGCTTGAACTACTATCTCCAAATCTGCCTGCTTCATTTAATCTTTTTTCTAAATCATAGCTTAGTTTAACAGTAACAAATTCATCTAAAACATTATAACCATCAGGAATTACCACAACAGGAAATATTCTTCCATTTCTCAAGCATAAATTTCTTCTATCTTTAACAATCATTACACAGTCTTTCATATTAAACTAAGAAAAATATCCATTTAAAAACATTTTGCTTTATAACTACTGTATAATTAAAACAAGTTTATAATAAAAACATTTAAATTGAACAAGTGTAACAAAGATTCATGGCAAATGCAAATTTTTCCCAAATAGAGAAAAAATGGCAGAAAAAATGGGAAGAAGCAAAGATTTTCAAAACAGAAAATTCTTCTAATAAGAAAAAAGTATATGTTTTAGAAATGTTTCCCTATCCTTCTGGTTATGGCTTGCATATAGGTCATGCATTTAATTATACTATTGGCGATATTTATGCAAGATTCAAAAGAATGAATGATTTTAATGTTCTATATCCAATGGGATATGATGCATTTGGCCTACCAGCTGAAAATGCAGCAATAAAAGCAAAAGAACATCCAAAAACATATACAGAAAATGCAATTAAGAATTTTATTCAACAGCAAAAAATGCTGGGTTTATCTTATGATTGGTCTCGATTAATAACAACATCCTCCCCAGATTACTACAAATGGAATCAGTTTTTCTTCTTAGAATTATTAAAAAAAGGATTAGTTTACAGAAAAAAAGCAGCAGCAAACTGGTGCCCAAAATGTTCTACTGTTTTAGCAAATGAACAAGTCCATAATGGAAAATGCTGGCGCCATGAAGATACAAAAGTAGAAATAAAGCAATTAGAACAATGGTTCATTAAAACAACAGCATACGCAGATGAATTATTAGAATATGTTCCCAAATTAGACTGGCCAGACAGGATAAAATTAATGCAAAAAAACTGGATAGGAAAATCTTATGGTACAGAAATAGAATTCAAAATAAATAATCAACCATGGAAAATATTTACAACAAGGCCAGATACAATTTATGGAGTTACTTTTATGGTTGTTTCTTCTTCTCATCCAAGATTAAATGAATTAACAACAAAAGAGCAAAAAAAGGAAGTTGATAAATTTTTAGAAAAAATAAAATCAACAAAAGAAGAAGATATTGCTTTATTAGAAAAAGAAGGTGCATTTACAGGTTCTTATGCAATAAACCCATTGACAAATAAAAAAATTCCTGTTTGGGTAGCTAATTTTGTTATTGCAGAATATGGTTCAGGAATGGTTATGGCAGATGCTCACGACCAAAGAGATTTGGAATTTGCTCATAAATACAAAATAAATTTAATTGAAACTATTTTACCTGAAGATGGAAAGTCAAGCAATCCAAATAAATCAAAACGTGCTTTTACAGATTATGGAGTTTTAGTTAATTCTGGAGAGTTTAGTGGATTAAAAAGTAAGGAAGCAATTGAAAAAATTACAAATCACTTGGAGAAATTAAATTTAGGTAAACAAAGCATCCAGTTTAAATTAAGAGACTGGCTGGTTTCAAGGCAAAGATATTGGGGAACACCTATCCCAATAATTTATTGTAAAAAATGTGGAATTGTTCCAGAGAAAAATCTGCCTGTTAAATTACCAGAAAATGTAAAATTCGGAATAGGCAATCCATTAGAAACAAATAAAGAATTTACAGATGTAAAATGTCCAAAATGTAATTCAAATGCAAAAAGAGAAACAGACACAATGGATACTTTCTTTGATTCATCTTGGTACTTCTTTAGATTCACAGATCCAAATAATAAAAAAGAAGCATTCAAAAAAGAAATAACAAATTACTGGCTTCCAGTAGATATGTACATTGGTGGAGCAGAGCATGCATGCATGCATTTGATTTATGCAAGATTCTTCACAAAAGCATTAAGAGACTTAGGATATACAAAAATAAACGAACCTTTCTCTAGTTTATTCAACCAGGGTATGGTTCATGCTAATGATGGAAATAAAATGTCTAAATCATTAGGAAATGTAATTAATCCAAATGACATGATTGAAAAATATTCAGCAGATATTCTAAGATTATACTTAGTTTCAACAGCCCAGCCAGATACAGATTATGCATGGTCTGATACAGGAATAGAAGGTTCATCAAGATTCATAAATAAAGTAGTAGAATATTTTAACATAGTAAAAATAGGAAAAACAAGCAAAAAAGCAGAAAGCAAGATTAATTCAAGCATAAAAGAAATAACAAATAATATTGAATCATTCAAATATAATATAGCTGTAATTAAATTAAGGGAATTATTTGAGTCATTAGAAAATGAAACATCAAAGCAGGATTTGGAATCTTTCTTAAAATTATTATCTGTTTTCTCACCACATTTAGCAGAAGAACTATATGAAAAACTAGGCAATAAAAGTTTTATTTCATTAGCAAAATGGCCAATAATAGATGAAAGCAAAATAGACAAAAAATTTGAAATACAAGAAAAAGCATTAGAAACAACAATTTCAGATATTAACAATGTAATAAAAATAATCAAGGAAAAAGAAAACAAAGAGCCAACTAAAATATATCTCTATATTATACCAAATGAAAAAGACAATTACAATGAAAAAGAATTAGGTAAAAGATTGCAAAAGCAAGTAAAAGTTTTCCTAGTCAACGACAAAAATAAATACGACCCTCAAAATAAAGCATTAAAAGCAAAGCCAAACAAACCAGGAATATATTTAGAATAAAGGAGAAAATCAATATGGAACAAAACATGACATCAACAACCTTCCAGATAGAAGGTTATAAAATTGTAAAAAGCTTAGGTGTAGTAAGAGGCATTATAGTAAGATCTCGTTCATTAATAGGAAATATAGGTGCAGGAATTCAGGCTCTTTTTGGAGGCAATATAACATTGTATACCTCTCTCTGCGAAAGAGCAAGAAAAGATGCATTTGAAATGTTGATACGCCATGCAGAAGAATTAGGAGCAAATGCAATAATTGGAATAAGATATGATGCAACAGAAATAGCAGGCGGTATTACAGAAGTTATTTGTTATGGAACAGCTGTTGTAGTAAAAAAATAGTTTCTAAATTTATTTAATTTTGAAGCTATCGCTATATTTAAAAGTTTTTTGATTAATATTTCTTTATGCCAAGAAGAAGTATAGGAAAAATACCAAGAGTAACTGCAACACCCGATATTCTACATCCAAAAGAAATAGAAATTGAAGAGGAAAATATAGAAATCATATGGGGAGGAGATGAACAAAGTATAATTAAGGGACTTGAAGGACCTAAGTTTGTTCAGGATTTAGGACTTAGTGCTGTTTTACAGAAAGGAATTGACTTAAGTACTCCAAAATGGAGAAAAAAAGACGATGATGATGGAAGGTGGGAAGCAAAAAAAAGAACAGATTTTACACAATTAGAAGCTTCAAGAATTATAAATAAAATATTTACAGCTCCAGCAGATATAGAAACAGCTAATTATAGATTGGATGTTTTTGATTACTTATTAAATAATCCCGAAGGATTTTCAAATTTTGAAAGAGTTTTCAAAAATTTAAATTCATTAATTACCCAGGGATTACAAAGAGAAAGAAGAAGTGAAGAAGATATTTGGACAAGAATTGCAAATTATGGACTTATTTTTAATATAACAGAAAATTATATTCCATTTGGAAAAAATGCTCCTGAAGCACTACAAAGAATGGATGAATATTTTGAAGCATTAAAAAAATCTCATTCTCATAGAAAGATGGGAGAACTTGCTTCTAAATTAAGCCAACCTTATGATATAAATTTAAGAGTAAGAGTAGATCCTACTAATCCCAATAAATATGATAATTATCCATGGGTTGTTTCTGCTTCTGTAGTAAGAGCTTCAGAATTTTCTGGAGAATTTGGAGATAAATTTAGATTAGATGAAAGATATGAATTAGATAATAATTATAAATCAAAAAAACCAGTTAGAGAAATACTTCAAAGAGCTATTGAATTAAAATATGAAAGACATCTTAATGATACAGCAGGACATATTGCTTCTACATTAAGATTATTTGAACCAATGTTAATTTACATGGGATACTTACAATTTATGAAGCAACAACAAGAAAGAGGAATACAATTTTCAAGACCCAAATTTGCAGAAGATGGAGAAATATTAGATGCAAAAAATCCTTTAGTTACAACAGAACCAATAATTGGAAATGATATTAATTATAATCCAAATGATGTAGTTAGAGTTATTACTGGCCCAAATAATGGAGGAAAAACTGTTTATGTTAAAACAGTCGGAATAATTCATGCATTAGCTCAAATAGGATTTTATGTTCCATCTCCAAATGCAAGATTAAGATATATTAATAATATTTATACTCATTTTGTAAATCCAGACGATATTGCTAATGCAGAAGGAAGATATAAAAATGAAATGAGAAGAATGGACGAAATATTCAAAGGTGTTACTCCAAATAGTTTAGTTATTCTTGATGAACCTTGCGGAGGTACTACCATAGAATCAGGCGTCAAAATAAGTTGTGATTTTCTTAGAGCATTTGGAAGATTAAGAAATGTTACATATCTGACCACTCATATGAGTGCAGTTGCAGATGCTGTAAGTTCTGATTCTATTCCTAGATCAAAAAATCTTCATATGCATATGCAAGATGATGGAACTCCAACTTATGAACTGAGAGAAGGAGCATCTCCCATGCATTATGGTGATTTTATTCCAAATCAAATGGGATTAGATGATAGAGCTTTATCGCGTAGATTATCTAAAAGAGCTGCTAAAGAAGGATTTCCTTTTGAAAAATGATTATTTAATTTTAGCATATAAAAATTCATCAACAATTTTTCCGTCTTTAAATATATTTTTTCTTAATCTTCCTTCTAGAATAAATCCATTTTTCTCTAAAACCTTGCAAGAGCCAGGATTGTATTCAAAAACATAAGCTTGCATTCTTATAATATCAAAATTATTAAAAACATAATCAAGAACTAATTTTACAGCTTCACTCATTATTCCTTTACCCCAATAGTTTTCACCTAACCAATATCCCATTTCAGCTGTTTTTTTACTATTTAGATCAAGAACTCTAAAAGTAATGCCTCCAACTACCTTATTATCAATAGTTATTGCAAATCTAGTCTTTTTATTTTCATTTTTATTACAATCTTTAATCCATTTTTTAGCATCTTTCAAAGTATAAGGATAAGGAAATTTATCAAGTAGATTAATCCATATTTTCTTATTGTTTGCATTTTTAGTTAAAGAAATTTCATCGCCTTTCTTAAAAGGTCTTAATACAAAATTCTTTTCTTTCAAAACAACCATCCAAGATAAAGAGATTACTTATTTTTATTTCTTGTGTTTTTCTTTAACAGGTTCATTCTGATTTCTTTTAGTGCAGGTTTTCTTATAAAAGAAAAAGTGCCCTTATTTCTTTTCAACATGAGGTTTCCAAACTCGGGAAATTTTATCTTTTTTACTTTCCTCATCTAAAAACTTTTTAACTTTTTCAGGTAAGATTGCATCAAACTTGCTTCTCTCTTTAATCTTGTTTAATTTCTCTTTAAGTTCTTTTGTAACAACATCATAAAAATCAGGTTTAAAATATATTAATCCGTCTTTTATTCTTTGAAAAGCAGCACTTCCATCAGGAGCAAATACCATGTAGCCTCTTTTTCCTTGTAATAATTCAGAAAAAGTATCCATCCCAGAATAAACCCTTTTATAGTCAGCATAATAAACTCCGCCAGATTTAGAGCTAGGGTCTAATAACAATAATTCATCACCTATAACTTCTAAGCATACAGAATAATGAGCTCTTTTAGCATTAGGAAACAAAACATTTTTCTTGTAATCCACAATAGCTAATCCTCCATCCTTAAGCCAGGATTTCAATTCTTCTCTTAAATTATATATTTTCTCAGAATCTATCCATACTCCCAAAACTTTCTCTTTAGTCAATTCTTTAACAGATTTAATTATATCTTCAGGTTTAGTCCCAGCAGCCATATTTTCATCCTTTCTTACAATAGTTCCAGCTAATTTTCCTATTTCTTCTTGTGAATAATCAAATCCAAATATCTTCAAAATCATAGAAGCAGAAGCAGGTCCGCAATAGCTTGGATGTTGTGCAACATATTTTTCTTTTATTTTTTCTAAAGTATCAATCTTAGTAACAACCTTCTTGAAATAAAATCCTTTGTTAAAAACTTCTTTATGAGGCATAAAATAATATATTCCATCAGTTACATTCATAACAACTCCTTGAGTATTAATTTCAGTAATTTTCATGAGTTTTTCATCAACTTGAATATACTCTCCTTTCCTAAAAAATCTATAATATTTCAAAAAAAATCCACTAAACAAGTTCACCATAGGATCCTTTAAACCAATAAAAATAAATAACAATAATAATATCAATACAGGATACAAAACATAACTCAAAAAATAAGTTATTGCACTTATGTCAACATTAGCAATCTGCAATGCAATCAATCCAAATGTAATGTAAAGTAATATTTTCAAAATATCCAAAAATATTTCAAGCAAATGTTCTTTTCCATATTCATTTACCAAGCTTATTAATCCAGCTCTTTTCAAAAATTGTTTAACTATAAAAAATATGAACTGAACTATTAAAACAACTAAAATAAAAACAAGTATTGAAGATAATATGACTGGTGCATATCTATAGAATCCTACAAATGTGTTAAAATTAAAATCAATCTGCAAAAAGCTTAATGCAATTATTATTGTAAATATATTCACCAGATAAACAACATATTTTGCAATATTTGGTTTTTCAAGATTAGCACCATGTTTTTTTCTATAAACAGCCAATAATATCTTTTCAACAAGTTTTGATAAAAAGAATCCTAATGAAATTATAATAAAGCTTACAAGTAGTTTAGAACTTATAGTCTCGAATGCCATATTTATAAAAAATCATTAATCATTTAAAAATCTTATCTTGAGTTTCTTTTATTCTGAAGATTCTTTTTTTCTTCCTGAAGTGTTTGGCTTTGCTGAACACTAGAGGAATTTGTTCATCTTAGGTTCTTTCCTAAACTTTTTTCTTTCCCTGTTTTTCTTCCTGAAGGTTCTTTCCTAAAGAAGCTTCCTCAGGAATAATAACCCATGCAATAATATAAGCAATTAATGCAGCGCCAAAAGATGCAATTAGCAAAAATACAAAGATTACTCTAACAATAACAGGGTCTATTTCAAAATATTCAGCAATACCACCGCAAACCCCGCCAAAGATTTTCTCTTTATTGCTTCTATAAAGCCTTTTTACATCTTTTGCCATAAAAGACAAAGTAAACCAAAGTTTATAAAATCTT
>Ga0208375_1000850_pt1 | contig 38587 bp, 60 predicted proteins | sample RifOxyD1_FD_184038 | JGI IMG/M metagenome (GOLD analysis project Ga0208375, IMG submission 184038) | Soil microbial communities from Rifle, Colorado - Rifle Oxygen_injection D1 (SPAdes) | ecosystem: Environmental > Terrestrial > Deep subsurface > Rock core/Sediment | place: Rifle, Colorado... | reverse complement strand
ATGGTGGTGGTGATGGTGGTGGTAGTGGTGGTGGTGGTGGTTATGGTGGTGGTGATAGTGGTGGTGATAGTGGTGGTGGTTATGGTGGTGGTGATGGTGGTGGTGGTGGTTAAAAAATATTATAAAAATGATTTATGAACAAAATTAGTAAAATTGCAAGTGAAATGGGAAGGCTCGGTGGTAGGGCTAGAATCAAAAAATTAACCAAAAAACAAATATCAGAGGCTTGTCGTAAGGCTTCTTATGCTCGCTGGGGAAAAAAATATAAAGAAAATATTTGTCCAAAATGTAAACAAATAATTAAATAAATAAATAAAAAATTATGTCAATATTTTATAAGAAAGAAAATCAAGAACCTAAATCCGTAAATATCATATTTACAATAGGCACTTTACTTTTAGTAATAATCGTATTATGGATGGCACTTCACCCACGTTATTTAGTATGGCAAAGAGAACTGAAGGGACGCGCTGAACTTGCAGAAGCTCAATGGTCAAAACAAGTACAGATTGAAAAAGCAAATGCAAACCTAGAATCGGAAAAACTAAATGCTTTAGCGGAAATTGAAAGGGCAAAAGGAGCGGCAGAAGCAATTAAAATTGAAGGCGGAACATTAACAGAAGAGTATATCCAATATTTGTGGGTTAGACAAAATACCTTTAATGACAAAACTACAATTTATATTCCAACTGAAGGAAACTTACCAATTTTAGAGGCTAATAGATTGGGTCAATAATAATTAAATAATTATGCACTTACAAAAACAAAAAACAAAAAAACAATTCTTAAAACGTCAACAAAAAATTAGAGAAATAGAAATATTTATTATCTTACAGTTGTTAGTGGTATTTATTTCTTGTTATGTTACTTGTATTTATTTAAGCAATCACGAAAAAGAAATACGGTCTACAACTTATCCACAAGATTTAATACAACCAATTATTAAGATTGAAAATTTACCAGACGAAAAAGCAGGATCGGAAGTTGATGAGATAGAAGATAAAGTTTTAGCGCCAGTGTCTATTCCTGAACTAATAGAACAAGAATGTATTAAAGCCGGACTTTCAAAATATGAAATTGATAAATTTCAAAAAATAGCCTATTGTGAAAGTAAATATAACCCCTATGCAAAAAACCCAAATTCGACAGCCTCGGGAATCTATCAGTTTTTACGAACCTCATGGCTTGCTTATGGTGAAGGAGATGTGTTTGATCCTCTACAAAATATTAAAGCGGCTATTCGTTATTATAAAGTAGCAGGATTTTCACCGTGGGAATGTAATAATTTAATTTAAATAAGAATATGAAAGAAGAAAATACACCAATAGATAATGTTTTTGAAACATTATCGGGTGATAGTTGGTATGAGCAATTCTTTAGCTTGCTTGATTTATATGACGACAATACTCCGATGACTTGGAATGGGATAAATAGAGATGTTCTAATGATGTTTTTGAAGAAAAAGGTTAGCGAAATTGCCCATAAGACGCACGACATTTGATGTTTTTGAAGAAAAAGGTTAGCGAAATTGCCCATAAGACGCACGACATTGCGTTAGAAAACTGGAATGATGAAGAATACAAGGCAAATTATATGTCAGAATTATTAACTTCACTTTTTAAGGATATAAAAACATTATGAACGAATTAGATTTAATTATAGACAAATTACCACTTGAAGTTGGTGGGCATAGATTGCAAATCTGGCGAGAGAAAGACAATACAAGCTGGGATGTCTGGGGTAACGAAGTAGAAAGTGATATAACTTTTTAGCAGGATTATTTATTATATCAAAAAATTAACCATCTAAAAAAGCATGAGAAAATTAAAAGCCAAGGAGCGACGCTATGTTATGTGGCAATATGCTACTCGTTTTTTCTCTGCTTTATTAGGTTGTTAATTTTCTTGCACCTTGAAAGGGTAAAAAATGAAACAGTTTATCAGTGATATTCTTTGGGGAATAATATACTGTCTCGCTTGTGAACTCAACGATAGATTTTTCGCTGAGGGAATAGCTGAGATTGAATATATCTTCGACGCAGAGTGTATGGCAAATTGCCATGACCAATGGGATCTCTTACTGGAGGATTTAAAGTGATGCACTTCAATTTTCTATGTCCAAAATGTGGAAGTTTGTGTGCGACTGTGTTGAGTGGTGAAAACATCCACATGGGTCATGATGTGATCTACGGTACATCTGTTACCCAGGTAGACTGCCAAATCTGTAAACACGCTTGTCGTCCATTTCAGTTTAAGGCTCAAATTACAGTGTGTATTGAGCCAACAGAAGCAAACATCAAGAAATTGAAAGGGTAAACGTGTTTGAGCTTTTGGTTTGTATTATTGTAGGGTTGTTTTGTTTTATTCTTGGGTTTTTTTTCGGGGTTATATACTCCACAATTCGGTACGAGCCAGAACAACTTTGCCAAGAAGAAAGGAGAGAGGAGTGAAAAGTAATTTGCAACTTTCTTGTCCTGAGTGTGGCCAAGCGCTTATGGTTTATATGGCGTTTGGAAACTTGAAACACACTAACCTTGGAAGATATGGCATCATCAAAGCGTTTGTTGATTGCCATTTTTGTCAAACTGTTGGTAAACCTTTTCGGTATGAGGTCGAGGTAAATCTCGAACTTACAAGCCTAGAAAAGAGGACGGAATGGGAAGCGTCACAGTTCAAGAGCTCCACGACACCCCCGTGCCTGTAGAACTCACAAACCACCCCTGTGTAGACTGTAAGTATTGTGATCGTTGCGACCTGTCTCACAAAAGACAGGTTTGCGAAGATTATCGTACTACCTACAACCGACATCAGATCGCCAGCAATTCGCGGTACTTGATGAAGAGGCGCTCTTTCAGCGCCATAAGGTAAAACAACAGGAGAGTCAAGAGATGAGACAACCTAAACCGTGCCGAGCAATCACGTTAAAAAGGCTCAATTTTTATTTAAACGATATTATCTATCTTTTTAACCTTAAAATTTCTCCTAGGTGGCAAATTTTAACGAATTTAGGTACTTAAAAAGGCCTGTAGTATTACCAACAAGCCTTTTAATAATGTTCCACGTGGAACAATGTTATTTTTGAATAACGCTTTTTGTTCCTGAATAAGCACCTGAAGCCATTAAGCCACCCATAATTCCACCGATAATACCATATAATAATGGAGTTGTAATGTCTAAAAGTGCATAAATTAAGCCAAACAATAAACCTATCCATAAGCTTGCCAATCCTGCATATTTTGGATTTAAACCTGCTTTTTTACTAACTTCTATTATTCCAGCAGATAAAGCCGCGATAATAAATGGGCTAAATAATAAATTGTCCATAGTAATTATTTATTTTTTCATTCTCATTTTTTTCTTCTTTTTCATCATCATTTCTTTATCAGACATCATCATACCGTTTGGCATTTTGTGAGATCCTGATTTACTTTTTTTAACAGTTTTTTTTATTACTTTTTTAACAGCTTTCTTTGCTGGTTTTTTAACAACTTTCTTTTTAGCTTTTTTCATATATTACACACCTCCTTTCTAAAAAATATATACATATTATTTAATATTTACCAACTATAGAATCTGGTTTTTTAGTTATTCTTATACAATTATTACCAAGAAATAGACTGATAAGAAAATCAACTTTTCTTTTTTTAGTAATTTCCTTCCAACCAGTTTTTACTTTTAGATATAGTTTATTTTTATATCGTCTTAACACAATATCATTTAAGCTAGCTTCTATAGTATCCATATTATTTTTTAAGATTTTTTATTTCTTTTTCTTGTTTGATATTTTCATCTTTTCTAATAGATACTCTATTATAAAGTTTTTTAATATCATTTTGAATTTTATTAATTTGCTGTTGTAAATTTGTTTTTAAATCAGCAATAATTTTTTTTAATTCTTCCATTTGTTCTTTTGTTAATTGATTATTATACTTATCTAAAAATGGTGGTCTTTTACCTTGTTGGACATCTTGAAGGCTTAAACCACCACGATATTGGAAGTGTGGTAAATCTATATATCCCCTATCACCATGTTCAATTCCAAACAGTTTAGCTATTTCACCTAAACGATTAAAGTTAGCATTATAGCCTCCAATTTCGGGATATATATCAATAGCAAGACCAAAATTATGAAATGATTGACCACCTTTAGCATTGGTTACTATTTTTCCTGGTTTTGTTCTTCCTTGTGCATAAATTTCATTTTGTTCTTGAATAGAACGATAACCATATAATATGCGCGGTTTAAATTCTTTTTCACTTGCTTCAAGAAAATCAATAACCATTGGCTTAAATGTTTCATAAATACCAGATATTAAATTTTCATTATTTTGTTTTCTTTGTATATCATCCATAAAATTATTTAATAATATTTAAAAATAAACTAGCAATAGTAACAATTATACCTCCCAGGGTGGAGGCGGCTAAATAACCACCAACAGCTTTAGCTTTTGATAATTGTAATTTACCAATATCTAGTTTATCGTTTTTTTGTATTTCTTTTATATTTCTAATTTCTTCAGAAATAGGATTGGTAATTGATGTAATTGTATCTTGTATATCTTTTTTCCATTCTAAAAAATCATTTTTAATTTGTATAAATTTTTCATTAGTGATTTCTTTATTAGCTTTAGTATCCATGTAATGTCTAACCTCTTTTTGCATGTTTTCCATGGTTGTATTTAATACAACTAACAAATCATGGTCTTCTTGTGAGCCCTTGAGTTTTTCTTGAATTTCTGGAAAGCCTAGAAAACATGTTTTATCTTCCATATTATTTACGTTTTTTATTCTTCTTGCGTTTTTTAGTTCTCTTTGAGGCACTAATAGCAATAGTAATAATTTGTTTTTTGCTTCTTAATTTACCGTCAGCACCTCTGGTTTTACCTTTTTTCTTATTATCTTTGACTAATTCAGAGATATTTTTACTGATGTTTTTTGTTAAGGGCATATTTATATTACTTATTATTAACTATTTTTACCATTTCTTCAAGTACCCCTTTAGTTAGGATACCTTTTTTTTCTAAATCAGCTAAATATTGTTTTTTTTCATCAGAGCTATTTATATCTTTAACTGTGCTTATAATATAGGAAGCCCTATCTTCTAAATTAGCATTTTTTAAAGACTGTTCTCTTGTTGTTAATCCTAAACTTTCTTCTTTAACCAATGATGTAAATTTATTAAAATTATCTTCATTTAATTCTCCAGACTTTAAAGAGTCTATTAAAATTTGTTTTTTTTCTTCTGATGTATCTGCATTTTTAAGGTTATCATAAATTTTTTGTGGAGTATCTTTTATTTGATATTTTTTTGTTTGTTCTGCTCCTTCTCCAAACCAATAATAATAAAGTTTACCAAAAACAGGAATATTTTTAATAGATTTCCATTGACTAAAATCTATTTTAGGATCAAAGTCTGTAAATTCATTTGAAATATCAGTATATAAATCATCAATAATATTGGTTGGAGGGATAATATAATCTTCTAAAATTGTTTTAGAAATACTTGATGTTTTAGAAAAACCAGTAAAAGTATATCTACTAAAACCAACAATTTTAAGTAAATTATTTAAAACATGATCTTTAAAAGATACTTTTTTACCTAAAAGAAAATCTTTTAATTCATCTACAGCAACACCGGAAACCAATAATCCGGTAGATATTCTAAGTAAATTTTTAAAACCTTTGATAGGATTGGTTTTGGCAACATTCCACACCTCATTTCTTAACACATCTAATTGTTTTAATTGATATGATCTCATCATATAAGCAATTCTCATATTTGGATGAGTTAAATAATACTCTGGCATTTCTAATTTAGTAACTGGTTGTTTTTTATATATCTCATTTGCCAAAACAAATTTAGTATCATAAGTATCGTATCCAATTTTTAGATCATTTATTACTTGTTTTACTGTTTTTTCATCATTTCCAAAAGTATCCATTAACCTTATAACTAAATCATCAGAATCTTTAAGTGCTTGTTTTTGTATTTTATTTCTTATAGCATTTATTAAAGTTTCTTTTCCAAGTCTATCAGCAAAATCAAATCCTGTTTTAAAAGTAGCCCTAACCATTTTTGCTAATATTCCTTTATCATTAAATTCTTCCGCTAATGATTTTGCTATTCCAATATCTTCTAGTTTTATTTTATTTTGACGAAATATAGTTTTAAAAAATTCAGGCAATGTTGACACTGGAGCTTCTGCCGTTGTCATTCCAAGGTCTTGTAAATTACTTAAAGCATTGATTGGATTTCCCAAAATAGACGAATAAGTAATATTTTTAAAAACACTAAATATTCCTAATTCATTTTTATAATTTTCAAATCTAGCAGTTAAAAGTTTTTTTAATAAAACATCATCACCTAATTTTAATTTTCCTTTAATTAAAAGATCGTCTACATAACTACCAATAGTTTGATCTATATTTAATAATCCATCTATTTGTATTTTATGTTTACCAAATAATTTTCTTGTTTCTATTTGATCAGTCATCATTTCAATATACCCAGGCAATGCTTTCATTGGATCATCATAAAATTTAGCCAACTCATTATCAATAATATCAATCTTACGAGCTTTGGCCGCTCCTGGTAATGATAAACTAATACCACCACCACCCTGGTATCCTCTCATCATTTTGTTTATAATATTAGCCCTTTCTTCTATCTTTGGATCTCTGCCCCATTTTATTTTAAATTGTTGAAATGCTTGTTCAATGATTGGTCTTTCTTCTGTACCATAAAAATATTTTACAAGTCCTTTTGGATCTTTAATTCTACGCGTCCAATATTCAGGATTATGTCCCATTTCCATTCCAACATCATTACCTTCTTTAAAAAGATTATCTAAAACAGAACGAGTATTTTTTCCTTCTTTTATTAAATTATATTTAGAAAATATTTCTTGTACTTTATTAACATCTCCATTTAATTGAGCTAATTTTAAAACCGCTCTGTCTTGTTTATTTATTTTTTTTGCTTTTTTTAATAAAGGTTCAACAATCTTACTACGTTCAATGATTTTAGTTCCAGTATCAAATTCTCTACGCCTGAATCTTGATGCTAATTCTGGTGAAATGTTTTTTATTCTAGTAGATAATATACCAATTTTTTCATCAATTTGTTGTACTGTTTTATGACCTGTTGATTTTAATTTTTCAACATCAGGAATAATAATACTTTTTTCAGGAATTGCTTGTTCATATATTTTTGGATCAACAATAATTTTAGCATCTTTATCTACTAATTTATAACCAGCTTTAACTTTAAAAATAGAACGTTGTTTTAATTTAACCAACATTTCATCTAATTGTTTTGGTGTAGCCTTTTGCCAATTAGTAATGCCAACTTCTTTTTTAATTTCATTAGCCACACTTTGATTAAGCTCATATTGATTTTTAATAAAAGCTATTTTTTCTTTTTTATTTCCAGCTAATTTAAGTAAACGATTAACCTCATTAAAATCTTTAATAGTATTACTAATCCTATCACTAGCCACATCCAGTTTTTTTGGTATTGTAGTATTTTTAATTAAAGAAATAAACTGCCCTCTTTCAGAAGTTGGGAGATTATCCTTTATATATCTTATTAAATCTGTTTGGATATTTTTAATATTATCTTTAGCTTCTTTAGCTCCTATCCTTGATCCTCTGGCAAGTGTTCTTATTCTATCTTTTAATAAAGTCATTTCATTTTTTTGCAAAGTAACTTTATTAGGAGCAGGGGTTATCCCCATTTCAATTTCTTTAGAAGTAGCGCCTTTCCTAGGTTTTACTACTTTATCTGCACTATTCCACTCTGCTTTTAGTTGGGAGCGGGTTTTTACGACCGCTGGATCAAAAATAGTAATATTTCTATTACCTCCAGCGGTGGTTGTCTCAATGCCATCATATCCTTTTTCAATTAACTCATCATTTCTAAGCGTATAAGCCTGTTTTTCAGTAGCTTTATATAATTTTATGTCTTTAGGAATATATGTTTCTAAAACTTTACCACCTTTTTCTGGTAGACCAGAATACGCACCGGCTAGCTTTTTATTTTCTGTTAGGTAAACACCTCTACCATACGCATTTACTAGATTTTCGGCATTTCCAAGTTTAAAACCATTTTGTTCAATTTTTGAAGCATTTGGACTCCCGTGATAAGTAGGCCTGCCCTGCCCTTTCATCCACTCATCAAAAGACTGACCAGAAGCTTTGGCTTCACTAGCTGTCATTTCTGATATTGGTTTTGTTGTTTCATCAACTTTAAATAATTCAGGATACTCTTTTACTAAACGTTCGGTTGCTTGCTTTTGATAGACATCATCTAAAGAATAAAGTTTATGTGAGTCAATATGATTTTTAATATCATTTTTTATTTTAATATCTTTAATCCCTGTATTTAATTTATTTTCTAATTCAGACCAATTTTTAATTGGCTGATCTATATTATCAATATTTTTTAAAGCTACTTTCGCATCTTTGCTTTCTCTAATTAAAATTTGTTTTTTTAATTCATTAACAGTATCTTTGGTAATAATAGGATTGACATTATCTGGTATTTCTTTAATTAAATTTCTAGTAGAAATAGCAATCGAAGTTTCTTTAATTGTTTTTTCTACTTCTTCAACAGTTCTAACATTTTTTAATGTTTCTGATAAAATTTTAATATCTCCTTTATCAGCTTTTATTATTTTTGGCAATAATTTAGCTATTCTTTTTACATCTGTGGAAAATGCTATTTCTTTGATAATATTTTTTTCTCCACCAATCATTGGTACTACATCAAGACCAGCAAATATTAACCCTGTAGGCATACCAAATTTTTGTGCTATTTCATCAGATACACCAAAACTTTTTAATGTTTCTGTTCCAGATGTTCTAATGTCTTTAATTGGTTCTTTTCCTAAAATTGCCTGTCCTACTATACCAAATTCAGACGTTTCTAATTGTGTTGTCTGTCCTGGTTCTGCTGGTAAACCCAAAGAAGCGGCTGATCTCGGTATTGCTCTTAACATTCCAATAATAAAACCAGGAGCACCTTTTATTCCTGTGGTTATAAAAGATTTTTCTGTTTCTGGTAATTCTCTTAATACATCTCTTACTCTTACATTTTCTGTAGGAGTAAAAAAATCTTTTAATTTATTTTGAAAAGCATTTTGTAAACTAATACCAGTTTTTTGTTTAAAAAGTTTTTGAGTAGACTCTAATGGTTTACCTAAAACATATTGTATTGGTTTTGTTGTTTTATTTAAAATGTTTTGAAAAAATTTAGACTCTTCTGATTGTTGTGGGGCTTGTGCTAATTGTGTTGGTTTAGGTGTTGATATTTTTAAAGTAGACGGTTGATATGTTCTATATTGAGCATTTAATAAATCTTTTCTTTCTGGTTCTAAAACAGTTCTTGGTACTTTATTTAAAGTATTTAAAATAGTACCAAAAAAACCAGTTTGTTTTGTTGGAATTGGTAATTTTGGCTTTGGTTCTATATATAAATTATTACGTAAAGATGCCCAATCTATATTAGAAGGATCACTGGTGTTGCCACTTAAATTATTCTTTAATCCTGTCCAATCCATAAAAATATTTTATTATGATAAAGGCTCAGTAATTCCTAAAGTATTCATTAAACTATTTATATCTGATGAAGGTTCTGTTTTTCCTAAATTTTTTCTTTGAGCTTCTTGTGCCTCATAAGCTCCTGGCTTAGACCACTTTTCTTTATTTAATTGTTGATCTATTAAATAATTTCTATCTTCTATTTCTTGTGGTGTATTTGCTGGATGTCTTAATGCTATATAATTAAATGCTTGCCCCCAATCTACTAATCCAGATTCTAAGTTTTTTTGCATATTGTAAATATCAGTAAAAAATGCTTTTGTATCAACATCAGATCCAGAAGTAGAAGATCCACCACCACCACCTCCACCTTTAGCGGCCATTTGTACATTAAATTGTCTTTGTTGTTCTAAAAAGTCTCTTTCATTTTGTTTATAAGTAACTTCTAAATTAGCCGCTTCTAATTGAGAATTTAACATATCTTTAATTCCTGTAACTAAATCAGTGGCACTCTGTTGTGTTTCTTGTTGCTTTAATTGATAATAGCTACGTTCAGAGTCAAGTTGTGCCATATCGTTACGCATTAACTGTAAAGCCTGATCTATAGGTATTCCTTTATAATCGGCAATAGATATTTTACCCATTCTTTTTTGAACACCAGCTATTTTACGAACATAAGGCGCGGCTTGAGATTTTGCTTGTAAGCTTTCTTTAAGAAGTTGTTGTACAGCAAAACCCTGTTGGCTTAATTCTTTAACGGTATCTTCAGCAGATTGATTTTGGCTTACTTGTAAAGCTGTTGTTGCTATTCCTTCAGTTGGTTTTTTAACTTCTTGATTAGCTTTAGCACCAGAAACATTAGGGTTTAATTCTTCTTGTTTATTAGTTGCAATACCACCACCAATATTAACTGGAACATTGTTTTTTTTATAACTCTTGTTTTTATTCATATGTTTATAATAAACCTTTAGCTTGTAAATAATTTTTAGTTCCTTGTTGTACTATTGCTTTTTTGTTAATTTTCTTAGTTTCTCCAGCTGTTTTATATGCTCTTTGTTTTGCAACATTTTCTGTACCAATTATTCCACCAACAGGTTTATACGTTCCCAGTTGTCCTCTAAATCTATTTATCAAAGCAGATGTTCCATACTTAGCTTCATATGCGGCAAAGTTATCATTTTTTTGTGTATCATAAGCAGTATTATAACTTCCTTTAACACCTCCATATTGGTATGAGGTTAAATCAGCGTCTCCTACTCCGGTATATTCTGGCAAAATACCAGATACTTTTTCAGTACCTAAAACGCCCTCTGCTCCTTGAATAGCTTCTTTTTGTTGGCCACTATATTGATTAAGAAGATCTTGCAAATCAAAAGAGGTTGATAATTGCAAATCGCGCTTACTTTGGTCTGCTAAAGTTTCTGCGTCTTCTCTTATTCTTTGTGCTTCTTGTTGAGCTGTTGTAGTTAAATCATTATAATTATCCGTGGTTGTAGTCTCCTCTCTCATTCTAATACCGCTAATAGCAAGACCACGCTGTGCCATATTATCTTGAACACCGCGTAAATCAGTTTGATATTGTCTTTGATATTGTCTTAATTTTATTATTTCATCTTCGTTTGCCCTACTTATATCTGTATTTAATTTTTTATCAATATCAGCTAATTGATTTTGTAAATAAGTATTTTTAAAATCAGCCGCTTCTTGATATTGTTTAGTAGCTTCAGCTAAAGCATCTTTTAAATTTCTAATAGCAATAATATCATCGTCTGTTTTCTGAGGATTACTTTCGGCTTCTTCTAATGATCTTTGTAAAAACGCTGTATCATTTCTTAAAGTTTGTTCTGCGTCTTGGTCAAATTGTTGAGTAGTATAATTATATTCATCTTGTACCGCCTGTTTAGCTTCTTGACTAATTAAATTTAATCTTTTAGGACTTAATTTAAAATTTTGTAATTGTTCCGGAGTAAAAGAGTCTACTGCTGTTCTAATAAGCTGTTGATTAGCAGGGGAAAGCATTTTAAAGCCATCGCTATTATATATTTTATCTAATAATGTTTGTTCATCTGGCGCTTCATAAACTTTTTTATCTAAAACATTAGAAATTTTTTCTGATCGTTTTTCTACTTTATCAATCTTTTTTTGAATATTTTTCTTTTCTTTTGGTGTATCTGCTTCTTTCTTTTGTTCTTTAAGGTTTTGTATTTTAGTATCTTTTCCAGCTTTACGGGTAACTAAATCTTTCTTGCTTAAATCTTTAAGTTTTTTCTTTGGTTTATCTTTATCTTTTTTCTTTGCCATATATTTAATTAAGCGTTATTAGTGCTGGAAAGTAATACCCATTTAGCATTTAGTTTATCCCATTGTAACATAACTCTATCATATTTACTGTCTAAACTTATATCCGCTCCACAAACAATGTTGCCTGTACCATTTTTAATAACTATTGTGTGAGTATCGTTATAAGCTCTTAAAATAAGAATATCATTTCCTTGTGCTAAAGCGTGAGGGTTTATTGTATCAAGATTATCAGTAGCCCCACCCGCTTCAGTTTCTATTGACATATCAGAAGACATAAAGTTTACTACCCCACCACTTATAATTTGATATATTAAATTAGTACGAATACAATTATGGATAGCTCTATCTCCTGTTAATCCAATAAGATTTTTTCCTTGTGTATGTAGTCCAGTATTTTGATCGAATAAAACACCAGAAGCATTAAGTTTATCTCTTTTCTGTAAAGTATTATTTATTTCTTGCGTTGTTTGTAACTTAAAAGATTGGCTAAGTTTAGCTAATTCTTGTTTAACATATCTTTGTATTTCGAGTTTAAATTGTTGTTCGTTAAATTTTTGCATATTATGTTTCGTAATCTTCTATATCAATATCATAAAATTCAAACCCTTCGAATATAAATTGTTGACTATTATTTATAGTTGAAATATAACTAGCTCCTTTATTGCCTAATGTTTCACCGTAAATTTTAAATTCAAAAAAATATCCACTTTTTCCAGGATTAAATTTAGTTATTCTTCCTGTTAATTTTCCTAGCTCTTCCCATTTTTTACCATCTATTCTCATTCCTAAAGTCATATTACTATATGCACCATTAGCAAAAACATTAAAACTATTTATTGTTTTAATACGAGAACGTGATCCAAATTCTTCTTCTCTTGTTTGTATATAAATTGAAATTGGTATGTATTGATAAGTATTAGTACCTATTGTTTTTGCAATTTTATCCTCTGTATCAGATGAATATAACTGTTTATCACTTGGATTATTCCAATACCAAGGAGAGATAGAATATGAAGTAGTTGATGATAATTTAACTGTATTAGTACCGGCTAAAACAGTTATTTTATTTGCAGGACTTGTAATAAAAATTTTTGTTGAAAAATATATTCTATTAGATAATTGATTTGAAATTACTGGAGAATTTATAGATAATTCATTCCATGTGTTTGTAGAAATATTATATTTTAAAATTATATTAGGAAATATATTTTTTATTTTACTAAACAATATTATTTGATTTATACCTTTTGAATAAATTTCTTTTCTTTCTCTACCATTTATCCAAATAAAATAATTATCATCATCAGACCATGCTCCATAATAATTACCAACTCCTCTATTTTGAGTAGACGACGGAATCTGAAGAGAGCTGTCATCTTCTGGAGAATTTAACCAACCATTCATAGGAGTTGAAATTTTTTGTACAATTCCACCAGAATACATATATATCGAAAAATTTACATCTTCTAAATATGCAAAAAATACTTTATCATTTATTACTTGTACATTTTCTTGATTTATTGTTCCAACAGAAGCAATAAGAGATAATGTTGATCCGTCCCAAACATATAGGCTTTTTCTTTTCCAAATCAATAAAACATTACCAGCTTTTTTCATTGCTACAATCTCATCACCATCATTACTTTCGACATCAAACCAATCATTAGTAGTATTCCAGGTTATAATATTTGTAGTAATGTCAGGAACAGAAGAAAAATAAACCCTGGAAGTATAAGTAATGTTTTGAGAAACATATAATTTTCCTTGAAATTCCTCAATTGAATGACCAGTAGGAGAGCCGGTAAGATTAGTTGCTCCCCAATTATTAGCAACATTTCCGTCCCAAGATTTTATGTAAGTACCATCACAAGCAAATGTATACCCTATAAATTGTGCAAATCTTATTTTATGCCCAACCTGACTTCCCCAATCAAAAGGAGCTGGGCCAATATTAACAAAAGCACTTGCATAATCAGCAGAATAATATATAAAAGTTTTTGGTGGAGTAGTAGAAGAATTCGTTATTCCAATTAAAATTTGATTATCTTTTGAAGAAAATAAACCAACAACACTACAATTTGATAGATTTAAAGACATATCTTCATCTACATTTCTTACTGCTGTTACCCCTGTTCTACTAATAAGACTACCGAAAGGAGCTTTCTGAGGATCGGAATACATATTAAGAGCAAACCTTAAAGTATTGGCCGGCATAAAAGCATTGCTGACGCTATTATTTACGCCGCCACTATAATCCCTTAAAATTACAGGCTCAAGTTTTTGCATATTTAGTTATTTGGATAATTATATCTACTCCCAACATAAGTCCATCCGCGAGGTTTTAAATATTGTTTTTGTCCAGTAGAATTTTTAAATTTCATATCTTTTAAATCTTCTCTTAACATTGCGTCATATTGTGCGGCTTTAGTATCATTATTTGTCTTTAAAGATATGGCTTTTCTTAACCAGTTTATTACTAAATTAGGATTTTCAATACGCACATAATCATCTTCGCTATTGACTTGTTGTACATTCAAATAATAATCAGCTGTAATAGCGCGTTGATAAATAGTATCGTTGGGCACAATATTAAAAATAATTTTACCGTCATAAACGGTATAATAATTTGGTGTACCATAAGACGCTCCTTGTAATACCATTGTGTCTATAGCCGCGGTTGCCGTAACCTCAGTAGCACAGCTTGGACAAGTTAAAACATTAGTAGTGCGATTATTGGCTGTATAAGTAATAGTCATTTTTACACCAGCAACCCAAACATCAAATGTTCCACTATCTGCAAAATTAGACGTATCATCAAAAGTTGCTGTTGTTGATGCAGAAGTTAAAGCAACCGCTAAAAAGGAAGTGTGCACATCAACAAAATATTGATCCATTTCTCGCTTATCAAGGTAAGTTAAATTATAACCATCTTCAATTTTTAAATTCCAAATAGCTTGTTTATTATCTCTAGTAGCAATATTGGTAGGTAAAATATATTCATTTTTTCCAGAGGTAATTTCAGATAATACAGTATTAAAAGATTGATTATGAGACCAATACAATCTTTTATTGTCTACCCAGCGTAAACATTGATTGATTTCATCAAAACAAAATTCAGTATTTATTTGAGCTAATATATCATTGCTTATTTTTTTATTCGTTATTGAAATAGCTTTGCGAATTATAGCCGCCACTGATTTTTCTTCATATCCAGTAGGTAATAAAATATTTTGATAATCTGAATATGCAGGAGTGCCATCACTATGCTTATAACGCCAACGATAAGCACGACCGGAAATAGTATCATTATAAAAAGTCTCATCTTGTGTCGGTGTTATATCAATGGTGGCAAGCGTTGTCCAAGTAGCCGCAGTCATAGCGTCAGATAAAGTGGCATATAAATTAGACTCCCATAATGTTACTAAATTTGTTGAATAACTTATTTCAATCTGATTATAAGGAATTTGAAATACAACATCACCAGCACTATGTAAAAAAGAAGTAGCCGCAGTTGCTAAAGTAGTAGTTGTAATTGCTCCACCTAATTTAATTTCTGCTGTTGCTGAACCATATCCACCAATTAACAAATATTTACTAGCGGTAAAACCCCCTGTATTTCCAACAGTTAAACTTGTTGTTGCCGCATCAACAATAGTCGTTAAAGATGTACTTGGTTGATGTCTTATGTCAGGATGTCGTATATTAAATATCATATTTATACAGTTAATCTATTAGTGGCTAAAGTTCTTATTCCAGCTGTTGTTCTATTTTTTGAAAAAGTAGCAGAGCTCCAATTAGCTGTATTGATAATACTAGCAGTAGTAGCATTTACAGAAGTATCAGCAACGGAATTTCCAGTACCTTCACTAAATAATAATTCTTGTCTTAATCCTGTTTTGTCAAAACTATTATTAAAATAATAATTAGACCACTCTTGTTCTGTAAATACTCTATTAGTAAACATTCTATATTCCGTGGCCAATCCTTGAAAGTTAGCAGACAATCCTTTGTTTTCCAATAACCATATTTCACCGTCAGCTGGTTCAATCGTCATTCCAGTAACCGCTATATCGTGTGTAAAACTATTATTTCCACCAACATAAAAGTCCATAGTTTTAACAATTGGATCAACTGATACTCCAAAAAAATACCATTGATTATTATTTAATACTCTTGTACCTAAAACAGCTGTTCCACCAAGTACAGTGGTTAATTTCCATGCTGTACCAGTAAAATATAACCAAGCCCTGCCTAAACCAGTACCGTTAGTTTGACTGATTATTGTTGGTAATCCACTTATTAAATTAGGTCTAGCCCAAATACCAAAAGAAAATGGAGTAGTGGATACAGCAAAACTAACACCAGACTTAATATATTGCGTAGTCGCTTTGCTTTCTACTGAATATAATTGATTGCGTACAGCCAATCTATTTGTTACAGCTGTTCTTGGCATAAAAATGTTTTAGTTTTTAAACTCCAGTTACCACTGTAATATTGTCAGCACCAGCCGTTACAACAGTACAGCCAGTAGTAAATTCATAATTTAATTCGTATGATCCAACTGGTAAAGTAGCTGGCAATACATCTAAAGTTGTACCGGAACCAAGTAAACTATTATAAATTGTTACGGTATTTCCTAGCGTTGCTTTAATTAAAATACGTTTTAAATTACCAGCACCACTCTTACAAAGCGTTGTAGTTGCGGTTGTAATTCTGGTAGCTGTTCCTTTATAGGTCGTATCTTGCGTATTACGAGCTAAATCTTCACCACCGTCTAATGTAGCTTTAGAAACAGTTTGTGCTTTTTTCTTGTATGCCACAGACGTTAAACTAGAAGCAGTAGTTGTTTTCTTTCCATAAATAGTACCAGAACCATAATCAACACAATACTCGCCATTATTCATTACGGCAGTTACATCAGCTAATTTACTTGCCCATGTTTTATCTTTACTGTCTTTAAATTGAGAATAAGGAAAATCTATTTCTGTGGTAAAGCATGTTCCGGTAAACGATAATGAGGTATCACGATTAGTCGCGATATATCCACCACTTGCGTCAAGAATATTGCTACTAGCTAATTGTCCAACTACTACCGTACCTGCCGCTTGTCCGGCATCAGCTGTACGAACACCAGAATTGCTATAATAAAGCTGTACTGTTTCACCGGTAATGCTAACTACAACAGAGGAAGAATCACTTTCACTCATTGGCATTGGCTGTTGTTTTGAAATGTAATTTTGATCTTGTAATAAACCCATATATTTTAACTTAACTTATTTAGTTAAGCTCCTTATAAGTGAGGACGTATTACTACGACCCCACCTCACTTTAAGAAGCCTATTTTTTATCTTCTTTCTTTTCCGCTTTAGCTTTTTCAGCCTGTTCTTTTGCTTCTTCCTCTTTCAATTCTTTTAAATTGAGAGGGTTACGCAAAATGTTCAGAACGCCTACTAAAGCCTGCGCGGCTTGTTCACCTCTAATTTGTTGAGTATTGACTGCGTTCATGACATAAGTCACAACTTCAGCGGGTAACTCATACTTGTAAGGTAATTTCATAGTCTTATTGTTTATTCCCCGCCCTAGCAAATCTAAGGCGGGGACTTAATTAGTTACTAAGCAGCAGCTACAGTAGCACCTGGTTGTACACGTTGGAACACGATATCTAAAACTATTGTTCCAGCTCCTGTACAATCAATGCCGGTTGAATAAGCAGTCAGTTTTTTACCAACTTCCAATATATTTCCTGTAACACTAGCGACAGAACCAGTTGCCAAGGATTCGGTTGCCGAAGCACCTAAATTGAGAACGGTTTCTGAGAAGATCAAGGGATTTCCAACCACATTGTTGTGTCGAATTTCAAAGTTTGTTCCTGCCACAAGCCCTGTGCCATCCGTATTAATGTGGATGTCTTTTATCAACAAATCTCCATCAGAAGAAACTCCTGTTATATCAACACCACCAGTTACAATTTGAGATGAAGCAAATGATTTTTTAACAACAAATTCGGTTCCCGAACCAGTACGAGCAATATCAAGTACTGCTAAATAATTCATCGCATTCACTAATGTAGTCGCAATCGGAATATTAGCCACATCACCCAAAACTGCCCCAATCGTTGGAGTTCCACCAGTATTCGTAATTGTTCCAACCTGATCGGTTTCAGCTTTTATCTGTTTAGCCAAAGAAACCAATGATGTCCCTGCCGTTGTATCTGATTTTTTACCAACAACATCTCGAACTTGAGCATCAGTTGCCGCATCTTGAGTTGGGACATCCATAAAGCCATCAATGACTCCAATTTTAGTATCCAAAGCGCTTAATCCGTACGTCGCATGATCCAGTCGATCAGTAACTAAACACGTGTACAATGGTTTTGCGGCAACGTCAGGAACACCTAATGCGGCTTTGAGTGTCTGCAAATTAGTGTCACCAACAAAATCTCCAATATTTCCATAGATAGTTTTATTCGCCGCATCTGGATTTCCGAGCATTGATTCTAATGTTTGAAGATTCGTTCTGGCAGATGGGTTTCCTAAGTCAATTGCGATTGCATCAATGTCTGCCGCAAGAGAAACCGCAGGAACTCCTAAACGAGTTACTAAACTTACATTAGCAAAATCACCAAGCATTGCACCCAATTCAGCTGTACCAGCGGTGTTTACTAACGTTCCCAATTGATCTAAATCAAGCTGAGCGTTAATTAAGCGAGTTGCTACAGAAACATTAAGTACATCACCTAATACTCCACCAAGCGTGGCGGTTCCACCTGTATTAGCAATCGTACCTAATTGCGTTTCTTGAATATAACGTACTACTTCTGCTACAGATACATCGTTACCAGCAGGAGCGGCGGCAGGATAAGTTGGTAAACCAGCGGCGCCACCTAAACCAGCATAAATAGTTGCTCCGGCAGTGTCAGGACAACCTAACATTGCTTCAATTGATTGAAGATTTGTACGAGCAGACGGATTACCTAAGTCTGTTTGAATAGCTGCAACAGCTGTACCTAAACCAGAGCCGATAGAGCTTTGGATATATTCTTCACGTTCAATTACAGAACCGTCGGCATTTGCCACTACGTTAGTAGAAGGAAAGCCATTGTCCGCATCATCAGCACCAATAATATTAGTTACTGAATCAGTAGCTCCTACATGTTCTTGAATTGTTTGTAAACGCTCTAATAAAGAACCAACCGGATTTGATACCACATTTGTAGAATCAAAAGCATTATCAGCGTTGTTAGCTCCAATTGCTGGATCATGTGCGTAATCTGATACATCACCAATCTGAATTGATTGATATTCTCCATCCGCATTCACACCATCACTATCAATCCAGTTCATCTGATTCACGGCAGATACAAATAATACACCAGAAGCTACGCGAGCATGAATATTTTTAGCTACACCAGTAGAAGCAGCAGATAATTTTACAGCGAGGCTTGGTCCGACATTGGTATTGTTTAAGATTCCACCCAACATACGCACTCTTGCCCACGCAACATTATTATAAACAGGAGCATCAGAGAAATCACCAACAACATCAAGATAACCAATCACCGGATCAGCGACAGCACCAATCTTAATAAACGATTCTTTTTGTGTACCACTCTCATTGCTCTTATAGAATTTCGCACCACCAATATAAATACGGTCAGCAGCCGAAGAAGCCACTAAACAATTTGTCGTATTCATATCTGTTGAATCGTACCAATCAAAATGATCTATTTTAAAATCAGAAGCCGTAACACTAATTGGCCCTGTTAAAGCATCAATCGAAGCTGTAAACCGTGGATTACCAAGAAAAGTAACACCATTAGCGGTTACAGTCATACTTGCTCCAACTACTGTACTAAAATCTATTGTAGCTTTACTTTCGCCCTCTCCCATGAAATACACAGTAATACTAGCAGTATCCAAGGCTAGGCCGGCCGCAGCAGTTATGCTCTCAACGTGTCCAGGTAACACTACTATAACATCACCTTTACTAGCTCGACATTTACCAACAGCAGCATCAATGCTGGTTACTACCGGTTGATTTATTTCACGACCAATACTTGTGCCACTTCCAGAATTATGGACATAAATATATTTGCCCGTTGTAAATGGAAGTACGCCAGTTCCAACAGGACCACTAAATTGGGAGTCTCCTACTTCTTCAAAATTTGTACTCATATTTTTATATTATTATTTAATCTTTGGAGGACGACCAGGTTTTTTTTTAACCTGTTCTTCCTCTTTCTCTTCTTCTTTCTTTAAAGAATTTTTATAATCTATAACTTCTTGAGGCACAATATATTCCATACCATCAAGATCGCGATAAATTAAAACATTTTTTTCTTCAAAAACACCTTGTCCCTCTTTCATTTTTCCAATGAGATAGTTCTTTAGAACCTTTGGATTGCCTAAATCAACCATATTATTTTATTTAATTATTTTTTTTAGTTAATAATTCTTTTAATCCATAATTAGATTTCTTGTGGAAATTACGCATTTCTCTATAACTATCCATATCCAGTTCTTCTACCCACTCACGTTGAGAGACTTCATCCATCTTATCAAACATCTCAGGGGTAACCTCATGTTGTTTTAAACCATCTCTTTCTCCTTTACTTAAATGAGCAGAGTCTAGCTTTCCAAATTTTGAAGGCTTGATTATAAAGTCCATAAAGTTACCCGTTAAGATTATTTATTAAGCTACCAAAGTACCATCACCTTTAGTTCCAACAATAAAGTTAGAAGCTAAAAGACCAATAGTATAATAAGCGTTAGCGACATATTGCCACACACCACTTTCAGCGACAGCAAAAGGAGCGTTCATCGTAGGATCTTTAGAGAAGCGCATGGTAAATCCATTAGCGTCTTTATCTCTAAGTTTAGCCACAAAACAATATCTTGCTCTGGAAGTTGCACCAGTGGCATTACGTTGTTCAGTTTGTGGGTTCATATCAAGATAAGGAACCACTAAATGTTGGTACATACTTTGTAATTGATTGTTTGAATTATTTACAGAAGTTGTAGAAGCACCAGGGGTTAATACAGAATTTAAGATACGAGACACTTCCATTTGAGTTGGTTTATGACGACCAGTAATAATCGTATCAAACTCGGTAGGAGTAGAACGGCCATCACCTTCGTCTAAAAAGTTATTACCAGACTCAACCAATGTTTCTAATACAGAAGAGCTAATAGGATCATGAGTAGTTCCAATAGCACCGATTTGATTACTATAAGTATTTGTAGAACCATTACATGAATGAGTAGCAAACATTAAGGGGTTACCGTCTGGACCAACAGTAGTTATTGTTTCACCATCAACATTTGTATAACTTGAACTCCACGCATGATATAAGAAAGAAGCTAAATCCAATTCTACACGACGATTTAATCCTTTAGTAATATCGCGAGTCATTTTCATTATTTCTCCATAAGAATCATCATACATTCTCATTTCTTCAGAAACATCAAGCTCTAAAGCAATCCCTAATTTATTTAAGGTTACTCTAAATCCTTGTTTGGTTACTCCCTGTTTAGCATTTCCACCATCAGTAATACGACGAGCCGTTGATACTGTAGAAAATTTGCTATGATCAGTTGTTTTTTTCATTTCACCATGTTCCACGATTGCCAGTTGATCACGGACTGGTTCAAATTCAGGTTTTGTATTTCCCCATTCCATTAAAATGTTTTGAGTTAGGAGAGGAAATGTTGCTAAATTTATCATATTTATTTATTTATTTTATTTAATTAGACAACTAGATAGATAATCCACCAGAGTAAGTCTTGAAAGTAAACACTGCTCTACCAGAGGTAGTACCAGAAACAACACGAACACAGGTAGCTACTTTTTGTGTAACATTAGTAATATCTACATTGTAAGCACTGTTAATTCCATAAGAAACACCTGGCACAGCTGCGCCACCGGTGTAATCCATTTCCACTTCTTCTCCACCATCTAACACTTGTACTGATTTACGAGCACCAGTAGTAGAATAATCAGAATCAGTAGCCGCTACTTCTTCTAAAATAATACCTTTTACATTTATATCCGTACTATCAGAAGGGTTAATAACACCAGACGCATATTCTACTAAAGAATTTTTATCAAAAGCTGTAGTAGCTGTTTTTGCAATCGAGTCAATATGTGGTTTTTTTCCACAACAATCGACTACGCGCACGTTTCGATCTGCCATAAATTTTAAATTAAATTATTTATAAACCTCTTCGGGTTTATGACCACAAGCTTTGGCAAATGCTATTTCTTCTGCTGTAAATATTCTTTTAGAAGCTTGTCCGGTAGAAACTCTGGGGCTAGTCGACATAGAGCGCTGATAATCTAATGTATTTGATTTACCTAATAAAGCATCAGGTTTACCGGTTACATTAACAGCTGCTAATTTTAATAATTGACGATAGTCCTCAATGTTATTTACTGGATGAGTTTCTTTTAAATGTTTTACCTCAGTGAAAAGTTTTGCATAAAGCGGATCAGAACCAAAAGTTTCTGGAAGAAATGGAGTAGCCCAAGGCTGTTCCATTAACCAGTCGCTAGCACCTTTAGTAAAATCATCAATAGGCTGTTCCTGTAGACGTTTAGCAACGATTTCGTTAGCTTTTTTATCTACGATTCTTGCAATACGTTCTTCAAGCTCTGCCTCTGATTCAATGTTTAACTTAGGTTCTTCTTTGTCAATCGCCTCAATATTGGGACGATGTTTTTTAGATTGATCGCGTAAATGAGCAACGGCTCGTTGTTTAGCTTCCCGTTCTTTTCTCGCAAAATCAACCAATTCTTCTTGACTCATTTTTGAAAGATCATCTTCTTGTGATTGACCTTGTCCCTCTTTAACTTCTTCTGTAGATGATGAATCTACAACGCCCTCTTCTAAAGCAACATTTTCCCTTGCTTCTTCGTTAGCGTTTGTGTTTGCAATCTCCATAATATTTTAAATTTAGTGATTCTCTTAATAACTGAGAAGCCTTGCGCGGCCTTCGCAGTCACCTTATTTATTAAAAAACAACCCGATTAAAGGTTGTTATAGATCACTACGAGCCTGGGGACACAAACTCATAGTGGTTTATAACAACCCTTTGTGTCCCCAAACTCTTTATTTTTAATGTACTCCTTATTTTTTATTATACATATACTTAAAATAATAAGCAAGAATTACTTTTTATTTTCTTTTTCTATCTGTTTAAGTTTATCTTTTTCCTCTTGCTTTTCTATTCTTTCAATAGTTTGTTTTAAGCTAATATCTTCAAATTGCCTAACATTATTGATTAGTTTATTATTATCTCCATTTAAAACCTTAGAGCCTTCTCGCATACGATACATTGCTTTTAAGGTTAATAACTCTTTAATAACAATTCTACTCTCGGGACTTATTTTAGAAATCAAGGCGTTCACTTTTTTATTATAACTAGACATAAAATCACTGTCTCCCGTTGTCATGTTAAGCCATAGTCCACGAAATTCATCAGAATATAAAGCAAACATTGCATCTCCAAAAAATCTTAGTCGTAATTTTAATCCAAGTTTTGTCATTGTGGTTGTACGTTACCAATTAAATCATTAAGGCTAGGTTTTTGAGTACCAGCCATTTGTTGAATTAAAGCAGTGTTCTGTGGTTGTTCTTGTAATTCTGCTGATGCCTCAGGCATAACCTCCCCTTGTCCTGGTTCTTGACCCTCAGATGTTACCTGGTTTTGATCTCTTGTTACATCGTCAGGATTATAACCAAATTCTTCTACTGCCATTCTCCAAAGCTCTAAAAAGTCAGGATACTGTTGTAAAGCAGGAGCCGCTCCGGCATTGATAAGTTCAAGTAACATAGCTTTTTTTAAACTTTTAATATCAGGTAGTGATGATCCCGATACAAGTTTAATCTTAGCGTCAATGTCCGCAATATCATCAGGAGTAATATATACAATATCATAATTAGTTTCAATCTTATTTATTTTTTTTCCATTTTTATCTATCGTCTCAACAATTCCTTTTCTTAACTCAGCATCTCTTTCTTTTTTACTTGGTATTTTATCTTTATTATCTACAATTCTAATTATGCGTATTCCTTTTTGTCCGTCTTGTAGTTTAACATCTTCAATATTCATCTCTTTCATTTCAAAAGCTTCTCCTTTTAAATTAGCATTAAAAAAGAATTGAAAGATATTTTTAAGTCTTAGCTCAGAGTGTTTTCTAACAGCAGAGAATTGATAAATCAATTGTGGTCCAAGATTCTGGGTACTTTGTCTAACTGCGTTCATAATAGCTGTTGCTGTCTCACCAGAAATTGATCCGTCCATAGTTTTAGGCGCGGTATCTTCATCAATTTCATCGCCTACTAAACTCATAATAGAAATATCTCCACTCTGTACACTATTTATTTTTAATTCTCTTAAACCATTCTCATCATTAGTTTTAATAATTTCATTGTTACCTACTGAGTCATATTCAATATCACTCTCAAGAGATGAAAGTAATGACAAATGACTAGAACTACGAGAACGACTAATATTAGCATTCATTAGTTCGTTAAAGGTATCTTGAGCATAACAAATCTTCATAGGTAAAGACCTACCAAGAATAAAACCTTTTATCTTTTCAACATATTGTGGAATAAAAGGATATTCTTTGTGATCATAAATCATAGGATTGCCAATTTCCGTCATTAAAACTCCATTGATTAAAATATCGTGAGTATCAGGAACCTTTTTAAATCTATGTAATATCTCAACAAAAGGATCGGTTACTCTATCTTTCCACCTATGATAATAAAATTGTTCACCAGTATTCTCATCAGTAAATTGGCTAACAAAAGGCACATACTTCCAATTACCAAACTTTCCATATACTTGTTCAGCTATACTTCTTAAAAGATATTCTCTATAAATAACATAAGGATAATTTTGAATATCTGTTTCGTATAAAGTAGGAAAGAATAACTGTTCAAAAGGAACTATTTTACTTTTTGGTTGGTCACTAACAACTCGAATACTTGTTTTATATTTTAATTTACCGGTCTTATAATCTTTATCAATAACATTTTTAACTTCTCTTTCTTGATAATCATAATATTCATAAAGAAAACCAGTACCAGTGATAAGCGTTTCTTTCTTCCAATCAAGATAAATTTCATCAGCATTCTCTTTCTCCATGAAATAATCATAAGCATTCAAAGAAATAGTAGCTATTCTTTTATCACTTTTAGTACTATTACGAACTCTAGTTGAAATCTCTGCTCTTGGTCTTTGTGCCGAACTAAAGGCAGATATAATATTTATCTTATTATTAGTCTTTTGAAAGAATACATTAGGACCCTGTTCTTCATATTTATTCGGTGCTTGATTATAGAAATAGCCATAATTCCTCATTCTTGACTCATCCATGTATGTCATAGGAGACATATTATCCAACTCTGGATAGCTTTGTTGTTTTGCCTCGTTTGCTATATCAAAATCATTTAAAATCTCTACTTTATAATCTAAAACTTCCTTGCTTGGATTATATTTACTAATATATTTTTTGTCCATATCATCATAGTTGTCCCCATGATGTTAATTAAAAATCTATCAATTATAATATACCACTATCATAAAGCAATACAATACCTTTGTCTATTTATAATATATATTTAAGTGTCGCTATGTGTAATATTTTACGACACATACTTAATTAAACTCTCTACTTTTACTATTCATAGTATTATTAGAAGCTTTATATAACAACTAAACATTTTATAAGTGGAATACTATCCCTTTAAGATGATCCCTTATCCCTATATTCATTGTATACGAGACTAATGAAATGGGAGAGCAAGAGTAGTTAACTTGTTTTTCTCTCCTTTCGCATTAGTCTCTTATCAATCTTTAGTCTAATCCCTTAGATGTTGCAGATACGTGTTTTTTCCTAGCCGTACCGTGAACCCGCTAGTCGTTTAAATTGTATTGTCAAACAAAAATACACTATAGATCAGACATCTGCTTAAGGCTCTTCACCAAGCCTTGGACATGACGTCCGATATCTGATTTACAGTGTATTCATGATGAAGATTTAAGCAGAGTAATAATATCATACCCATTTATCTTGTCAAGTCTATTGAGATTGTTTGTTTTTATTTCTTAATCCTCTACTTTCAAACACAACCTCATGCCAACAGTTTTGACATATGGCTATTATTAAACACGTCCAAATCCTGTTTTGTGTCGTTGATAGAAAAATACCGGTTTAATAGTTTGTTCTCGTTCTTTTTCTTTAACCTTTTTTGTACTAATAGCAAAATACCTTAAAGCATCTGCCCCATTTGAAGCCCAGTCATGTTTTGGTTCTCTGCTTAATTCTTCAGTTGTAGTATTTATATCATATCGGTAATGTCGTAAAGCATTTAAACCATCAATACATTTCTCTGAATCAAACCAACACAACTCAAATATAGTACGGGTAGCAGCAATTCCATCTTTCTTACTTAGTTTTGGTACAGTTTTAACTTTACGACCTAAATTTTCTAATTGTTCTTTAATGGTCATGCCTGTCTGTTGACTATGATTTTCACCATCGTGTGGTAACCAATCAATCCCATAAATATATTTTTTGTTATTTAACTCTCTAACATAATCAGGTATCTTTGTTAGATTATTCTCATAATAATCTATTATGTGATACTCCATACCAACCTTCTGAACAAACCATATGGCTGTTGTATCTCCCCAACCTAAATCCCAGAATGTATGTACTAAGCTTCTAGGATTATACGGTACTTTAGTTATATGATTGTTTTGTGTTAAATCTCGTAGTTCATTAGCATATACTGCTCCCTCTAAGGCTTGTTTACAATGACCCTCCCAAATATTCAAGTAACCATCGGGATCGCGCAATAAACACGCTTGTCGTTCTTGTTCTAATTCATAAGGAAACTTAGGATTATCCGTGTAATTAAGTTTAACTACCACACTATCTTTAGGTGGATGAACTACAAAGCGCTGATATGTTTCATCTGTTTCTAGTTCAGGGTTAAAGCTTATCCATATTTCTGAGCCTTTAGCACGAATTGTTGGAATTAACACATCCCAACTATGTTTTGAAACTGCTGTACCTTCTTCTACCCAACAATAATTTACTCCTTCAAAACTTTTAATTGAAGAAATATTATGTTTTAAACCATGAAATATAAACTCTGTTCCATTCTTTCCTGTAATAGTAGTTTGCTGTACCTTATAAAATGATTCTAAATTATTTTCTTCAATCAAGACTGATAACATTTTATGTACCGAATCAGTTATAGAATTCTGAAATTCTCTAGCACAAAGTATCTGCAATTTCTTTTGCATTCCTAACACCAGTAAGGCTAAACCAAAGTTCTGTGATTTTCCCCCACCTCTTCCTCCATAAAATATCTTATATCTCTTAGGCTGAAATAAGACTTTAGCCTTTGGTATAAAGTAAATATCACGACTACTCATAATACTTTATCAAGTAATTATTCGTAAAACTTAATATTAACTGATTGAATATCTTTATTGTTTGTTGTTATGTCTTGTCCTTCTCGCATACCATGATTAGCTGATAAATTTAATTTAGCTATTGTAGAATTATAATCTTCAGAAAGGCCACTATTTATTAGCCTTTTCTTCTGTTCTATCTCAATTTTCCTAACGGCGGAAGAAAACTTTTGATGTTCTTTTCTCCATTCTACAAGAGTAACATCTGTAATCCCTATAAATAAAGCAAAATCTTCAAGCATTGGAAGCTTTACTTTTAGTCTCTTTGTTTCAGAATTATATTCATCAATACATGTTTTTAAATATTCATCTATCTTAAAAATCATGTCTTCATCTGTTGTATATTTTGTAGGTCTGCCACAATTACAAAAACCATCATCTTCACCTTTAGCTCCGCCTTTAGGCTTATTACAACGACCACACAATTTGTTTTTTATTTTATCCATAAAAAAATATAGTTTTTTATCTTAAAAATAATCCATTTACTTATACATATACTACCATATTGCTTTTATTTTAACAATTTTCCTTTGATTGATTTGATCTATAATATTATTTCATTGATTTTTTTCCTTTACATTTCCATTTTTTTCTCGAAAGTGCATTCGGGCTATTTCGTTTTCTTGCACTAGGATGCTTTTTAGCTATTCCCGCAGAACGTGCACAATAAGAATCGCCGGCTTTAGTTCCCGGTTTAATTTTATATCCTTTTGCACCATATCGAACAGTATTCTTTCTTCCTGTTTTTGTGTTAGTCACAACCTTTTTAAATTTCTTTTTTGTTCTCATAATTTATTTTTTATTAAGCGTTAAATATAAATTAGCAACGGCTTCTTCTGGTGATTTTCCAAAAACTGTTCTTTCTATACACATATTATTATAAATATCATCAATTATTCCATCAGGAACAATTGCTTGTGCTTGCCATTGTAATTTTTTATCTGTTGGAGGATACCATTGATTCAAAGACTCAAATTCACCACCACACGCTTCAATCAATTCTTTTAGGGTTGGAATAATAATACTATCACCAGTTTCTACATCAACAACACCATCTTTTAAGATGGTGTGTTTATGCCCACATACACATTTAAATTCATCAACAATTTCGGTATTAAACTTAAACCCAGCATCTTTTAATTTTTTACACAATTCGTAACTAAGCATATTTATTTTTTTAATAAATTATCAATAAACTCATATATTGGACATTGTGAATAATTTCCAGATGTATTACAAACAGGACAATTTCTATGCCCAATACCAAGTAACATAATTTTAATAATTTTCCACATATTTATTCAATAAATTTATATAAATAATCTATCACATCTCTGCCTTCTTAAATTTCTGTAAGAAGTTGGTTGTTATTATTGTAATGTTGGCAATATACTACCTTCATTACAATAATAACAACCAACTCTACAACCATCATCCCATTCATCTCCACATATTTCACATATTTCTTCTTCACCAAAAAATGACTTAGCAAATTCTATTGAAAAGAATATGTTTAAATTTAAGCTATCTCTTGTATGATTTAAAATAGGTTCATGTTCATCGGTATCTAAATAATGACCCGCCAATTTCCAACCACGCTCACCAGCCTTCTCAATAATCTTCTTAATCTTTTAATGGTTGTTTCATTTCTTTTTCTTATTCCAATAAGGACTCCCACACTTTGGACACTTCACAGGAACACCCTTTCTCTTTTGATTTTGTGCCCAAAAATGACTACATCGTGTACATGTCCAAGATATTATCCCACACTTTAAACATTTACCATTTATCATGAATGTATTTTTAATAACAACTATTATAGTATATCAGTATAATAGATACTGTCAAATAGAATTTACATGACTTATACACAGATATATATTAAAAAATAGCCCGACAAGATTATCGAGCTAACCAATAACGTAAACTGTTTCACTAATTACAAGTATTCGTCATTCGCAGATCGTGATACTGATAATTATACCGAACGTAATACTGGCAATTATGACTAAACACAACGAACACATTGCTTGTTGCTCGTGTTTTATAGCCAAGTTCTTGCTCAGCATTCAGCCCGTAAGCCTCCAAGTCGGTCATAGAGTCATCAGGCTGAGTGATAACACTAAACTTTCCACCGTTTTGTACAACTCCGGAATAACAAGGATCAACAATCACCTGCTCGTTAATCCCGTCATCATTAAAGTCATACAAAATGATCTCCGGACAATCATTAGCGGCATAGACATTTCCACCCGCTAAAATTATCCAAATAAACATTAACAGTCTGTGCATAACAACCTCACTTCCTCTATTTTTACGTTATTGGTTAAGCTATTATACTTATCATTTTTAATTTATCAACCGTTTATACAATTCTATAGTCGCGCGACAATCGTCTAATGCTCTATGTTTAGGCCTTATAATATCAAAATATTCACAAAGAAAATCAAGAGAATGTTTAGCGGTACTAACATTTTTTTTTGCAATTTCTAATGTATCTACAAGTTCATTGTTCCACAAAATATTATATCTGCGTAAAAACTTAGCATCAAAATTCTTAATATTATGTCCGATACATTTTTCTGTTCCAAGAAATAATCTAATTGTTTCTTCCTGTTCTTCTATCTCCCCCGCTCCCTCCAATATGTCCATAGTAATACCGTTTTTTTCGCTAACCTTAGCTGGTATTTCTATTGGTGAAGTAAAAAGCAACTGCAACGATCCTATCTCTTGCAAATCATCATTAGTTTTTATCGCACCAAATTCCAAAATATAATCGTTATTAAAACTTAATCCTGTGGTTTCTAAATCAAGGAAGATCATTTTTATAATTATTTCTTTTTAGTCTTTTTCTTAGTTCTTGCAAAAGAACGGTTTTTACTTTTAGATACTACCCTTAAATTTTTACGACCATTACCTGCTGATACTCCTTTTTTATGGTCTACATCTTTATTATCTCCTTTGTGTACTAATCCTTTTTTTTTCATAATTTTACGGGCGGCATTACGTTTAGCGCGGTTCTTTTTTTGTTTAGCTGTACCTTGATAACTATCATATTCTTTACGATAATTACGTGTTTTGGTAGTTTTCATAATTTATTTTTTATATCAATCCTTTTTCTTTTCTATAAAATTCTATAGAAACAATCTCATCTCTAAGCTCTTTTCTATCAGTTCTTAATTGTTTTATTTCAGTATTATCACTTATAAATTCATTACTATTACCAGTATACCATTCAAATTTATGTAATTTTGTTTCTAAAATAATACCATACCCTAAATTTAAAATCTTTTGAATATAATCTATTGTTAAAATAAACTCATAATCATCCGGTCTTTTATCTTCTTTTTTTAATTCTTTTTGAAAAAACATAGGTTTTATTTAATATAAATTACGATTACAATCGCGCAATAAACAGTTTATTCTTACTATTTTATGACGATGTTGCTTGATCAGTTTCTTTTTTTGTTCTGCTATTTCAATATGGCACAAACATTTACATTCTTTTTTTATTTTACTTTCCATATATGACTATTATACACTAAAATACTAAAAAGTCTTGACTGTTTTGCAAACCTATTTCATTTTTCATTGAATTTATCATTTAACAAACACCAATAAAATCTAAATTTATTCCGTAGTTTATTTTCACTAATAGGAACTTGTTTATATTTTTCTTGAATATAATTCCACAATAAACCTATCTCGGATATTTTGGCGCCAGCTTCTAAAGCTTCGGCTAATGCCTTGGCAGTTCTTGATTTGAATTTGGGGCTTTCTTTAAATTCTTTTAATATTTGTTTTTCGTGTTTAGTCATATAATTACCAATTAGTTGGCCATTTTTTAGTAGTATAAGAAACTTTTTTATTATTTTGTGTTTCAATAAAATATTTATTGGCCATTTCTTCCTCTCGCTTATTACGTTTATACCATTTTACCATATTATAACTATAAATAACCAATAAAAACACTGATTGTGGCAACAATCCCCACATTTCTTGATAAATAATTATAGCGTTCCACATCATCTCGGATATTAAACCCAATAACCAACCCCACCATTTATACTTTCCAGCATAAAAGAAAGCTAAAATAGTCATTACGGAAGTTGCAATCTCAAAAACCATTTTAAACATAAGATTTTTTAATATTATTATTTAGATAATTTTTAATAATATCAATCGTATCATCGAAATTATAACTAACAAATACACAATTGCCGTATTCTCTTAACATTTTATGCCACTCCAGTTGTTTTGGCGTAGGCTTATTCTTTCCAATTTTAAGCTCTATATAAAGCGCAGAAAATGTTTTATTTGGTGCGGGAATTGCTAAATCCGGTACTCCAGTTGCCATTCCTTCCGCTTTTAAATAATTGGCTAAAGCAAAAGAACGCTTGGCTTGATTGGGAATAGCATAAATTAACTTTAATTGTGGATATTTTCCTTGGTTATATCTACACCAAGTTATTATTTGTACTTGTAAATCGTGTTCTCTCATATTGTAAATATGGATATTAAATATATAATTAAAAAGAAAATACCTATCAATACCATAGAAAATAATGATCTTAACAAAATAGTGTTTTTTTTACTTTCTTTTATTGATAAATATTTACCATCAAAATATGCTTTCATTTCATTATTATCATTTAATGAATAATACCAAACATGAGTATCCCTGCCTTTGCCACTAGTTAATATATCAAACATTTTCTCTCGTTCTTCTTTCCTTACTCGTTCTTCTGCTAGAGAAATTTGTTGAGAGATGAATTGTTTAATTGCACCAAGCTGGGAATAATTTTCATCAAAAGTAAAAGTGTTATTTTGACCACAAATAACGGAATCTTTTATTTCATAAAATGATTTATCAAACTTCTTTTCCCATTCTTCATATTTCGATTTCTCCATCAATTCTCTCTGATCTTGATTCGCTTTTTGTGCTACTTCATGAAGTTTTTGTTGTTTACTCATATCAATACAATTTTTACAATTACATTCTGGGTTATAATGCATTCCTTCTATTACCATAAATTTATTTTTTAACTAATTATTTAATGTAATTGTTCTACTTCGTAAGTTATAGTACAAATAACGATTTTCCAATTAACAAATTTATCAGGTGTATACATTCTACATAGTCTTTTAAAATTGTCTTCGGCAATCCATTTTTCTTCAAAAACCCAAGTATTATTTATTCCAAGTCTATCAAATATCATACGACCATTTTCATCAACCAATACCCATCGTTGACGTTTAATTGTTTTCTTTTGTTTAGTTTTCATTTTCCTTTGGCCAAAGTTGTTTTTCTTCATCTTCTTGTAAATATTCTTCAAATTCTTTTGAGTCTTTATGCATTTTATATTCCTCAAAGGCTTTCCTAGCAACATCAACTGGATTATCTATAGGGCAAATTCTTTCAGATTCTGCTTTCTGTGAAGTTTTTATATCACCACGGCCTTTAAGAGTCGCCTGTTCTTCATGATGTGCCTTTTCTTGCGCCATTGCCTTATCATCAAACCAGTTGTTGGCTTTCTTAATTTAAATTAAACGACGATACATACCAGATATACAAGGCATTTCTTTATATTTCTGGCTATCCCACCTACCGTCTGGAGTAATTGCCTTGTAATATTTCATCATCCACTCAATAACTTTGTAGATATTATCTGTCTTTCTACTCTCCGGGTATTGTGTGAGTAAGTCTGTTAAGATTTCGGATATATCTTTCATAATTTTTCTTTATATTCTTTAAATAAATTTATTATTTCTGATAAAGCTCCGGCATCAGTTTGTTTATTCATATCTTTTTTATATTTTCTAACATAAATCTGATCTTCTTTGGAAATAGCTATAGTCTTAATATAAATACTTTTATTTCTTGCCATATCTTTTTTATATTCTTAGTATGCTTAGCATGCTTAGTATAGCCCCACCCTCTACCAATCTACCAAGCCTAAACTCACAACCCTTGCACATATTCTATTGTATTAAAGAATTGTATAAGAATAATAGAGCTCTAATGCTTTTAAATGATTTGTTTATTGTTTTTAAAGTACAAATAATGTCCAATGGGCGTTGAGATGAGTGTTATCCATGAGAAGAGTCTATTACTTTTACATCCCTCACTCTGGTCGGATTGCCATTTGTAGGTTATTGGGTTATTGATCCCCTACAATGCAGGATGACAAATAAAAATACACTTTAGATGAAAGACCAGCATTGCTGCTGATCAGTCTACTAAAATGTATTTAGAAATAGACTGTTATCTTTCATCTGCATGAATACATGCTTTTAAATTTGTAGATATAGTATAGATTGTCTTTATAAATAAAGCAAGGATAGCTTGTGGATAACTTTATAACGATTGTTATATATTATATTATACCAGTAATGTTAAATGCTTACTTTTTGGCTAACAATAAGGATAATTCTACTTGTTTTCTTGTAAGGCAATTATTCCAAATGGATAGATTTTTAGAATATATTAAACAATCTTAATAAAAGTACAATTGCTACTAAACCTAAAATTGCATAAGCAACAAAACTAAAGGGTTGTGGGATTGGTGCTTTCGACACAATCCAGCATAAAATAGCAAAAATAATTAAACCAACAATGAATTGAACAAGTAGTATTTCCATAAATTTATAGTTAAAAGTTAATAGAATAATATAATATATCACAAAAAATAAATAGATACAATCTTAAACCGCGACAAATTATCGCGATTTTGGAATAACCTTATAATCATAATCAAATCCCTTTTTTAAATGGTAGCAAAAGAATATTTGAAATTTTTTAATCTTGTTTTTAATTGATTTCTTTACTTCTATTTTTCCCCACCTATCAGTAACAGCAGAAATATTTTTAGCCATTGCTTCTGCTCTAGGATAAGAATGAGTAAAATCTTCGTAATAATATCCTGATACGCGATATTTTTTAGGCCATTGATTTTTTGTTCTAATTTGATTTTTCATATTATAAATTACATCTTAAACGGGAGAAAAGTTTTAAGGAGGATATAAAAACATTCTCACCGTTTAAGGTATAATCTAGGGTTAGGCTAGACTTTTACCTTTTTTATTTTTAGCCATTATGTCGTTGGTGGTTTTGTCTCTGGCGTGATTGCTATCAATCAATGACTAGCCGATAACGTGCATAATAGGTTCAAACAAAAAGCCACCGAGGAATACGATCAAGCATTTTTTCGGTGGCTATATTAAGGCCTTAATATAAAACAGCTTGATCTTGTTCCGGAATTAGTATAGCACATTTAAAAACCATTATAGCTGTATAGACAATATGGTTGTGGATAAGTTGTAGATAACCACCCTTGACTATCCGTACCGCTTGGTATACAATGAAAGTAATAAGCATTAACGATCAAGCATTATGACAATTAACACATTGGAAAAATTAGCACTTAATGTGCAAAAAAACTCTCAATTAACCTTTGAGAATTTTGTTAATTATAAAAAAGCTAAATTGTGGAGGATATGCAATCACGAATGGAAAGACGATGAAATGGTAATACCTTATACAGATGAAAGCGTTTGTATTAGTTACTGTAAAAAATGTGGTTTAACTTCAGAAGATAGTATCAATCAAGGTATAATTTCAAACCTATGAAAAATATTCTTTATTATACCTTTGCTTTTCTTTTGTCCATAGTAATATCTTTTGTCGCTTTATATACAAATTTATGAGAATATTAAAAAGCCACAAAGTTGATCCGACAGGTGGACAACTGGAAATAAGAATGTGCGAGCTATTTGATAAGTATTTATTTAAAATATTGTTGGTAAATAAAAAAAATGGTTTTACAATGGAAATGTTAAAGACTCCATGTTATAGCAAAACCATAGAAGAATATAAAAAAATAATTAACTTTATGAAAACTATATGACTTATTCTTTAGAAAATTTAGACGCAAGAATTGATTTGGAAAAAAAAGAAGGCAAACAATTACGCGACATTAACCACAGTTTATTTGCAAGGTTATTCAAGTGTGTATATTGTGGCCAAGATGTCAATTCTGCCAACATTGTCTTTTATCATTATCACGTAGCCGATGTCATGTGTTATGAGTGCCAAAAATCAAATAAAGGATTAAAGAATACACAACCTGATACTTATGCCGAGCGAGATATAGATGAGATAGAATAATCAATATAAATAAAATATATGGAAAATAAAGAAAAAACAATTAAAGAAAAAATTAAACTTGTTAATGAAACTTTAAAAAAAGGTGAGCCGATAAATATTTCTGTTGATAATCATAGTGGCTATTCGGGGTACAAACCTCAATATGTAATAGACGCAATGAATAATGCGTTTGATATTGGTGAATGGGGTTTTGAAATTAAAGCAAGAGCAATTAAAGAATTTGTTACCTTAGATAAAGAAGGAAATAAAAAAAATAATGCTCTTGCTTTATGCACAATTCAAGTTTGGATTAAAGATGTAGAATTTAAGCCTGAAGCAGATGGACAATCACGCGTAACCAGGGGAGATTTTGGCGACGGGATGAAAGGTGCGCAAACAGACGCGATTAAAAAAGCTCTTTCCTATTTTTCGATTGGAAATCGCGCTTATCATGGATTATTAACAATTAAAAATAATATATGACTAACCCACCATTCTCCTGCTGTCAGGCAGAAGTAGAAACAGGTTGTGTTGATGAAAAACAATGTATTTGTTCATCAAATGCTATATGTAACAGGATAAAGTATCATTATGAACACGAGCATTATAATGGATGCCTTCTTTGTCCTTCACTATTTAATGATGGTGGTAAAAGAAGTGATCCTTGTAATTCAAAATGTGTTATTTGTAATAAAGAATATTTAGAAATTGCACAATCTCAAGATAATTTAATTAAAACAGTAAAAACAATAATTATAATATTATTATTTATACTAATAATGGGAATTTTTGTTATTACATAGTTAGGAATAATATCTTTTAAAGTTAGAGACGCAATCTAGTATATGACTATAAAAAATAAAAAACAATTTAATCAATAAATAAAAAAACTATGGAAAAAATTTACGTGGGTAAGGGAGTAAAAAAATCAGAAACTTGGATTAAAGCAACAATCAATCCAGAGAAATTAACTGATTATATTAAGGAATACGAAGGACATAAATTCGTAAAACTTAATATCAATATTCTTAACCAACCAAATAAATATGGTAAAGATGTTGAGATAACTGTTGATACTTGGGAACCAAACCAACAAAAAACAACACAACAACAAATTCCACAAACACAAGCATCACAAGAAAAAGTTATTGATATAGACGAAATACCTTTTAATTAGAACCTGAGTAAGTTATAAAACTGCTTGATAAATTAAAAAAATTAAATAAATATTGTAGAAGAATAATAATTTATATAAATAATAAATATATGATACAAGCATATCGTCACGGTGATCTCTGTCTAGTAAAATTAGATAAATTACCAAAAGAATTAAAAGTAAGTAAGACAAATATTCTTATGCAAAATGGTTCAGGTGGTAATCCACATTCATTTCAAGGTGGATCATTTTATCCGGTTAAAAAAGAAGAATTTGTTATTGGTTATTTGAAAGCAAAAAATACTATTTTATTTCATGTTGAACATGGAGAAGGAAAAAGAGGTTTAAAATCAGCAAAAATTAAAGATGGTATTTATGAAGTTCGTGGGCAGGTTGAGTATACCCATAATGGAATGAAGGAAGTAATTGATTAAATATATATGAATTATTCAAAAAAAACAGCAAAGTTACTTGATAAAATGTGTAAAATATCTGAAAGAGAAAGTTATCAATTACAGAAAAAAAAAGGTGCTGAATTGTTATTAAAAACATTTGATCTTTTTAATCTTCCAAGACCAAAAAAAATAAAATGGTATATTGATTTAGATGAAGAATTTTTGTCCATGGCGTCCATGGCGTCCAGTGCGTCCAGTGCGTACAGGGAGTCCAATGCGTACAGGGCGTACAGGGCGTACAGGGCGTCCAGTGCGTACAGGGCGTCCAATGCGTACAGGGCGTACAGGGCGTCCAGGGCGTCCATGGCGTCCAGTGCGTCCATGGATTATGATTTTAATTGGTTTATTTTTTCTTTTGAATATAAAGAAAATCCAGATGAAAAATATTTACCAAATGAAAATGATGAAAAATATCTTGAATACTGTGATCTACTTTTACAAGCAAAAGAAACAGGAATTGGTTATTGGTGTGAATGGAAAGATATATTGCATTTAGTTCCCATTCCATTATGTTGTTTTGATGAACAAAATCGTTTTCATTCTTTAGATAAATCTGCGATAGAATGGCCAAAAGGTGAAAAAATTTATGAAATTCATGGAGTAATATTTGATAAAAAACTTTGGAAGAAAGTAATTCAAAATAAATTATCAGCACAAGAAGTATTTGCTATTAAGAATACAGAGCAACGTCGCCTTGCTTATGGGTTGATGGATAAAACTAAAATGAAAGAGTTAAAAGATTATCAGGTATTAGATGAACGAAAAAAAGACGAACAAGGAAATATTGATAAAGTAATTAGCTTTACAATAAAAGGATTTGACGAGCCGTTTATTTATTACAATTGTATTTGTCCGTCCACTGGTCGTGAATATTTTATTCAGATAAAAGAAAAAACTTGTGTAAAAGCTAAGGAACAAAGTTTTGGATTAGAAAAAGTTGAATGGGTTATTGAATGGTAATAGACGGAATTCATTATAATCAAAAATATGATTGTGAAAATTATACTATGATAACTAAAGAACAAATAATTAAATAATAAATAAAAAATTATGACAAAAACAATTAAAATAGATGGTATTGATTATGTACCTAAATCTGAAATAAAACCAACGGTAATTAAATGGGATGGAAAAAAATCAATCGCAAATAGAGCGATTGGAAAGAAAGTCATTGTGCGTAGTAGAAATGAAGGAATAAACGCAGGTGAAGTTGTTTTGGCTGATGAAACTGGTATTGAATTAAAAAATTGTAGACGACTTTGGTATCACAAACCATTAGACACTTCTGTTAGTTGGTATGAAGGAGTTGCTATGACAGGAATAAGTAGTGATTCAAAAATATCTGATACTGTTACAACAAAAATAATTATTGAAGATTATTCTGTAATAGAATGTACAGATGAAGCATACCAAACAATATTTAATTTAAAATCAAATGTTCAAAGTTAAAAATACATATAATTTTAATATTTCTTCTATAATCAATAGTGGTTATG
>Ga0208375_1000847_pt1 | contig 38755 bp, 40 predicted proteins | sample RifOxyD1_FD_184038 | JGI IMG/M metagenome (GOLD analysis project Ga0208375, IMG submission 184038) | Soil microbial communities from Rifle, Colorado - Rifle Oxygen_injection D1 (SPAdes) | ecosystem: Environmental > Terrestrial > Deep subsurface > Rock core/Sediment | place: Rifle, Colorado... | reverse complement strand
ATCGGATGACCAACGAAATAAAGCACGTTGATTTTTATGAAGTCAAAATGGACGAAAAAATTATAAAAAAAGTGCCGCTAAACTTTGTTGGTTCATCGCCGGCCGTAAACGAGCTCGGCGGTGTTTTGGTTAAGGCCATGCAGGAACTTGAAGTAAGGGCTCTGCCCGCGGATTTACCTCATGAAATTCAAGTTGATATTTCTAACCTTAAGACGTTTGACGATAATATTTTAATTCAGGACGTTAATTTGCCGAAAAATATTGAAGCGTTGGAAAATATTGAAACCTCGGTGGCATCAATTATCCCACCAAGGTCAGAAGCCGAACTTGAGGCCTTGTCCGGCGCGGTGGAAGAAAAAGTTGAGGAAATCAAGGTTGAAACCGAGGAAAAAGCCAAGGAAAGAGAAGAAGAAAAAATCAAAACAGAGGCATGAAAAAAATAATTTTTTTACTGATTCTTTTTTTGCCGGTTTTGGTTTTTGCCGATGAAAGGGACGATAAAATCAGGCAGCTCGAGGCCTCGATTGAACAATATAATCAGCAAATCCAAAAAAAACAATCGGAAGCTCAAAATTTGGCCAACCAGATTTCTATTTTTGAATTGCAGATAAAACAATCTCAGGCAGAAATTGACGCTACCAACCTGACTATAAAACAACTGGCATCGGCTATCGGCGGGAAAGAAGCCGGCATCGCCCAAAAAGAAAAAGAAATAAAAGAGCAGAATATCCTTTTGGCTCAATATTTAAGGCAAGTGGCGTATAGCGATGGCAGTTCCCTTTTGGGATTTTTGCTTAAAAACGACAAGTTCTCTGATTTTTTTAACGATTTTAATTCTTTAAATAATGTCCAAAGTAAAATACAGGAAACCCTGGAAACAATAAAAGAGCTTAAGGAAAAACTTATAAAAGAAAAGGAGGACTTGGAGGATGACAAGGCCGAACAGGAACAACTAAAGCGCATTCAAAACAAGCAAAAAGCCGTGCTCCAAGGGGCAAAAAAAGATAAACAAAAACTGCTTGAAGAGACGAAAGGCCAGGAAAAAATTTATCAGCAGTTAATCGCCAAAACGCGAGCCGATATAGAAGTTATTAAAAATCAGCCGTATAACTTAGCCATGGGATTCAAGATGACTTTTGAAGAAGCGTTGAGCCGCGCTCTTCCCGCTTCTCAACGCACCAGCGTTCGTTCAGCTTTTCTTATGGCAATTTTAAAAATTGAATCGGATTGGGGCGGTAATGTCGGCAAGGGAACGTGGCAGACCGATATGCATCCGCGGGATTTTAACGCTTTCAAAAAAATAACCGGCGCTTTAGGACTCAATCCTGATTCTACACCGGTTTCTAAAAAGCCTTACTACGGATGGGGCGGAGCCATGGGGCCGGCGCAATTTTTGCCGACGACCTGGCTTTTATACGAGGCGGCGATCGCCAATTTAACCGGCCACCGGCCGCCTTCGCCTTGGAATATTGAAGACGCTTTTACTGCTTCCGGAATTATGTTAGCCGAATCCGGCGCCGACAAACAAACCTACGCGGCCGAAAGCAAGGCGGCAAAAATCTATATCGCCGGCGGCCGCTGGAACCGCTCTTTAACCGCTCGGATTTACGCTAATAATGTTATGGCCGAAGCGGCCCGAATTCAGAAAAACATTGACATTTTGAATCAGAGTAAATAACCCCGCAGCTGCGGGGTTATTTTAAGTTTTGAGCGAGCGCTTCAACAATTGGTTCCAAGTTTCCATCCAAAATTTTTTCAACGTTATGCCAGGATTTTCCGATGCGATGGTCGGTGATTCTGTCCTGAGGAAAATTATAGGTTCTTATTTTTTCAGATCTTTCAGCCGATCCGATTTGGGCGCGTCTTTCTGCTGTGATTGCTCCCGTAACTCTTTCCCATTCTGCGGCGGCCAATTTGGCCCGCAGTATCATCAAGGCCTTTTCGCGGTTTTGCAATTGGGAACGCTGGGTCTGGCAAGACACAACAATGCCCGTAGGCAGGTGGGTGATTCTTACGGCGGTCTCTACCTTGTTTACGTTCTGGCCACCGGCTCCCGAGGAACGGTAAGTATCTATTCTTAAGTCCTTCGGTTCAATTTTGATTTCGGTTTCGGCGACAGGTTTAAGTATTGCCACCGAAATCGTTGAAGTGTGAACCCGGCCGCTTTTTTCCGTTTTGGGGATCCGCTGGACCCGGTGGACTCCCGATTCATATTTAAACAGATCATAAATATTAAAGCCTTTGGCGGAAATTTGAGATACTAAGGTTTTTATTCCGCCCGAGGTTGATTCTGAGGCGTCTAAAATTTCTGTTTTAAAACCTCTTTTTTCGGCAAAACGCCGATACATCCGCCACAACTGGGACGCAAAAAGACCGGCTTCTTCACCGCCGGCGCCGGCTCTGATTTCTAAAATTATTTTTTGATTTTCATTCACTTTCGTTTTTTAGTAGTTTTTTCAAGTCGTTTTTTAAATCTTTCAACCCGGCCGGCTGTGTCAATCAATTTTTCTTTTCCGGAATAAAATGGGTGGCATTTTGAGCAAATTTCAACATTAATTTCCGGTTTTGTGGAACCGACGCTAAAAGCATTACCGCACGAACATTTTACTTTGGCTTTGGGAAAATATTGGGGATGAATTTTATCTTTCATAAAAAATAAGATTAGCATTGCCGGGCGCTATTGTCAATTTAAATCAATTTTGCTATTATCGTGGAGTTATGGAAAAGCAAAACAACATAGCCTTGCCGGATTTGGAAGCCATGGCGTTAAATGGCGTGCATTTAGGCTCCTTAAGGTCTAACAGCAATCCGAAAATGAAGCCCTTTGTCTGGTCTAATAAAAACACATTTTTAATCATTGATTTGGAAAAATCAAAGGAAGGCCTGAAATCGGCGATTGATTTTCTCGTTGATGTTAAAAAGAAGGGTGGAACTATTTTATTTGTCGGAACCTTTATCGCCATAAAAGACATTGTTAAAAAAGTCGCCGAAGATCTTGATATGCCATATGTGACCGAAAGATGGCTCGGGGGAACACTTACTAATTTTCCAACCATCAGCCGGCAGATTAACTATTTGAAGGACTTGGAAAAGCAGAAGGCCTCCGGCGATTTTGGCAAATACACCAAATACGAGGTCCAAAAACTTGAGAAAAAAATGGAGAAATTGAAAAGAGAATTGGGCGGCCTTCTTAATTTGAATCGGATGCCGGACGCGCTCTGGGTAAGTTCCGGAAATTATGATAAAATTGCAGCTGTTGAAGCGTTTAAAAAATCTATTCCGGTCGCGGGCATTGTCAATACCAATTCAGACCCGGCGTTATATACCTATCCTGTTCCGGCAAACGACACCGCTTTAAATTCTGTCGGTTTTATTCTTAATCTGGTAAAAGAGGCCCTAATCAACATTAAGCCGGTTGCGGCGGAAGCGGAAATAGAAAAAAACACAAAAGATAATGGTAAAGATTGAAGATCTTAAAAAAATCAGGGAAATGACGGGCGCTTCAGTTGATGCCGTCCGTCAGGCTCTTGAGCGCGCCGAAGGGAGGATCGAGCAGGCCTTGTCGCTCTTAAAAGAACGGGGGGCAGTAGTTGCCGCCAAAAAAGCCGACCGAGAAACCGGAGAAGGAATTATTTCATCCTATATTCATTCTAATGGAAAAATCGGCGTATTGGTAAAATTAATGTGCGAAACCGATTTTGTGGCGCGTAACGAACAATTTAAGAAGCTGAGCTATGAGTTGGCAATGCATATTGCTGCCGCCGATCCCCAAAGCGTTGAAGAACTGCTTTACCAGGCATATATTCGCGACGAGGACACAACCGTTGAGGAGCTGATAAAAAACTATATTGCCAAAATGGGCGAAAATATTAAAATCGGCGAATTTTGCCGTTTTGAAATTCGCAAATAATTAGTAATTAGTAATATTATGTTTAATCTTATACCGATCTCAATATTAATAATGTCTTTGGGCGGAGTTTTGTATATAATCTCAAATCACCTGTCGGAACTCGAGGAAAATGACGAGGGAAGTTATTCCGGGTTCGGGCTTAGAATCAAATTAATTAATTGGATGAATCAATTACCCTTAGATGTTGTTAAAAACCAGTCCTTTTTCATAACGCAAAAGTTTCTTCATAGAACCCGGCTTTTGCTTCTTAAGGCGGATAACGGATTGATGAAAATAATAAAAAAGTTGGCCGAAAAGGAACAAAATAACGGAAACGGCAAAGAACAGCAAACCCCTAATTTTTGGGAGGATTTGTCAAATCAAAAGAAAGAGGAAATGCCCATTGCCGAACCGGAATTAAAAATTGAATTTGCTTCAAAAAAAGACGAGGCGATTGAAAAATTTTTTGATGTTAAACCCTCTAAGAAATCGTTAAGAAACAAAAATAATTCTAAATAACGCCAGCGTAGCTCAGTGGTAGAGCAACTCCATGGTAAGGAGTAGGTCGTCGGTTCAATCCCGACCGCTGGCTCAGGTTCTTTGTTTTGCGTCGGTACTCAAGCGGTCAACGAGGGCAGACTGTAAATCTGCTGGCTTCGGCCTACGGAGGTTCGAATCCTCCCCGACGCACTTGATTTAATTCGGTAATTATTGTAGAGTACAACTACTTTACTTTTTTGTACTTTTAGAGCGGGAGTCAAAAATGAATTTCAAACTGATTGGAAAAGTTATCTATGGCGGTTGTTCTGCCGAAGGATGTAAAGACATTAGAGAGGAAATTGAAAAAACGAGCGCCCGGGAAGCGGCTGAAGAAGCTAAAAGAATTCTTGAGGAAAAATATCCACCACCGTATGAGAGCCGTAAAGCAGAACTCGCGCTTGCTATAACCGTCTGTATATTTGAATCAGAACCTCCTCTTTATGAAAGCAGAGAAATTTCAACAATATATTTAAACATTTTATAAAATGTTTACCTCGGTTGTAACCGGGGTTTAAATTTGCGATTTAAGCCAAAATCCGGTATCATTTTACAGAGCCTAGGAGAACGCCGAGGTAGCTCAATGGCAGAGCAACGGTTTTGTAAACCGTAGGTTGGAGGTTCGACTCCTCTCCTCGGCTCTCTATTTTAGATTAATTTAAATTAATAAACATATGAAAGCGCAGGAAAAAGTGACAAAACTTCAATGCTCGGTTTGCAAGCGGGTTAATTATCATACGCAGAAAAACAAAAAAACGGTTGAGCGAAAGTTGGAGTTTAAAAAATATTGTAAGTGGTGTAGAAAGCACACAATTCATAAAGAAGCGAAGAAGTAGGGGGGCTTGGTTCAGTGGTAGAACGGCGGTCTCCAAAACCGCAAACGGGGGTTCGATTCCCTCAGCCCCTGCAAAAGTTGACAGGTAATTTTATTGAATTTATTATTACAATTATTTGCCGATTTTATACTCGAAAATCCATATCCGAAAGGAATTGTAAAAAAACCAAGCGATACGCTAATTCCGGAGATTACCGGCGCCGATAGAGATTTTCTCAAAGGTTTAGATATTAAAATCGATTAATTTTTTACCGCATGGTTTGCCAAGCGGTTTTTTAATTTGCAAAATTTGCTGAAATATGGTATAATAGACATATACCTAATTTTATGGGTAAACACTATAAATTTATTCTTATATTTGCCTTATTTTTTGCCTTGTGGATACCGGCCGCAAAAGCCGCAATTTTAACGCTTTCTACCGAAAAGGACTCTTTTAACGTGGGCGATCGGTTTGAAGCAAATATCAAAATAAACAGCGACGGCGCCAATGTTAACGCCGTTCAGGGCACGCTTGAATATCCCAAAGACATTTTAGAAATAATTTCAACCGACAAAACCGGCTCTTTTGTTGATTTTTGGTTGAGGGAGCCGGAATTCTCAAACGAAACCGGACGCCTGGTTTTTATGGGAGGTGCTTTCCGCGGTATTTCCGGAGAATCGCTTCAAGTTCTAAAAATAAATTTTAAAGTCAAAAGCGTCGGAAAAAACGATTTAAAAATTACTGACGCGGCCATAACGGCCAGCGATGATTTTGGCACTAATGTTTTATCGGGAGTAAGCGGCATTCAAATTGCCGCCCTTCCAAAACAGGAATCAGCCAAAACCGTGACGCTTTCTGAAACTCCAAAGATAATTGAAAAGTTGCCGGAAGTTCCAATAATCAGCGAATCGCAAAATGAAAACGCGTCTTTTACCGCCAATATTTTAAACCTAATCAAAAATCCAATTTTATTAGCGGCGGCTTTTGGTTTGGCAATGGGAACAACCCTCGGTTTTATTGTCGGCAGGAAAGTAATGATAAAGTGGGTTAAACATTAAAAGTAATCTTGCCAGTTGCCAGCGGCCTTTTTTTATTTTAAAATTGGCTTATTATGGCAAAGCGCAAAAAATTAAAAAAACCAACTTTAATATCCTCTAAAAAGCCACTTTTTGATTTGGAGGATCAAACTAAAAAGGCAATTTTAGCCATTTTGTTTTTTAGTTTTGCCATGATTATTTTTCTTAGCATCTGGCATAAAGCCGGCCCTTTTGGCGAAATTATTTTTAAAGGATTTAATTATCTGTTTGGCTGGGGATATTTTGTTTTGCCGGTGGTTTTTTTGATGATGGCTTTTGAATTTTTAAAGTCAAAAAGAAAGCATATCTATTTTGTGACGATTTTAGGCGCCGGCCTATTTTTTATTTCTATTTTGGGGATTTTGGAAATTTCTTCGGAAAATAATTATGCCGGTTTAGCCGGTTACGCGGTGGCAATTTCTTTAAACAAGATTTTTGGATTTTGGGCATCTTTGGTTTTTTTAATGTCGTTTATTTTTATTTCTCTTTTAATGACTTTAGACATTCCCTTAAGGATTGGCAAATACGAGGAAGATGAAGAAGACGAGGAAAATTACCAAGAAGAATCGATTGAACAACCGGTGGTTGTGAATCAAGCCATCGCGCCGACAAAAAAGGAAGAAAGATCGTCGTCTGTCGCCACCGCCTACGCCGAGGCTTCGGCGGGCAAAAAGGCTACGGAGAGTAAAGACGAAGAGGAATTTAAAATTCCTAAAATTGCTTTCGGGATCTATAATCCCCCGGTTGTTGATCTTTTGGAAAGAATAGAAAGCCGTCCGTTATCGGGCGATATTAAAGCCAATGCCAATATCATAAAAAGAACCCTCCAGCATTTCGGCATTGATGTTGAAATGAGCGAGGTAAATGTCGGGCCGACGGTGACCCAATACACCTTGCGGCCGGCCCAGGGGGTTAAACTTTCAAAAATCGTGACGCTGCATAATGATTTGGCGCTGGCTTTGGCGGCCCACCCTTTGAGGATTGAGGCGCCGATTCCCGGCAAAGCCCTGGTCGGCATTGAAGTGCCTAATAAGTCAATCGCCCTGGTGCGGCTGGGAAGCCTGCTAGACAGCGATAATTTTAAAAAACTGGGATTTTTAAATTTTGCTCTTGGCCGGGATGTCAGCGGCGCGCCGATATTTTCCGATCTTTCAAAAATGCCTCATTTGCTTATTGCCGGCGCTACCGGTAGCGGAAAGTCCGTTTGCATCCACAGTTTGATAACTTCGCTAATCTGGCGCAACGGCCCGTCTCAACTTAAATTTATTTTAATAGATCCTAAAAGAGTGGAACTGGCATATTATAGAGACCTGCCCCATCTTTTGACTCCGGTTGTAAGCGATGGCAAAAAATCAATCAACGCTTTAAGATGGGCGGTCGGCGAAATGGAGCGCCGCTACGAGACTCTTTCTGAATATAACGCCAGGGATATTGCCGGCTTTAACAGCCAGGTTTTGAAGAAAAAAGAAGAAAATTTATTTATGCCGTATCTGGTTATCATTATTGATGAATTGGCGGATTTGATGGCGTCCAATGGCAGGGAAGTTGAAGGCGCTATTATAAGATTAGCTCAGATGGCGAGGGCCGTCGGCATTCATCTGGTAGTTTCAACGCAGCGGCCCTCGGTTGAGGTCTTAACCGGCCTTATTAAGGCTAATATAACCTCAAGAGTGGCGCTTCAAGTTCCTTCCCAGGTTGATTCCCGGACAATTTTGGATATGTCCGGAGCTGAAAAACTTTTGGGCAATGGAGATATGCTTTATCTTTCGGGCGATTCCAGCAAACCGCGCCGGCTTCAAGGAGTTTATGTCTCTGAAAAAGAAATTAAAAGAGTGGTGGAATATATTGCCGAAAAAAATCTTACGGCCGCGGTTTCTGAATCCGAAATTGATAACCGTGACATTTCGGACGGCGATTTATCGGCTGGCATTGATTCGTTTAACGATGATTTTTCCGATGATGAATTGTTTGCATCGGCAAAAGAAGTGATTTTTGCGGCGAAAAAGGCCTCGGCCTCGCTCCTGCAGCGCCGATTAAGAGTCGGTTACGCGCGGGCGGCCCGGCTTTTAGACATTTTTGAAGAAAGGGGCTTAATTGGGCCCGGCGACGGCGCCAAACCCAGAGAAGTCTTTTTGGAAAAATTCAGTTTAAATGAAACTAATAATGAAGAATGAAAACAAAATTAAAAATATTGCCGAATTTTTGAAAGATAAAAGACGGGAAAAAAATTTGAGTTTGGAAAAATTAAGCGACCTCTCCAAAATTCAGGTTTATCATCTCGAGGCCTTGGAGGCCGGGCAATTTGAAAAACTTCCGCCGTCAATTTATCGGGCGGGCATTTTTAAGCGAATAGCGAAATTTCTTGACATAAGCGACGAGGAGATTGTGAAATTGTATAAAAATGAAAACCACTTAATTGTCGAGCCTTCTTATGCAAACGAAGCAATCTCGCCGAAAGAAAATCATTATTTTATTTTAACGCCTAAAAAATTAACAGTTTTTGTCGGAGGGCTGCTTTTGATTTTGTTTTCAGCTTATCTTTGGTATCAGTTGAACTTTTTAATAGGGCCGCCGAATTTAGTTGTTAATCCGAAAGAGGATTTCATCACAAAAGAGGAGTTTATTGCCATTAAAGGGCAAACCGATAATGGTATTGATTTGACAATAAATGGCGAAAACGTGTATGTTTCTTCTGACGGGAATTTTTCTAAAGACATTCAATTGGCCGCCGGTTTAAATATTATTGAAGTCAAGGCCGCTAACAATTTTGGCAAGATTACTAAAATAGTAAGACAAATTCTTAGAGAATATTAAAAATATGGCAAAACAAGCAAAAGAGTTAAAAATTGACACTAAAGCTAAGGCTCTAGATGAAACCGTAAAGGCCTTAAAAGAGCGTTTCGGCGACGGCTCAATAATGAAGCTCGGAGAAGTGGCTAAGGTTGATGTTGATGTTATTCCGACCGGGTCGCTGTCTTTAGATCTGGCTTTGGGCGTCGGCGGCGTGCCGAAAGGAAGAGTGATAGAAATATACGGTCCCGAATCCTCGGGTAAGACGACGCTGGCCTTGCATATTATCGCCGAGGCGCAAAAACGCGGCGGACTGGCGGCTTTTGTTGACGCCGAGCACGCTTTAGATCCGGAATACGCCAAAAAAATAGGCGTTCGGGTTAACGATTTATTGATTTCTCAGCCGGATAATGGCGAACAGGCGCTTGAAATTGTTGAGAGTTTGGTGCGCTCCAACGCCTGTGATGTGATTGTTGTTGATTCGGTGGCGGCTCTAACGCCGAGAGCCGAAATTGAAGGAGAAATGGGCGATCAGCACATGGGGCTTCAGGCCCGTTTAATGTCGCAGGCCTTAAGGAAATTAAATGCTATCGCGGCCAAAAGCAACACGGCGGTTATCTTTATAAATCAATTAAGGATGAAAATCGGGGTTTTCTTCGGCAATCCGGAAACTCAGCCGGGCGGCATGGCTTTGAAATTTTATTCATCGGTACGTTTGGATGTTCGCCGCAATGCCCAGATTAAAAAAGGAGACGACGTGGTCGGCAATCGGGTGACGGTAAAAGTCGTTAAAAATAAAGTGGCGGCGCCGTTTAAAATTGCCGAATTTGATATTATGTACAACGAAGGCATTTCAAAAGAAGGGGATATAATAAATTGCGGCCTGAAGTACGGCGTTCTTTCCAAGTCCGGCACTTGGGTTAACTATGAAAATCAAAAATTAGGGCAGGGAATTGAAGCGGCAAGGCAGTATCTTAGGGAGAATCAGGATTTAATAAAAAAATTACTGCCGGAAATCAAAAAACTGGCAAAAGAAAAATCGGAAACTATATAAAAAATTCCCCTGATAAAAAATTCCCCTGCGACTGCGGGGGAAATTTTTTATCTGTAAGTAAAGGGGAGGAGCGCCATAAAACGCGCGCGTTTTATGGCGTGGGCAAGCCGTCTTTGGTGCTTGGCGCAAAGATGGCTTCTTTTTCTTGGCATTATTTTTGCTTGGGCCGAAATAAAATGGCGCAATAAATCCGCTTCTTTATAATCAACGTCTTTTATATTCTGGCTGCAAAAATAACAAACTTTTTCGTTTTTATTATTCATAATTAAAATGGTATGTCCTCAACTTTTATTTCCTCGGTTTTATTGTCTGATGGCGCGTCATCCAATTGAACTTCCGGAAGAACTTCCCGCCCATCTTGTGGGCGAGGCTCGCCCCCATTTGGGGCGGCTGGCGACGATGATTGATTGCCCGCCGGGCGGGGCCCAAGCTGCATATTTTCGGTGACAATTTCAGTCCGATATTTTTTCTGCCCCTGCTGATCCTGCCAGCTTCTTGTCGTAAGCCGGCCTTCAATAAATACCAAGCGGCCCTTGGCAAGATATTGGCTCGCGATTTCCGCAAGCCGTCCCCAAACAACGACATTATGGAATTCGGTTTGAGTTTGTTTATTGCCAGCGGGATCGGTCCACATACGATTTGTGGCGACGCCGAAAGTCGCCACTTTTTGGCCGGTTGCCGTTTGCCTTAATTCCGGGTCGCGGGTTAAATTTCCTAAAATAAACGCTTTATTTAAATTCATATTTTTTATCCGTTAAGAATATTTTCTAATTTTTGGTCAAAACTTGGCGCAGTCGCTTCCGGAGTTTTTTCAGCCGGGGCTTTAGGTGGCGCCGACGTAACGGGCTTCGGCTTTTTTAAAGGTTTGTTTAATATTAAAAATCTTAAGACTTTTTTGTAAAGCGCGAAAGCTTTTTTCAGTTTCTCAAGACCGTCATTGTTGATAGTAAAATAAGCAGTGCCGAAATACGCCTGATCTTGTTTTTTTATCGGGTAAGAAAGTTGCCTTTTTATCGGGAGATTGGCTTCGGTGATATTGCCTCCATTTTCAGCAATAAAATTCTTTAATTCTGAAACTTCGGCTTCCATCTTATCCTCCGAAATTTCAGCGGTTAAAAGATAAGCCATCTCATATTCTTTTTTGTTTTCCGCTTCATTCATTGGCAGTAATTTAACACAGGACAATAAAAATTGTCAATAAAAAACCGCTGGGCAGACCATACGGTTAAAAATTGTGATTTTATTTTTAAATCTAAATTATAACTCTAAAACCTCTGTAACAGATAATATTATTTCTACTTTTTCACCTTGTTTTATAAAAGATACTTCTTTAATGTTTCCCAAAGGAAGAAACCGCGATGGCAACGCCAAACCTCCGATTGGAGCCAGCCCCAAACCCTTTTGTTCGCGATCATATTTATAAACATAATATCTTTCTTTCTCATATAAGGAGTTTTCCTTGTTTTCTGGCCACCTAACCATTATTGTCGTTCCATCAAGTAAAACGTCCGCCAAAATTTTAAACACCCGCGGTATCTTAAACTCATTCAGTATTTGAGAAACAATCCTTGTTTTTGAATCATAATCAACCAGATTATCTCTAGCAGCCGAGTGAACGACATTGATAGGCTCAACGCCAAATCCTAATCCGTGATCCCATAGTTTTCTCTCAACTACGTTAAAAGGTAATGAACCGCCATTTTCTTTAAGCGTTTCAAGTAATACTTCTCTCGCCATCTTTTTCATTTTTTCTCCCTTTGTTAAACAACAAAAGCCATTTAACTAATGTGTCTCATATTGTCGCTATAAAAGTTGTTTTTGTCAAATCATTTGTATAATAAATACGCTATAGCAAAATCATTATACAAAATACAAATCGAATTAAAATTTTTCTATATCTTAAACTCAATTACGTCGCCGTCGGAAACGACACATTCTTTTAATAACTAAGTCGAGCACCAGCTTCACATCTTTGGCGTTGATATGGATAAGATAATTTTAGACAGTCTTCATTTGTTTTTATAGCCCCAGTATCAAATAAGCAGATGTCTCTTTCCAAATCATCCGTTATATGTTTGTCATAACATAATGATGAATTATGTGTATTTCTGGCAACATTTCTTATACAAGCACTGATAAAGTAATTCTTGTTACCCATGCCAGGGGCATCTACCACATTTTCACATAGGGCAACATCTTTTTCTTTTTCGGCTATAGCCATGTTACACATATTGAGTGCCCAATTATTATCTCTAATTTGACCGCATTTATTTATAGCCTCTGAAACAGAATATTTTCCTCCTCTTATATCATCAACAATTTCAAATTGCTTATATGTTCTATATCTCCCCGTTATATATTTAGGAGCAATAAAACTTGCAGTGACTAACTCCAAAATAAGTATGAGTATAAGAATAAAAACTGAAGATTTTTTGTAGCGGAAACGTTCTACTAAAAATAATGGTATAAAAATTATAAATATACCGGCAAGTCCAAAAAGAATACCCAACGCTTCTGAACCACGTGTAAAGCCAAGAATTATAAAAAAGAATACAATAAGCCCCCCTAAACCAATAATTAATTTTTTAAAAGGTTTTTCAAAAGTTATTACAGGGAAGGCAATAATTCCAATAGTAATAAAGCTCCATATGCTTATACCAAAACCCCACCAATTATAACTTGCCCCCATAAAACCAAAGCCCAGAAAAACCGTAACAACAGCAGTTAAAAACCATAATGCATAAAAAATTGGTTTCTCTTTAATTTTTTGCATAGATATTTTAGTAGTTGTTAAAATAATTTAACAAAAAATGAATAAATTTGATAAGGAAAAGTCTCCTAGATCTTAAACTCAATTACGTCACCGTCGGAAACGACGTAATCTTTGCCTTCAATCCGCAAAAGGCCCTTTTCGCGAGCCGAAGACCATGAGCCGCACTCTAAAAGTTTCTGCCAATTTATTACTTCGGCGCGGATGAATTTTTCTTCAAAATCGGTGTGGATTGCCGAACCGGCTTGGGGTGCCGTCCATCCGGCTTTTATCGTCCAGCCGCGCGTCTCATCTTCGCCGGTGGTAAAATAAGTAATAAGATTCAAAAGTTCATATGCCGATTTTATTAAATCATTTATATGCGATTCATTTTTGAACTCTTTCGCATCTTCTTCGCTTATATCGGAAAGCTCGGATTCAAACGCCAAATTAAGAGCCAAGCTTATGGTCTTATGGTTCAGGCTGGCAATAAAACGGTGGTCGGCCTCACCCTTGATATTAAAAACAAATAAAAACAGCTTTAACGTTAAAAGATTAAGGTTTTTTATCATGTTAAGTTCTTCATATTGCAAATTGGCTTTTATCGCCAAATCGCCGGCTTCAAGAACCAATTTGATTTTTTCTAAAATCATTTTTTGTTCCTGAGCGTATTTTTTACCGTTTTTTAAATCTTTTTCGTTTTTTAACAGGTGTTTATTCACCGTTTGAAGGTCAGCCATGGCCAGTTCAAGCTGGACGGTTTCAATGTCGCGCTGGGGGCTGATATTTCCTTCGACGTGGATAATATCCGGGTCTTCAAAAGCGCGCACAACTTCAATAATAGCATCAACTTCGCGGATGTGAGAAAGAAACTGATTGCCGAGTCCTGCACCTTCATGGGCGCCTTTGACCAGGCCGGCGATGTCAACAAATTCAATTGCCGCCGGAATTATTTTTTTTGATTTTGACATTTCGACAAGCCGATAAAGCCGTTCATCGGGAACTTTAACCACGCCGATATTGGGGTCGATGGTGGCGAAAGGAAAATTTGCGATATTCACTTTTTCTCGGGTCAGCGCTTTAAAAAGCGTTGACTTGCCGACATTGGGAAGTCCAACGATGCCGATTTTGAGAGACATAATTAGTAATTATACGTTATAATATAAACATGAACTCGGTCAATCCTAAAATTTTTAGAGCTTATGATATTCGGGGAATTTATCCCGATGAATTGAACGAATCCGCGGCTTATAAAATTGGCCAGGCCTTTACCCTGTATTTAAAGAAGAATGAATCTGAAAAGACCGAAAATATTATTGTAGGCCAAGATTACAGGCTTTCTTCCCCAATTTTGGCGCGTTCTTTGATGGAAGGAATAATAAAAGAAGGGGGCAACATTTTAGACATCGGCCAAGTTTCTGTCGATGCGGTTTATTTCGCGTCGTCTCATCTTCATTTTCCCGCCATTATGATTACCGCTTCGCATAATTCCAAAGAATGGAATGGTTTTAAATTAATGAAAAAAGATACCAACCTGTTGGCGATGGATTCCGGATTGGAAGAAATAAAAAATATAATTACTCAAAACAGATGGCCGAAAGAAGGAAAAACTGGAGAAATTAAAAAACAATCTATTGATAGTGAATTTCTTGAATATGCCGCTGGATTTACCGATCCCGAATATTTAAAGCCGATGCGAATAGTAATTGACGCGAGCTCCGGCGCTGCGGGGCCAATACTTGAAAAGATCCTGAAGAAATTACCGATTGAATATAAAGCGCTTAATTTTAAACCTGATGGCAATTTTCCTTCACACGATCCGGATCCGACAAAAGAAACAAATTTAGAGAGTTTAATAACTGAAGTTAAAACTGGGCATTATCATTTTGGCTGCGCTTTTGACGGGGATGGCGACCGGATTATTTTTATAGATGAAAGCGGCGATCCCATCAGTTCGTCTATCATCGGCGCCATAATGGCCAAATACTTTCTTAAACAAAACCAAAAAGCTAAAATTGTTTACGGAGCGACAGTGGGTAAAATTGTTTTTGACACTATAAATGCTTATGAGGGGGTGCCGATTCGAGAACGCGTTGGCCACACTTTTATCCAAAGGCGCCTTAGAAAAGAAAATGGGATTTTTGGCATTGAGACGTCGGGCCATTATTATTTTGATGACAATTTTTATTCTGATTCTGCCTTAATAAGTTTTTTAACGATGCTAAACGTATTAAGTTCATATAATAAACGGCTTTCGATTTTGGCATCGGAGTTTAACAAATATGTTGCCATTCCCGAAACGAATTTTAAGGTTGAAAATCCGGAGGAATTTATAAAAAAAATAGCCCAGAATTTTGAGGGCTATGAAATCGATTGGCTTGACGGCTTAACCGTCAAAACCGATAATTTTTGGCTGAATTTAAGGCTATCAAACACCGAACCCTTAGTCCGTCTAAATATTGAAGCAAAAGACGAACTGGTTTTAGAACGGGTGAAAAATGATTTTTTGGCATTGATGGAAAAAATTAAGAAATAATCAGACGCGGCAAGCCATTAAAGTTCCTATCAATTTTTATAAGACCGCAATTTTGAAAATAAATGGCCGCGAAAAATTCGTTTGTGTCTAAGCCTAAAAGAGTGGCAGCTATGACGGCATTCATGTTTCCGTGGCCGATAACAAGGATGTTTTGATTCCGGGTTGATATTTCCGACAGTAGATATTTTGCGGCCGATTTTCCGCGGTTAACGATTTGTTTGAAACTTTCGCCGTCGGGGAAGGATAAACGGCGCTTGGCAAAAGGCGCCGATGTGCCCCACCAGGCATTAAATAGGTCTGATAATGTCTTTTCTATGATCGCGTAAAACAGTCCGTCAAGCGAGCCGCAGTTTATTTCCAGAAAATCGGGATTGATGACATCCGCGACGTGAGGAGGAGCGATAATGTCCATAATCAAATTGGCGGTTTCCAATGTTCTCTTTGTCGGGCTTACAACCATTAGACCAATATTTTGATCTTTTAATCGTTTGCCGAGTTTTTTCGCCTGCGTGCGGCCCGTTTTATTAAGTGGTTCATCAATTGTCTGGCTTTGTAAATAACAAAGACGATCAGCTTCCGTTTCTCCGTGCCGAGCAAAAAAGATATATGGCGGCATTTTTACCTCCCGATTGTTAAGAAACCAAAACCGCCTATCAAATGATAGGCAGTTTATAACACACTCTATAATATTTCACAAATTAAATTATCAACCCGATTTTTTGTTTGACTTCTTTCAATGTTTTTTCGGCGATTGCCAACGCTTTTTCGGCGCCTTCCGCTAAAACTTTTTTAACATAATCTGGATTTTTGGAAAATTCAATATGTTTTTTGCGGTAATCGGCGAAATAATCCGCGATTAATTCCGCGAGCCGCGGTTTTAATCCGGCATATCTTAACTTTCCGGCTTCATGGTCTTTTTTATAACTTAAATATTCAGTTTTTTCTTCTTTTGTTTGGGTGAAGGCATTAAAAATCGAAAGCAGATTATCGCCGCCATCTCTTTTGTCTTTGCCGCCGGCATCGCTTACCGCAATTTTAATTTTTTCTCTGATAATTTCAGGCGAGTCGGAGAGGGCGATGTAAGATTTCTCTCCGCCGGATTTAGACATTTTTTTTAACGGGTCGGTTAAACTCATAATTCTCGGGGTTTCGGTAAGTATTGATTTTGGTTCGGGAAATATTTTACCAAATTTTTCATTGAATCTTCTGGCAATGTCACGGGTTAGCTCAAGATGTTGAAGTTGGTCTTCACCAACTGGCACAGCTTCTGCCTTATAAATCAATATATCGGCAGCCATAAGCGCTGGATAATCAAAAAGTCCAACATTCACGTTTTGCTTCTGAACTAATGCTTTGTCTTTGTATTGGGTCATCCGTTCAAGTTCCGACATTCTAACAATTGTATTGAATATCCAGCCAAGATTAGCATGTTCATTAATTCGAGATTGTTGGAATAAAACTGACTTTTTAGGGCCTAATCCCAAGGCAAGTAAATCTAAGGCCATATCAAAAATCTCTTTTGATTTTTGTTTTGGGTCGTAATCTTCGGTTATCGAGTGATAGTCGGCAATAAAAAACCAGCATTCATTTTTAGGATCTTCCTGAAGTTTGACCCAGTTTTTAATTGACCCTAAGTAGTTTCCTATATGTAATTTGCCCGAAGGTTTGGCGCCAGAAATTATTCTCATATTTTTAAATCTCCACGATAACCGGCAGAATCATCGGCCGGCGCTTGGTTTTAGTGTACAAGAATTGTCCGATTTTGTCCCGCAGATTATTTCTAATGTATACCCAGTTGATTTCTGCTCCGGGAGTGGCACTTCGCACAATAGTTTCTTTTATTTTTTTGCGCGTTTGTCTTAAAAGTTCTTGCGATTCTTTCATATAGATAAAACCGCGAGAAATGACATCCGGCTCGCCCTTCACTTTTCCGGTTCGGCTGTCCACCACGGCGATAATCACAAACATGCCATCGGCCGACATTAGCTGGCGGTCGCGAAGTACGACGTTTGAAATGTCGCCCACGCCCAAGCCGTCAACAAAAACATACTCAATTGGAATTTTTTCCTTTAACACTCTTAAAGTCTGTTCGTCTATTTCCGCAACGCTGCCATTATCAAGAATAAAAATATTTTCTGCGGAAAAACCAATCGATTTGGCCACTTTAGCCGCTTCTCGCAATAAATAGTGATTAGCATAAACCGGCAGGAGATAATGGGGCTTTACCTGGTTTATCAGAAGTTTAATATCCTCAATAAACGCGTGGCCACCGGTATGTACGTCCATTATTTCTTTATGAATTACATCAGCGCCTTGGCGGTACAGCGAATCTTTAAGGCGTTGGATGGTGCGTTCATTGCCCGGAATGACAGAAGAATCAAAAATAATTGTATCGGATTTTTCAACTTTTACCCATTTATGTTCGCCGTTGGCGATGCGCATCAGCGCTGCCCGATCCTCACCCTGCGCGCCGGTGCCGATAATAATAACTTTTTGCGGGGGATAATCGTGAATGTTTTTAATATCAATAAGGGTGGAGGGTTTAAATTTGAGATAGCCAATCTGTTTGGCAATTTCCATGTTAAGCTTCATTGAATAGCCGTCAAGCGCCACTTTTTTCCCGAGTTCTTCGGCAACATTAATAAGTTGCCCCACTCTTTCGATCATGGATGAAAAGGTAGCCACAATGACGCGGCCCGGAGCTTTGACAATGATATTACGTATATTTTTAAAAACTTCCCGTTCCGAAAGTTGCGATCCTTCTTTTGTGGATCCCAAACTTTCCATCATGAGAATGGAAGGCGCGGCTTTAGTATTCCATTTGGCAAGATGGGAAAAATCGGTTTTGGGGCCGCTTATTGGATCAAGATTATATCGCCAGTCGCCCGGATGTATAACATTGGCAACCGGAGTTTGAATAATGACGCCTATAGCATCCATTATACTGTGGGTAACTTCAAAAAAATTAATTTTTAGTTTACCAAAAGTTAATGCATCATGGGCAGATGTAATTTCCTTGGCTTTAAAATACCGGGAAAGGTTTGATTCTTCTAAGCGTTTTTTTAAAAGCATCAACGTAAGCTTACTTGCGTAAACCACTGGCCAGCCGAGGCGCGGTAAAAGATGGGGAGCGGCGCCTATATGGTCAAGATGGCCGTGGCTTAAAATCACGCCTTTTATTTTTTTCTCTTTTCCGGCAAGATAACGAATATCCGGAATAATATAATCAATTCCGGGCATGTCTTCTTCCGGAAATTGGAGCCCCATATCAAGAATTATAATGTCATCTTCGTACTCAAAAACGGTCATGTTGCGGCCAACTTCTTCTTGCCCTCCAAGAGGGATTATCCTTAGTTTCTCTTTAGAAACTTTAGAAGATTGAGCACTTGTCTCTATTTTGCGCCTTACTTCCGGCGCCGATATTTTTATTTTCATCATATTTTTATTTATTTGTGTGGGCGGGGGGAGAGTCGAACTCCCATGACCTTGCGGTCACAGCGCCCTGAACGCTGCGCGTCTACCAATTTCGCCACTCGCCCTTAAATTCTTCAGGATGATTCAAAAATTTTAATTTATCAAGAGTATTAACTAAGCTATACAACGGCAGGTTTTTAAAAATGCCAAATTCAGAATATTCTCTTGTTCTTATTTTTTTTATTTCCGGAAAAGAATCATAATTCGGATTTTTAATAATATCAATTAAATCATTATTTTTTAGAAAATAATATGAAGCGCCGTGAAGATTTTTATAAGGTTCATAATCATATTCGGCTTTTTCACTTATCCAATTTGCCATAAGCAAGGGTTCATTAAAAACATTGATTGTATTGTGGCCGAAGCCGGGCGGAATAATAAATTTTTCGCCCGGCCCGGCTTCAACCAGGAAAACCGCCGATTCCGATTGAATCAGAAAATATGCCTGTCCCAGCAAAACTTCATAGGCCTCGGGATATGGCAAGTGATAATGGCCGGCGGTTTTTACAAACTCGTCGCCAATTTTTCCCGGAGGGATTAATGTTAAATCATATCGCAAGCCAACGGCTTTTATTTTTTTATCATCTTGTTTCAAATGGGCACGGCGCCAGACGCGATAGACAGGGTCGGGTCCCTTTGCCGCATTGGGATTTTTTGTCCCTTCGGGACATTTCCCGTAGGGAGAAAGATAAGGCCGCATTTCTTCCAAACTTCTTTCCGATTTTTTAATAAACTGGAAATCTCCGCGAAATTCTAAATCCATTTTCTTTTCATCGAAAAATATCGGAAGGTCGGACATTTTTTGTAAATCTAACACGGAAATTTTATTTAAGAATTCTTTCCGTTTCAATATACCATTCATTAATTTTTGAAAAACGGTTTGATGGCAGCGTTATTTTTTTAAGATCAATATTTTTTACCGTTTTTTTAACGGCATAAATATAATTCGGGGAATAAAGGAAAACGGCCGGCGCGTCATTTAACACTAATTTTTGGAATTCCTCAAGCTTTTTGGCTCTTTTGACGACGTCGGTTATTTGACGGGTTTCTTCCAAAATCTTATTAACCTTTCTATTGTTGTAAAGTGAAAGGTTTAATCCCGGATCTTTAATGGCCGCGCCATGCCAGAATACGTAAGGATCAACCGAACTGGTGAAAGATTCACCGACTAAAACCGCTTCGTAATTTTTGGTTCTTATGTAATTCTGCTGAAGTTCGCCGAGCGAAACGATTTTTAAGTTGCTGTCAACCCCGATATTTTTAAGATTGTCCTGAATTAAAACGGCGGTTAATTGAATTGATTTTGGAGTGATAATTTCAATTTTTAAAAGCGTTTCTTCTTTGTCTTTTCCCAATTTTTTAGCAAAAATTCCTTCCGTATTTTTTTTCCAGCCGTTTTTTTCTAAAATTTCTACTGCCTTTTCCGGATTATAACCATAACCGGAGATATCCGGGCTTGAACCGGGCATTCCCGGCGGAATCGGCCCAATGGCTATTTTACCTTCGCCGTTTAATATCTTGTTTAAGAGTTCGTCGCGATTGATGGCGTAGTTTACAGCCAATCTGACATTGCGATCTTTTAGTATCTTGTCATCGGTGTTTAAAAAAACCGCATAAACTCTTTGAGAGGGCAAGGAGAAAACCGACGCGCTGGATAACCCCCGTAATTGATTTTTATTCTGGGCGGTTTGCAAAAACAAGCCGTCAATCTCTTTTCTGTTATAAGCCGAAACCGCTTCCTCTTCAGATGAATAAAATTTAAATATAATATTTTCTATTAGGGGGGCGTAGCCGTGATATTTGCCGTTAGCCGAAAGATTAACCGAAATAATTCTACCCAAAGAATCCTTTTGCAGCTTGATAAAACGATAGGGGCCGGTTCCGATGGGCTTAAGATTGAAATCGGTTAATGGAAAATTTTGCGGCAATACTTTACTCCAAACATGTTCAGGCAAAATTCCGAGCAGGGCCAAATTTCCCGCAAACGCGCCATATGGGCTTTTTAAAGTTATGATAACCGTGTCTTTATCCGGAGCTTCAGCCTTTATGCCCTGCCAGCCGGCTCTTAGGGGGCTATTGTATTCCGGGTTTTGGACGGCATTGATTGTAAAAACAATGTCGGTGGCGCCGAATGGCTCTCCGTCATGCCAGAAGACACCCCCTTTTAATTTGATGATATACGTTTTACCATCTTTTGACACTTGATACCCCGAAGCAAGATCGGGTATTAGTTCTCCGCTTTCGTTATATTTAAGGAGCGAAGAAAAAATTAATCCGGAAAGATCCCTGTCGGCATCGTTGGTTGCCAAAACAGGATTAAGATTGTGCGGCGATTCGGAAAGGGCTTCAACATAGGTTCCCCCGGCAATAGGCGACTCTTTGGTTTGGCTGATATATAAATTATTAATCAGGAAAGACAGGGAAAAAAGGATTAAAACGGCAAAAAAAGAAAACCAGATTTTTTCTTTTTGGCCAAGATGCTTCCAAATTCTCGGAAGATTTTTTATTCTCAAGAATTTAAGCGTATTTAAATTTAGAGGATTTTTCAAAATAAATCAAAGTAAAAATGAAACAAAACTTAAAGCCACGAACAGTATCGCCAAAACGATTGTGGCCCAAAAAATAATTTTTTCAATGCCACGACGTGTGTGATAAAATGTTGATTCGCCGCCAAAAACCGAAGAAAGGCCCGAGCCGCGCGCCTGGAGAAGAATTGCTCCTATTAAAAGCGAGGAAATAATTATTTGAATTATTGGTAAAAATTCAGCCATATGTTTTTAATTTTCTTTTTGGGTTGCCGACGAAACGACAAAATTAAAAGCGCTTATGATTACTGCCGTCCAAAAGTAGGCGTTAAGTCCGGTAATGGAGAATTCCGGAGCGAAGCGAATGACCAGCCAAATCAGAAATATGTTGATTATCAGGGTAAACAGGCCCAATGTGATAAGTATAAAGGGGCTGAGAACTAATTTCAATATCGGCTTAATAAAAGCATTCACCAAGGCCAGCATTAAAGCGATTTTTATCAAACTTAAGAATTCGTATTGGAAAATAACTCCGGGAACCAGCCATTCCGACGCAAGAATCGCCAATGCGTTGGCTACAATATGGAGGATAAAACGAGTAATCATAATGATAACAATAATACAATATTTTGACAAGTTTATACAATGGGTATTAAATTTATTTAAAGATCTTTTTAAATTTTATTTGTAAGGAGGTGTTGCTATGTCTTGGAATAAAAAGAATAGCGATAATGAATTTCAGAAAGAAGGTAGCGATTCTTATATCAGTTGTAATCCACAAGAAAGAAAAATATATATACGCGGTGATATTAATTCCCATGCTTCTAATTACTTTGCTATTGGATTTGATAAAATGCGATCCCAAAAAACTCTCACCGTGATTGATATAAGTTCGCCGGGCGGCAATTCGATTCCTGGGTTAGATATTTATAATAAAATACGCACTTCCGTTTGTCCGGTTATTACTATGACTTTTGGAACAGTGTGCTCGGCAGCATTCTTGATATTTCTTGGTGGCGATAAACGCATTATCTCTAGAGAGGCCATGATTAGATTTCATTGGCCTATCGGAGAAAGAAATCATGAAGAAATTAATCTTGACTCAACCGAAACCGATCGAGATTATTATAAGAAGCTTTTTGAGCACTATTGTAATATTATTGCCAATCGCACAGGTTTAACGCTTAGGGATATTAGAAAATACATGCGTTATTCAAGAATGTTTGATGGCAAACAAGCGCTCAAAATGGGCATTGCTACAGCGATTTTTGAGGATAAATTTCCCAATAAAAATAAAAAAGGGCGTAAATAGCCCTTTTTAAATTTCTTGACAATATAAAAATTTTAGGCAATAATCTTAATAATAAATTATATTATGGTAAAAAATATTTCTATTAAACCCTTGGGTGATAGAGCGGTGGTTTTGCCCCTTAAAGAGGCTGAAAAAACCAAATCGGGGATTATTTTGCCCGAGACCGTCGATAAGGAAAAACCGGCCCAGGGCCGAGTGACGGCTATCGGCGCCGGTGAAAAAATCAAAAAATCCGGGCTTAAAAAAGGCGATGAAGTTGTTTTTGAAAAATACGCTGGCACCGAATTTAAAATCGGAGGCGTAGAGTATAAAATTTTAAAAGAGGAAGAAATTCTCGCGATTTTAGAATAAAAATATGGCGAAACAAATTATTTCAGGAAAAAAAGCCAGAGAAGCGGTCAAAAGAGGGGTTGACCAACTGGCCGATGCCGTAAAAATCACCCTGGGTCCTCGCGGCCGCAATGTCATTTTAGATAAAGGGTTCGGAGCGCCGACAATTACCAACGATGGCGTAACGATTGCCAAAGATATTGAACTTAAAGACAAATTTGAAAATATCGGTGCCGAACTGGTTAAGGAAGCGGCTTCAAAGACCAATGACGTTGCCGGCGATGGCACGACCACGGCCGTCGTTCTGGCGCAGGCGATGATTGCCGAAGGTATTAATTTGATAAATTCGGGTGCTAATCCGATGATTTTAAAACGCGGGATGGATAAAGCGGTCCTGAAGGTCTCCGAAATTTTAAAGAAAAATTCCAAACCGGTAACTAAAGAAAAAATAAAAGACGTGGCGGTGATTTCCGCCAATGACGAGGAAATGGGTTCGCTTATCGCCGAAGTGATTAACAAGGTGGGCAAAGAGGGAGTGGTGACGGTTGAAGAAGCGCAAACGCTCGGCGTTAATTATGAGTTGGTTGAGGGTTTGCAATTCGACAAGGGATATGTCAGCGCTTATATGATAACTGATTCCGAAAGAATGGAAGCGGTTTTGGAAAAGCCTTATATTTTAATTACTGATAAAAAAATATCCTCTCTTAGCGAGATAATGCCGCTCCTCGAAAAATTAGTGAAATCGGGCAATAAAAATCTTGTGATTATTGCCGATGAAGTTGATGGCGAAGCATTGGCAACGCTGGTGGTTAATAAACTCCGGGGAATTTTTAATGTTTTGGCGGTGAAAGCCCCGGGCTTCGGCGACAGGCGCAAAGAATTATTGGAGGATATTGCCGTTGTCACAAATGGCGAGGTTATTTCCGAAGATAAGGGCATGAAACTTGAAAATGTTGAGCTCAATGTTTTGGGAGAAGCTAAAAGAGTGGTTGCCAATAAAGATAACACCACGATTGTCGGCAGCGCCGGTAAGAAAATTGAAATTGAAAAAAGAATTAACCAAATTAAAGTTCAGCTTGAAAAAACCGATTCAGAATTTGACAGAGAAAAATTACAAGAAAGATTAGCCAAGCTTTCCGGCGGCGTGGCGGTTATTAAAGTCGGCGCGGCCACGGAAGTGGAAATGAAAGAAAAAAAATTTCGAATTGAAGACGCAGTTTCGGCTACTAAAGCCGCGATTGAAGAGGGGATTGTTTCCGGCGGCGGAGTGGCGCTTTTTGAAGCGGCAAAAGAAATTAAGGCCTCAAAGCTTGCCGGAACCGCCGAATTCGGCGATGAAGCCAAAGGCGTCAATTTAATTGTCAGCGCTCTTGAATCGCCGATGCGGGTCATTGCTAAAAATGCCAATAAAGACGGCAATGAAGTTATTGAAGAAATAAGCAAGAGAGAAAAAGGATTTGGCTATAATGCCGTTACCGGAGAATACGCCGATATGATTAAAGATGGCGTGATAGACCCTTTGAAAGTTACCAGGAGCGCTTTGCAGAATGCCGCCTCAATTGCTTCAATGCTTTTAACCAGTGAGTTTTTAGTCGCCGATCTTCCTGAAAAAAATAATCCGCCAGCTGGCGGACCGCCGATGGGCGATATGGGGATGTAAAAATCAAGATCTTTTATTTTAATAAAAAGGCGGAGGGCAAAAATGACCGGAATAAAAGAAAGGCGGGTTACTGCAGAGTACGAAGGGCGTCTTAATTATATTGTTGATGCATGTGCCAATGCCGAGTCCGGTCGATCGGGACATTTTGAGGGTTTTCAGCCGGGTCCGGGTAAAAAACTTTTTGATTATTTAGATTACGAAGCGATGGCAAAATACTCCGGCGCGGTTAAAGGACCTGCATTGACAATCGGGGAGATTAGCGAAGCCATTATAAATGCAATTAATGAAAAAGCGGCTGATCGCAAAAAACCCGGTATTCACCCGGGCAAGAAGCTTGTTACCACTAATCATATTCTTTTTCAGTTTTATTTAATAAAGCGCGCCTTGAGTGCCACGACGAAATAAGACCAAATAGGTCTTTTTCTTTTGAATTTGACTTAAAATTTTTTTTATTATATTCTCATTATCATGTTAATCATCCGTTTGCAAAAAGTAGGCAAAAAACACACCACGACTTTTAGAGTGGTGCTGACGCAAAAAACCGCCGCCGCGAAGCGGAAGTATTTAGAATTACTCGGCAATATTAATCGAAAAACAAAACAAGTTTCTTTAAATAAAGACAGAATTTTATATTGGATTTCCAAAGGCGCCCAGCCGTCGGAAACCATGCATAATTTACTTATTTCCCAAGGCGTAATTACCGGCGAAAAGATTCCGGTTCATAAGGTTTCTAAAAAAGCTCCAGAAGCGCAAGAGACTAAAGTACCTGCAGCATAAAAAATAAAAACAAAACAGTCGTCGTTTGACGGCGTTTTTGTTTTGTAATAGTATAAAAAATACTAAGTTTTTGTTCCTTTTCACAAGGAGGTCATAATGGCGGAAAAAGTACAGGTTGTCGTCGTTAAAATAAGTGTTGAAGATTTGAGGGCACTGCAAGCTCTTTCAATTATTGATGAACGGTCGGTAGGTGACCTTATCAGAGAAGCAATTAAAAAATATGTAGAGAGTAGACGTAACGCCCCAGGTTTAGACTCACAAATTGAAATCGCCAGAAAAATTCAAGAGGATCTTTGGAAAGCATTGCATACACCAAGGAGAGATTAATCATGGATTACATTCAGCCAGAGTATAGGGTCAGATGGATTTGGGGGAAATGTGAAACTTGTGGTAAAAGAACTTTTCAATTTGTGAGCCATAAAGTTAGAAAGTCAGTATTAAGTCTCATTGGTCTCATAAGAATCTTTAACGATTTGCCACAACCTCATGAAACTTGTATTTATTATACTCGTTGGATTGCACAGCACCACGTTTGTCATGATGAATTTTGTGTCAGAGAATGTTGTAGAAAAAAGCTACCTTGGACCAGTCTAATGACATTGCCGTGCTCTGGTCAGATAAGTTAGTCCAAAACGATCCGTTACCTCTCGTGTCCCAATCGGAATGGGCGAGGTGCTTGACGGATTTTTTTATTTTTGCTATATTATAGCAAATAGTAGATAGGTCGACCTACTAACAGCTTAACACTTTTATTCAAAGAAAATGGCTAATAAACCAGTTGATCAGGAGTTTCTTGAATACCTTGTTAAGTCAATTGTTGACCATCCGGATGATGTCAAAATTGACCGCAAGGTTGACGAGATGGGAGTCCTTTTAGACCTTAAAGTCCACCAAGAAGACATGGGGATGCTTATTGGTCGCCAGGGCTCGACCGCTAAAGCCATCAGGACTCTTCTTCGGATAATTGGCGCCCGCCACAACGCGCGCGTCAATTTGAAAATTGAAGAGCCGGAGGGCTCAACTCGTCCTCAAAGAGAAAGAACAAGAGACATGGATGAAGTTGTGGAAGATTTGAAACAACTTTAACCTCAAAAACTAAAACCCCCGCGATCGCGGGGGTTTTAGTTTTTGATAAAATCCCGCCAAAGCGGGATATCGGATTACATCAATGCGATTAAAGAAATCGCAAGGCCAATACCGAGAAGCCATAACATAATTTTTCTTAAACTATAGACCTTAAATTCTTTCGGAGGCTCCTCGCGGCTTAGCCAGGTTGCCATTTTTGGCCTTTCTTTTTGGAGAGTAGTAGAGGAACAAATTTTTTTTGACTTTAGCGCGTAATATTGTTAAAAGTCAAGTATAGAAAACGATCTTTAAAATATGAAAACGGGGGACTAATGATGGAAATAAAAACGACGATGGATGAAAAATCTTTTTCTGAAAAATTTTTAGATTGTTTCCTTGGATGTGTCGCTATTGGAGCTTTAACGGCATTTCTATTTTTACTATTCGGCAGTAAAGCTTATGGCGCCGAAAATATTGAAAACTTAAGCCAGTCCCAGATTAACGAACTAATGCTTCAAAAAATTTATAAGTTAGAAAAACACGTGAATGCTTTGGAAAACAACCGGATTCCAGCAGAAATTGAATTTTGCGGCGAACGAGTGCCCAAAGAAAGAGGATGGGTTCGCGGACGGCTTGAAAAAGAATTATTAATGTTAAGCCGCAAACAATTTATTCTCTACATTAAAAGAGCCAATTATAAATATTTTCCTTATATTGAAAATCGCCTTAAAGAATGGAAAATGCCGGATTGTTTGAAATATATTCCCGTTATAGAAAGCGCTTTAAATCCCAATGCTCTTTCTTCCGCCAAAGCCGGGGGTTTTTGGCAGTTTATTCCTGGAACAGCGAGGCGGTATGGTTTAAAACAAAATATTAATTGGGATGATAGATCTGATTTTGAAAAAGCCACCGATGCCGCTTTAAAATATCTTAAGGAAAATTATGACCGCTTTGGCAGTTGGGCTCTGGCAATGGCCGCATATAATTCCGGCGAAGACACGATTGAAAGCGCGATTAGAATCCAAAAAACGAAAGATTATTACAATCTTTTACTGCCAACCGAAACAATGCAATATAATTATCGCGCCATTGTTGCTTATCTAGTTATGTCCAATCCTGAAGCATATGGGATTTATTTAAACGAAGGCGATTTATACAAATGGCCGGAAACAGAAGAAGTAATTTTGGAGCTTTCAAAACCGAAACATGTTGCGGACATTGCCGCATATTTAAAAATTTCAGTTGTTGAATTTCTTTGGTTGAATCCCCAAGTTAAAATTTCTTCTGGAAAAAGACCCTTTAAGGAAAGGTTCAAAAATTTTATTATCCGCAAAGACACTCACACTTTTAAAATTCCCAAAACTCCGTAATCTTGCGGAGTTTTAAATTTGCCATTATTATCAAAGTTAAAGCCAAAAGCAACTTAAAAACTTAATAGGAGTAGGCAAAAATGTGGAGGAAATTGGCAAGATTTTCGGTTGTTTTGCTTTGTTTAGCGGCAATTTTTGGCACCGGTTATTTGGTCTTTTGGTACTATTTTAAGTATAAAATTGATGATCTGCCGGATGTTCTGGCGCTTAAAAATTACAATTTCAACCTTTCAACAGTGGTCCGCGATGATGAAAGAGAAATTATTAATAAATTTGCGGTTGAGGACAGAATATTTATACCGTTCAAATATATACCGGACACCGTGATAAAGGCGGTGACGGCAGCTGAAGACAAAAAGTTCTGGTCCAAACGATTGATTTTGGGAATTGATCAAACAGGAATTGCCAGAGCGGCGTGGAAAAATTTTTTGGCCGGAAAAATCGTTGAAGGCGGCTCAACAATAACACAGCAGGTAGGAAAGAATGTTTGGCTCTCAAACGACAAAACGGTTTCAAGAAAGTTTAAAGAAGCGCGTTTAGCTTATCGGATGGAAAAAGAGCTTCCAAAAGAATTGATTTTTGAGATTTATATAAATCTGGCTTATTTCGGCCACGGCAAATATGGCATTTACACGGCATCCGAGTTTTATTTTAGCAAAAAACCGGATGAATTAACTATTGATGAAGCGGCGATGCTGGCCGGACTAATCAAGTGGCCCTATCAGTTTTCACCCATTGAAAAACCAAAATCGGCTCGAAACAGGCGGAATACGATTCTTGAAAGAATATACAAAATTGGTTTTATAGGCGCCGAGGAACTAAAAACGTTAAAAGCCAAACCATTAGGATTAAATGTCAAAAATGCGGAAATAAAAGCTCCATATTTTCCAGTTATGAAAGAGCTGCATCGACTCGGTTATAAAAAAGTCGTAAATCAGGGTCTTGATGTGCGGCTGTCTTTAAACTCGCATATCCAGCAGATTACCGAAACGGCCTTCCAAAATGGCCTGGCGGCATATGATGAACGGCATGAGAATCGATTGGTTCTCTATAATTTATCTGATTACGAAATAACATCGCTTAATGATTTTATTTCGGACAGCTGGAACGGCGAATTGGGACTGGATAGCGTTGTAGATGGGCTTGTTATCAGCATTTCTTCCGATGCCGCATTGGTTAAAATCGGAAATAACGAACTTGCTAGCATTAACACGGAGTCATTTTCCAAAATTAGGAAAGATGAAACTGATTTATCCAAATTATTCAAAGCCGGTGATATAGTGAGTTTGAAAATCGTCGGCATTGATGCCGCTAATAATTTTACGGTTGAAATTCTTCAGCCGGAAGTCCAGGGAGCGGTTGTAGTTTTAGATATTAAAGGCGGCATTAAAGCGATGGTTGGCGGGCGCGATTTTAAATCCAGTGAATATAATCGGGCAATGCAGGCCGAGCGCCAGGCCGGTTCAGCTTTCAAGCCATTTGTTTACGGCGCTTTTTTTGAAAAGTATCCGGAAAAGGACTTACAAAGCATAGTTCTGGATTCACCGATTTGTTTCAAAACCGGAAATCCCGAAAAACCCTTGTGGTGTCCTAAAAACTATGAAGAAAAAGGTTTACCGAAGTTTATGGGTCCAATTCCGGTTCAAATTGCTTTCGCGCGGTCGCGAAATGTGGCAGCGGTGCGGACAGCTTACGGATTGGGTTCAAAAGAGTGGATTAATGGCAAAGAAGTATATGTACCCGGCATAAACAATGTTGTTGACTTAGCAAAAAATCTTGGGATAACAAGTGATTTACCGCGATATCTGCCAACCGCCATTGGCGCCGCTGATGTTAAAGTTATTGAACTGGCCAACGCTTATGCTGCTTTTTTCCGCGAGGGAATTTATATGCCATATTGGTTTTTAAAAAGCGTTGAGGATAAAAAATACGGCTTTAGAGATTTTGAACCAAAAGAATCAAAAGAAGTGCTTTCGGCCGAAGCGGCAAATAAGGTTTTGGAAGGAATGCGCTGGGTGGTTTTGGCCGGTACCGCCCGTTTGGCTTCTCGCGAATTACCATTTGCGGTCGCTTGTAAAACTGGAACTACTGATAATTTTACCGACGCTTGGACTATTTGTGGAACGCCACAATATGTTGTTGCCGTTTGGGTTGGTTTTGACAGGAAAGCGATTCCTTTGGTAAGCCGTGAAAGTTCAGCTAAAGAAACCGGCGGCAAAGTCGCCGCGCCGATAGTTGTTGAAATACTAAAAAAAATCTATGAGAATCGGCCTTATGATAATTTCCCGGAAGAAATTGAAAACCGGATTTTAGGCATTAAAAAACCGGTTCCGCAACCATTGGAAAATAATCCAGCTCTGCCAACCGAAAATCAAAAACCGGCCGAAAATCCGGAATCAGAAAAAACAATCACCCCCGAATAAGGGGTTTTGATTTTTTATTAAATTAAATTTAAGATAAGAATATAATGAAATTTGATATTATAACCATATTCCCAAAGATTTTTAACTCTTATTTTAACGAGAGCATTATTAAGCGTGCCAAAAAAACGGGAAAAATAAAAATAAATATTATAAATCTGCGCAAATTCGCAACAGACAAGCATAAAACTGTGGATGAAAAGCCATACGGCGGGGGGCCAGGGATGGTTTTTAAAATCGAACCACTTATAAAAGCATTGAATTCAATTTTACCCCACCTTAATCCCCCCCTTAATAGGGGGAGGAAAAAAGAGGGGTTTAAGAAAACTAAAATAATTTTATTTTCCGTTTCCGGAAAGCAATTTGATTCCAAAATGGCAAAAGATTGGGCAAAAAAATACAATCATATCATGATGATTTCTGGCCATTATGAGGGCGTTGACGAAAGAATTAAAAAAATCATTTCGGATTTCGGATTTCAGATTTCGGATTTATCAGTTGGTCCTTACGTTCTAACCGGCGGAGAACTGCCGGCAATGATTGTTGTTGACGCGGTTTCGCGCCATATCCCCGGTGTCTTGGGAAAAAAAGAATCGCTTGAAGAAGAACGGCTCGGCGTCGGCGTGCCGGTTTACACTCGCCCCAAAATTTTTAAATATAAAAACAAAACATATGCGGTGCCGAAAGTTTTACTTTCAGGAGATCATAAGAAAATAGAGAAATGGCGAAAAATTCACCAAAAATAAAATACAAATTTAACAATATATTTGTTAAGAAAGGTTTTTTATAATAATATTGTTTTGTATGCTTCGCATGGATTTTCGAGATAAATTAATTGAAGATGGTTTAACTTTTTCCGATATTTCTTTGCGTCCTCAAAAATCAAATTTAAAAAGCCGTCTTGATCCGGACACTTTTTGCCGTATTACAAAAAAAATCAAACTAGCCGTTCCGATTATCAGCGCCAATATGGATACGGTTACTGAAAGTGCGATGGCGATTGCTATGGCGCGCTACGGCGGCATCGGGATTATTCATAGGAATATGGGCATTGAAGCACAGGTCGGCGAAATTTTAAAAGTTAAGTCAGCCGAAGAAGCCCTGATACGAAATCCTTACACTCTGTCTCCTCTAAATTTTGTCTGGCAAGCTCGGGAGCTTTTAGCGGAGCGTCAAATTGACAGCGTCCTGATTATTGATAAAGGTAAAAAGCTTGTCGGCCTTATTACCAAGTACGAACTTGCCCGAGCCGAAGGCACAGAACCTATTAAAAAATATATGCTTCCGAGAAAAAATTTGATTGTTGCGGAAATTAAAGGAAGAATTCTTACCGAAAAAGATGCCCGCATTTTAGCGGAAAAAATTTTTGAAAAGCAGCGTCTTTTGGGAAAACTGCCCTTTGTTGATAAAAAAGGAAAATTAGTGGCGCTTTTAATTAAAAAAGATCTTTTTAAAGCGGCGCTATACCCAACGGCTACCAAAGATGAATTTGGCCGGTTAAGAGTTGGCGCCGCAATTGGAATCGGAGAAGATGCCATTATAAGAGCCACGGCTCTTGTTGAAGCCGGAACTGACCTTTTGGTATTAGACGTTGCTCATGGCCACGCAGTAAGGCCACTGGAAATAGCGCGATTAATTAAAAAGCGTTTGCCTAAATGTGAATTAATTATCGGTAATGTTGCGGCTCGCGAAGCAATTCGCGACTTAGCTCGGCTTGGTGTTTCGGCCATAAAAGTCGGCATCGGGCCGGGTGCCACCTGCTCCACCCGCATTGTGGCTGGCGCCGGCGTGCCGCAGGTCTCAGCAATTCTGGAGTGCGTCCGCGAAGCGCAAAAGCGTGGAATTCCGATTATCGCCGATGGCGGCATCCGCTATCCCCGAGACGTTGCCATTGCTATTGCCTGCGGCGCTTCCGCCGTAATGGTTGGCACTCTTTTTGCCGGAACCGACGAAAGCCCGGGCGATATTATTGACGATAATGGTAGGTTGGTTAAAGTTGTGCGCGGGATGTCTTCTTTAAATGTTAACCTCGGCATTAAAGGGGATAATTTTATTAAAGCCGGAATAAAAGATATGATTCAACCGGAAGGCGTTACCGGACATGTTCCTTATCGCGGTCCTCTTATCCGAGTTTTGGGGGCTTTGGTTGCCGGCTTGCGTTCCGGCATGACCTATGCCGGCGCTGCGACCATAGAAGAACTTCAAAAACCTTTCCCTCGCAAATTCACCAGGATGAGCCGCGCGGCTTGGGAAGAATCCAAACCGCACGATGTTGAAATAATTTAAACAGAAACAAATATACCCCAGCTATTCGAAGCTGGGGTATATATTTTATCAAAAAACAAACTAAGTTTCAGATGTGATATGAAGTTTCTTTTCTATTCCCATTGAAATAGCAACACCGGTAACGCTCCCGACAGCTCCACCGGCGGCATAAGGGACGTAAAGCTCGGGAGTCCAATTTTTCACGTGGAGTTGTCGAAAAGTCAGGAACCACACTCCGTTGCTGAAAATCGAGGCGATTACGTGATAAATCATACTATCCCTATTTCGGGATCGGCTGACCATGGAAAATGCTATTTGCTGAGCTGCGGAAAACGCGGTAAGTATAAGGAGAAAAGAGTGATTTTTTTGGAATGCCGCGAATGCGGTAGCCACCAAAGTGAGAGTAATAACTGTTTTTTTGGGAATAAGGGTCAAAATCTCCTTATAAGAAAATGACTCTCCGTCTTTTTCAAGATGTTTATCGGCCGTTGCGCCGATTTGCCTTTCAATCACCGAGGAAGTCTTTTGTCCCGTGAGACCGCCGAGAACCGAACCGAAACAATAAGAGGTAAAAAGCACAAATGTCATTCCGGTAAGGGCGAGGTCGCGGTAAAGCAGATACCAAACTATACTATTTACTATTGAGGCTATAATGTGATATATGGTGTTATTTGTGTTTCTCGAACGTCTCAGGATAGAAAAGGCGATACTGTTTACAAACACTAGGCTGGCAATCTTGAGGGATGCGGCAAAGTTTTCCGCGTAAATCGCAACTATAATTCCAAAAATTGCCAGAAAAACAAGAAGAACTTTTTGAACTAGAGCTGATTTCGCCGATGCCTTCTTTTTATCGACGTTTGTCGTGATACCGAAAACTTTTTCGACTTTCATAGAAGCGACCGCGCCGGTAAAACTGCCCCAGACGGTTGCGACGGTGTAGGGTACAAAAAGTATAATTGTCATATCGTCCTTTATGAGTAGATTTAGCGTTGAATACCACAAAACATTACTCAAGAGTACCGTGAAGGCATGATATGGGGCGTTATCCCTTACCGCCGAGCGGCTGACCATGGAGTAGCTCACATTATTCAGATAAGCGACCGCCATCAAAATAATCACGGCAATTTTATCGTCGGCAATAAATATCCAGATAAGACCGATGAGCGCCAAAACCAAAAGTATTTTCCAAGGTTGGCTGTGTTTTTTTTCCACCTAGATACCTCTCGTTTTTAAAGAACCTAAAATTCCATTAGAAGTAGTAAATCACTAAAGCATTATGCATGTAAAGATTTGGTTAATCGGCAAAACTAAAAGCCCGATGATCGGGCTTATTTTTTACGCTGGATTTGGGAGGAATTCCTCCCAATTAAAGTCGTAAGGGTTTTCGAAATATTTTTTGATCTGATCATAAAGGAGCGCTCGTACAAGTACCGGTCCGCTATCGGGTCCGTCAACGGGAAGACCGATAAAGGATACTCCGGTGTTGTTTGGCGGGAATCCTCTCTCGCCGAATGAGTCGGTATGGGTTCCTGGAGGGGCCATATGATAAAGCGTGTGAGAAGTTCTCACAAACCCGCAGAAGTGTTTGTCTCCACAGGTCTTAAGCGTCACGCGTCCTTCAAAAATGCGGGAGTAATTTCCCCGTTTTTCGTCGTTTCTTACCGCTCCAAGAAGAGTGTCGCCCCAGCTGGTCAGGCGAGTGGGCGCATCCCGGAATTCAAGCCCCCATTCGTATTTGCCGGGGGCGTGAATAGTTCCCCAGCCGATAAATTGATTACTGTAAAGAGGCGCTTTCACGAAGGTCTCAAGCAATTGCTTCTGATTGGCCCAGTTTGGCCGTGAAAGCAAAAGAGACCGCAATATCTTAGCGTAAACCCTTCCTTCTGTAAGCTCGTTATTTACCGTGTTTCCGAAATGATTACCCGTTCCGTAATTAATGAATCCAATATCTCTGCCGTCGTATTTGCACGGCGTTTCCGCAAAATTACTGACGCCTCGGATTATCAGTCCCGATTGGCGTGAGCGCGTGAGAAGAGCGTCAAAAAAGTCAATGTTCGGTTCAAGATGCCGCTCCAAAAGCTGTTCCATCTGATCCTGTACCCACGCTTCGCCCCTAACTTGCAATTGGTGAAGGACGAAAACGCAGGTTTCTTTGAAAATTTTCACAAAATCGGCAGCCTGGGCGGTTCTTGCCAGATCAAGCCGTTTGCGCAATTCATCCTCGATTAGCGCGTAAGGCATTTTGTGAGGATGTGTCTGTTGCTGAATTTGGAAATGATTTCCCTGGGTCGGGTCATCGTTCATCACGAAACAATGGACGGGAATTTTTCCGTTCTCAAAAAGTTTCGCATGGCGCATCATTTCAATTACGGCTTCATCCATCCCTAAGAATCTAAGAGCGCTGCCGCTCTTGCCGTTATCGATAACGAATTCCTTGCTATGCCATCCCCAGTGAGGATCGCTGCTTTCCATAATCCAAATATTTTTCGTCATTTGCGTTTCCTGATTTACCGGCTTGACCGGCTTTTTACCGTTATCATCATGTTTTGCATCAGCATTAATCAATGATTGGATTGAAAACTCATTAGTACTGATGATTCCGTGTCGGCAAGTGAGGCGCATCACTCCCGGCTGGAATTGCCACCGGGAAATTGCTCTGGCAAGAGGATGTGGATTACCAAGCGTATGTTCAAGCGCTTTTCTCAAGAATTGATCATCAATGGCAATCGGCGCGACATAGATATTTGAGGATCCTCGTTTTCCTTTTGCATCTACTTCACGAACCGTCATACGAAAATTCAAAGCGAATGGATGACAAATCACCACCACCCTGGGAAATTTACCCTTGAGAACCTGTGGAGCGTAATGATCGGTAAAATCGGCAAGAAGCGTGTCTGTGACTTGCGTGTGGCTTGGAATATTGAATTCCACCACTTCGTCGCCGAATTTAAGATAATTTTTCGTGCGCATGCCGATAACTTTGCAATTGGGGATGACCTCTTCAAATTTCCTAATAACGAAGCTCCGCACTTTGTTGTAAAATCTTTCTCTGTCTTGATCGCGGATATAAGATATAACCGTTCTCGACCGCTCGTTGGCAAGGGTTCTGAGTTTTACGCTCAATTTTTCAGCTTCTTTTTGCTTTTTATTATGCTTTGCGCGTCCTCTCGCGCTTTTTACCGCTTTAATTTCCGCGTCAAGTTCCTGTTGCGCCAGAAATGTCAGATAATTGAGCGCCCACCGCGCTGAGGAAGCGATAATGCGTTCGTCGTTATATCCCAAGAAGAGAAAATGCGGTCCGGGAAATTCCGGCCCGCCTCCCAGTTCCTCTGGTTGCCAACAAATTTTTCGGACGCCGGACATGACGTTGGCAAAAGCTTCAGCTGTCGTTTCATAAATCACCTCATTGTCTGGCAAATTTTCCAGAATACGTCGCGCTTTTCCCTGGTAGCTTGGCTCAAGGAGTTCAATACTGGTGTTCAGTCCGGAAATTAGCGCTTTCAAAACATGATTCAATCCTCCCGCTTTTAGGAAATTGAAATTAATGACGTTAGACAGTACGACTGCATCTACCTTATTACGCCTTGCATTAGCAAGAGCGCATCGGACGGGATTTAATCGGATAACCCTTTTGTGTTTTGTCCCGATATTTGCGCCATTGATTATATCAACATCCCAGTTTGGGTTCTTAACCCCAGTATCAAACGGAAGCTTAAAAGAAGCGTCGGGGAATTTAATTCCTTCGCCCCTCAAATTATCGTCCGGCGCGATTTTCCCGATTCCGCGCATAAAAGAAACAGCTTTTTTACCCTTTTGATTTGTTGAGCCCGTAAGCCATTTTGCTTTTTCTTCCACCCAATCCTTCGGAATATAGCGATGATATTGGTGGAATTTTTCAAGCGGCAAATCAATACCGACAACAGCTTCAAGAGCCGCGAGAGTTTCCTTAGTCCAGATAAACTGATCTACTTTTTCCTCGAATTTTTCGTAGCTTGTCAAAAAGTCAGGTCGCTTACTCTCGGAATTCGATTTCCGAAGGGAAAAATAAAGTTTTTGGACGTCTTTCTTACTCTTCAGAACGCCTTGCTGTAAAAGGTTCTGTAATTTTTCTTCAGGAGACACGTTCGGTTTCCCAACCTCTTTAGTCACTCGGTTCATCTTTTTCTCCTCATTTTGATATGTAGTTGTAAAAAAACTAATACCCTTAGTTTATTAGATAAAATAAAAACACGCAAGTAGTAGTATTTTCATTTATAAAAAATATTTGCCAAAAAATTTTTGATATGATAAGTAAATAATATAGAGTTCTTTTTATTTATAAAATAAAGCATCGGAGGCCGCTTGGGGCGATTAAAAGACCAGATAAAAGATGAAAGAAAAAGACATTCAGATAGGCATCACCCCATACCTACATCAAGAATGACAAAGAAATATCGGGGTGAAAAGTACAGAATAATTTACAAGTGGCTGAAAGAAAAATTGGTTATTGAAAACGTTTTGATAAAAATGCACGAGGCCTTCCATGTAATTTTTGGAAATTATGAGCCGGAAGAGCAATTGCAATTTTTAAAAAAGCTTTGCGACAGTGATGGTATTTTGAACGCTAATGTTTATATCAAGCACAAAAAAGCATTTGACCTGGTGTTCGGCGGCAACACGTATTTTTCCGCTATGGTAGAAGTTTTAAAAAAATGGGATATCCCCGAAGAAATTAAAATAAAATATCCCCGTCGGCTCGCTATTATTCGCGGAATGTTAAACGATGAAATTGTCGGTGGTATTTCTCTGAAAAAACTTGGATTAGAATAAAAGGGCAAAATCCCTTTTTATTTTTTCTTTTAAAATCAGTATTATTAAAGCGATGCTAAAAAAATTATTTTTTGATAAACTCGGAATTAATATGAGTGGGAGTCAAAACATGAATGCGCTTGTTTCTAATTTAATAAAACAAGGCGTTTTAAAAACTCCGCGGATTATTGAGGCGTTTAAAAAAATTGACCGCAGAGATTTCTTGCCCCGTAGCGATGCGAAGCATCTGCTGCGGGGTGTGCCGGATAACTTGGAAAAAATGGCCTATATTAATGAACCACTGCCGATAGGGGAAGGCCAGACGATTTCCCAGCCGATGACAGTGGTTTTTATGCTGGAATTATTACAGCCGGAGCCGGGAAATAAAATTTTTGAAATTGGTTTTGGTTCGGGATGGCAAACGGTGATTTTAGCGGAAATAGTCGGCAAGTCAGGAAAAGTTTTTGCTGTAGAAAGAATTCCGGAAATTTTTCGTTTTGGAAGAAAAAATATTGCTAAATATGGTTTTATCAAAAATGGCATTGTCAAAACTATCGGCGGCGACGCGACTTTGGGACTGAAGCGTCACGCGCCGTTTGATAGAATTATTGCCGCGGCCTCGGGAAAAGAAATTCCTCAAGCGTGGCTTAAAGAACTGAGAATCGGCGGCCGCTTAGTGGCGCCAGTTAAAGAAAGCATCTGGCTTTATATTAAAACTGATAAAAATAAATTTTCAAAAAAAGAATTTCCCGGCTTCGTTTTTGTTCCGCTTGTACTCCCTTATTCGCGCGAATAAGGGATTGACAATTATTGTGTTTTGGTATAAGGTATTAAAACTAAATCAGATCTTTGAATTTTTTAAATAAAAACAGGAGAAAACCGTGACAAAAGCGTTAAAAGTGGTTTTAATTGTTATTGTCGTCATTGCTTATCTGGATTTTGGTTATCTCCTGATGTATTCATTTGACCCAAAAGCCAAACAAACATCGGTCACAAATTTTATTCGTACGATTGCAGATTATAATAATGTAATGGGATTTCATCAACCAGAAGGCGCAATCTTTATATCAAACAGTCTTGATCCCATTGGATTTTTTCTTTATCTGATCACAATGTTTTTTTGGCCGTTAGTTTTGCTTATTCTTTGGATGGCAAATATTGGTCATTATGTGGTCATTTTGAACAAATGGATAGGATTAATTTGGTAGAATTTAAGGGGCACTTGACGCCCCTTTTAATATTTGATAAGCTACTTATATTCCGTAGACAACGGGCAAATGATTAAGTCCCGTCGAGGAAATTGGCTTTTTTGCTATTTTTCTG
>Ga0208375_1000846_pt1 | contig 38772 bp, 46 predicted proteins | sample RifOxyD1_FD_184038 | JGI IMG/M metagenome (GOLD analysis project Ga0208375, IMG submission 184038) | Soil microbial communities from Rifle, Colorado - Rifle Oxygen_injection D1 (SPAdes) | ecosystem: Environmental > Terrestrial > Deep subsurface > Rock core/Sediment | place: Rifle, Colorado... | reverse complement strand
TTTTTGGCGACAGCGTTGTATTTGGCAGATGCAGGTGCGGCTAATGCCACTTATTCTCAGGAAAAAGCCGCCGCCGCGAGATATTATGCTGGTTCCAGGTGGCGTTATTATCTCAATTCTTACGGCGATAAGGTCATGAAACTCGCTGATTATTACGCTGATCAGATAAATATCCTCAGACAGGCCGGACTGCCCTCTTCAATATCAAGTCTTTAATCTTTACGGTCTCTGTGCTATAATTTTCCTCCGAGAGGAGACCGAACAATCGGGCGCCAGCAGCTGCACAGTTGCGGACGTCAGGAAAGTCCGGATACTATTTCTCAGCTAATAACTGGGTCAAAAACGTAGCGGGTAATACCCGTCTCCGTCAACATCTGTCTACCCGAAATGCTACGCACATGCGTTGCAGACGGGTGCAGTTGTAGCGGACGAGGTGCGAGCAGAGACGTCCGGATTCGAAAGAATCTCGGAATATCTTTCGAAAATAGAGATCTAATTTTTGAAAGTATAGTCCTGGCGGTGACGCTAGGAGTGAAACGGCTAAATCCTTGCGGAGTACAAGACCGTATCCAATGCGTTCCATTGGGGGAGTCGCTTGAGCCCGAAAGTAATTGAGGGCCTAGACTAATGATTGTTTAAAAACAGAATCCGGCTTACGAGTTTCTTCTCGAATGTATTCTTGTTGTTTTTATGAAAAAAGATATTCATCCTCAATACTATTCAGATGCGAAGATTAAGTGTGCCTGCGGCGCTATTTTTGAGGTTGGCGCTACTAAACCGATGATTGAAGTTGAAGTTTGTTCTCAGTGCCATCCTTTTTTTACCGGCAAAGATAAATTAATTGATGCCGCCGGTAGAGTTGATAAGTATCAGGCAAAAGTTGCGAGATCGAAACAGCTGAAATCATTGAAACCCATAACGAAAAAAGAGAAAAATCAGACCCGAGTCAAAGAAGCAAAGAAAAATAATACAAAGAAATAACGATTTTCCCCCGGCGGGCTTTCTTCTTGTTTGATTTTTGTTGGTTCGAAAATTAAACTTAGGAAAGCCTTGCGGGGTTTTATTTTTTTAATAAAAAGATGCTTAATGAATTCCAAAAAATCAGAGAAGAGTATCAAGATCTTTTGGCAAAAGTTTCCCGGCCTGATTTTATCCGCGATCAGGAGGTATATGTTAAATCTTCAAAAAGACTCTCAAGGCTTTCAGTGATTTTGGAAAAAATCGATGATTTGGAAAAGCTTTCCAATAACATCAGCCAGAACAGGATCATTATTCAAGAATCATTGGACAAAGCTTTAGCTGATCTTGCCGAAGAAGAGTCGGGGATATTGATTCCAAAGGCAGAGGAGCTCAAAAAGGGATTAAATCTTTTAATACAACGACTTGATGATCCGGAGGCGCAGGACGAAGAAGGAATAAAAGAAGCAATACTGGAGATTCGGGCTGGCACCGGCGGTGACGAAGCGGCTTTGTTTGCTGCTGATCTTTTTAAAATGTACCGTGCGTATACTGAAAAAAATAATTGGGAATTCAAGATGATTAGCGAAAGTAGGGATGAGCTTGGCGGCTATAAAGAGGTGATTTGCGAAATAAAGGGTAAAAGAGTTTTTTCATTGTTAAAATATGAAAGTGGCGTTCATCGTGTTCAGAGGATTCCAGAAACAGAAAAGGCTGGAAGAATTCACACTTCAACAGCGACCGTGGCTGTGATGCCAGTTTTGAAAGATGTCAAACTCGAGATCTCGGAAAAAGATTTGGAGATTGTCTTTTTCAGATCTTCTAGCGCCGGTGGGCAAAATGTTAACAAAGTCGAAACCGCCGTTAGAATTAAGCATTCGCCGTCTGGCATTGTTGTTTCTTGCCAGTCTGAAAGATATCAGCATCAAAATAAAGAAAGGGCCCTGGGAATATTAAAAGCGAAGCTTCTTGATATTAAGCGTCGAGAGCAAATGGAAGAACGTGTTTCTGAGCGTCGATCTCAGATTGGTACTGGCGAACGTTCGGAAAAGATCAGGACTTACAATTTTCCTCAAGATAGAATTACAGATCATCGGATTAACCAATCTTGGAAAAATATCTCTCGGATTCTGGCCGGTGACTTGGAAATTATTAATGACGAAGTGACAAAGCAGCTTGGATAAAGTTGGCAGACGGCTCACATTTTATGTTTTGGAAATCTAAAGAAACTTCAATCGAGAAAGGTGCCCTGACGGTGGCTTTGGTTACTATTGTCGGCAGTCTATTGGGAGTTTTGAAGAACACGCTTTTGGCGTCCAAGTTCGGTGCCTCAAGAGACCTTGATATTTATTTTGCAGCTTTCCGGATTCCTGATTTCCTTTATGGTCTTCTTGTTTTCTCAAGTTTATCCAGTTCTTTTATGCCGGTTTTTGCCAAAGCGATCAAAAACGGTAAGGAAGATGTTTGGTCGTTGATCTCAAGAATCTTTTCTATTTTTATTTTATTTTTCGGTCTATCTGCTTTGATAGTTTTCTTTTTTTCCGAAAAATTAGCCTTATTGATTGCACCTGGTTTTTCTCTTTCGGATATTGAAAAGTTATCCTCACTTTTGAGAATATTGATGATCCAACCAATTTTCCTCTCTCTTTCTAATTTATTTTCCATAACTCTTCAGGGTTTTAAAAAGTTCTTTGTTTCGTCTTTGGCGCCGGTTTTTTATAATGTCGGGATTATTATAGGCGTGGCTTGGTTTTCAGATTTTTGGGGCATATCCGGAGTTGCCTGGGGGGTGGTTTTTGGAGCCTTATTGCACCTTCTGATCCAGATTCCTGGTTTGAAAGCACTTGGTTTCAAGTTTCTTTTCAATAAAACCGCGGTTCCGTACCTCAAAGAAACTATTTTTCTGATGATCCCTAGATCAATGACGATCTTGATGAATAACGTTGTCCTGTTCTGGGTCACCTCAGTTTCTTCTCTTTTGGCGGTCGGTTCTTTGGGGATTTATAACCTGGCTGATTCCTTGCAGTCTTTACCGATCACGGTTGTGGTGATGTCTTTAGTCACAGCTTCTTTCCCTTTTATTTCTCAGAAATGGGCTGATTATGAAACAGAAGGATCGCCGGAGAGAAAACAAGATTTCATTAATAGTATTGACGAGGTCTTTTCAAGAATTGCGATTATCATTGTTCCCATAACGTTGGCCTTTGCTGCTTTCTCAAAAGAGATTGTCGGCTTGTTTCTGGGTTACGGAAATTTTTCTTTTGCCGATCAGATGTTGACTGGCTTGGTATTTTTGGTTTTTGTTTTATTTTTGCCGTTTCAGGCATTTACTATGTTTTTGATTAGGGCTTTTTTTGCTGCGACTGACACGAAAACGCCATTTTTGATCAGAATTGTTTCGGCCGTAGTTTTTCAGATTCCCCTGATCTGGTTGGCTTCAAAAACGTTCGGCATTGTCGGCTTGGTGTTTGGATTGAATCTCGGCTATTTGATAGATTCTTTGCTTTTGTATTTTCTTTTCAAAAAGAGAATCGGATTTTTAACTTTACCCCTTTCGAAAAAGAACTTGTTCCTCGGGCTGCGTTTTGGTGGCCTTTGTGTCCTGCCGGTTTTAATCTTTAATCTTTTGGATTATCAATTTTTTAATTTCGGGCTATTCGGCCTTTTGTTTCTCAAGGGATTTTTGGTTGTGGTCGCTTTCGTGTTTGGTGTTCGTTTCGGTTATCTGAAGCTTCCCGAACTTAAATCTGTTTTTAAAGATGGAATCTAAAATCAGAAATTTTGTTATAACGGCCCACATTGATCATGGGAAGAGTACACTAGCCGATCGGATGCTGGAGATAACGGAGACGGTTGAAAAGAGAGAGTTTCGCAATCAATTTCTCGATCAGATGGATCTTGAACGTGAACGGGGAATAACTATTAAGCTTCAACCGGTCCGGATGGTTTATCGCCATGGTGAATCAGAACTCATTTTGAATTTGGTTGACACTCCCGGTCACGTCGACTTTTCCTATGAGGTTTCGAGATCTTTGGCGGCTGTCGAGGGTGCCATTTTATTGGTTGATGTGACCCAGGGGATTCAGGCTCAGACCTTGGCCAACCTTCACCTTGTTCAACAGCAGGGGTTGAAAATCATTCCGGCAGTAAATAAAGTTGATCTTGCTTTCTCAAAAGATTTTTTGTTTGACCTGAAGAAAAAAATGAGTGAGCTCGTTGGTTGTCTTCCGGAAGAAGTTTTGGAGGTTTCCGCGAAAACGGGCAAGGGCGTTAAAGAGTTGCTGGATGCGGTTGTTGAGAAGATTCCGGCTCCTGAGGTAAATGATTTGAAACAACTGCGAGCCTTGGTTTTTGATTCTGCTTTTGATGCTTATAAGGGAGCGATTGCTTATCTTAGGGTGGTTGACGGCAGGGTAGACAAAAACGATCGAATTAAATTCTTTGCTACTGATACGGAGGCCGAAGCTTTAGAAGTTGGGATTTTTAAGCCCAAATTAACACCGACAGGTTTTTTGCGCGCTGGTGAGATTGGTTACGTGGCTACTGGGATAAAAAACCCGGGGTTGGTAAAAGTCGGCGATACTGTTTTGAATCTTAAATCTCAAAACTCAAATCTAAAAACCGAAGCGGTGAAACCCTTGCCGGGATACAAAGAGCCCCAGCCGGTTGTTTTTGTTAATTTCTATCCGGAAGATGCCAGTAAATTCGATTTATTGGAACTGGCGCTTGGAAAGCTGAAATTGAATGATGCGTCTTTGTTTTTTATAAAAGAGAAACAAGAGGTTTTGGGTCAGGGTTTTCGTCTCGGTCTTTTAGGCACCTTGCATCTTGAGGTTGTAAGGGAGCGCCTGAAGCGTGAATATCAGCTTGATCCCGTTGTGACAATCCCAACTGTTTTGTATAAAGCGGTGTTGGATGATGGGGAATTGAAAAATGTTTTTTCACCGAGCGACTTGCCGCCTGCAGACAAACTGATCGAGCTGCAAGAACCTTGGGTTCTGGGCGAGATTATTACTCCGAATTCTCATCTTTCGGGGATTCTGAATTTGGTTCAGTTGAGTCGGGGTGTTGCCGGAGATATTTCAAATATCTCGGAAACAAGCATTTTGATTAACTTTGTTGCGCCACTGTCAGAGATTATTGTTGATTTTTACGATAAGTTGAAAAGCGTTTCCCAGGGCTATGCTTCTTTGAGTTACGAGATTTCCGATTGGCAGAAAGGAGAGTTGGTGAGACTTGATGTTCTGGTCAATAATGAAAAAGTGGATGCTTTTTCAAGAATCGTTTCGAGAGAGAAATCTTATACTTTGGGTAAGTTGACGGTTGAAAAGCTCAAAGAGATTTTGCCGCACGAGGTTTTTCCGGTGCCGCTTCAGGCGGCTATTGGTTCGACAATCATTGCCAGGGTGACGATCCCTGCTTCAAAAAAGAAGCTTGGCAATTTTGGTAAAAATGGTGGGGATAGAACCAGGAAAATGAAACTCTGGAAAAAACAAAAAGAAGGCAAGAAACGCCTTTCGCAGTTTGGTAAAGTAAATCTTGAACCATCTGTATTTTTTGAAGTGTTCAAGGCCACAAAATAATTGATAAGAAATAGTTTAGAATCTCTAAGGCACAGAGCTTTCCAATTTTTGGTCGTGGTATTATTAATCTAATGATTATTAACTCCGACGTCCTTCGGAGTCGGAATCCCGACCGAAGCGTCGGGATTATAATTCGAGTTGAGACAGAGAACTTTCGGTTGGATTCTAGCAATGTTAGCCCCGTTTTTGGCGGCTGGTTTGGTTACGGCTTGGTTGAGACACAATGATTTGGTTAAGCGGCAGAAAGCGCTTGATATGGAAGCTCGCACTTTGGTTCGGGACAATGAGGCTTTGGATAGTGTGCTGGACTTGGTGTCTTTGGATGTTTTTAAAGAGTTTGAGGTCAGAAAAAGATTAAACTTCGTTAAGCCGGGAGAAAAATTAGTAATCTTTATTTCGCCGTCGCCAATGCCGAGTACGCCTCCGGAACCGAATTTTTTCGAGAAGATAAAGTTATTTTTCAAGAGGGATTAGTATAGCTTCGACGAGAAAGTCGGGGGAGCCGGCAGAATCGTCGGCTTGGTAGCAACTTTTTCGCGCGGGCGTAGTACAATGGCAGTATACATGCTTCCCAAGCATGAGACGTGGGTCCGATTCCCATCGTCCGCTCAAATTAAAAACAAAATATGTCTCAAGATTTTTTGGATTTTTTAAAAAAAAGAGAACCGAAGCTCTGCGTTTTGGCGACCAGTTCCCTAGACAATCAACCAGCATCTGCGGTTATGGGCTATGCTGTTTTAGATGATTTGACAGTGATTTGCAGCACGGATAAATCGAGTCGGAAATGGAGTAATCTGATGCAGAATCCTAAGGTTGCGCTAGTTTTTGGCTGGGGTTTTGATGAACTGAATATTCAGTATCATGGCATGGCGACTCTGGTTGAGTCTGGAGATGAGTTTAAAAAATGTGAAGAAACGTATTTTAACTTCCACCCAGAATCTCTGGAGTTCAAAGGCATTCCCGAAACTGGCTATATAAAGATCAAACCAATTTGGACGAGGATGTCTGATTATTCATCTGATCCGCCGCTAATTCAAGAAGAGAGTTTTAATTAAATAAAAAAATTGATGTTTGAAAAACTTTTTGCTGTTTGTTTGTTGGTTAAAGATCTGGAAGTCTCAACGCGTTTTTATAAAGATATCCTTGGTCTTGAATTAAACTCTCAAGACGATGGGTTTACCGATTTTAAAATGGAGGGTACATCGTTGGCGATTTTTCAAAAAGATAAAGCCGTGAGTATGTTTCCCGAAAGATTTATGGGTCAGACGGGTGGTTGTGTTCTGGCTTTTCAGGTCGAAGACGTTAATGAATCGTGTAAACAATTAAAACAGAGGGGCGTGGAGATGTTTGAAGGCCCTAAAACTACTTCCTGGGGGCAAGTAGTGGCGTATTTTAAAGATCCAGATGGCAATATCTGGGAAGTCTCTGGAAAATAAATATTATGACGCAAGAACAAGAAATAAAATTGATTCAAGCGGCGCAAGAAGGCGTTAAAAATGCTTTTACGGGCACTAATCAACCGGGAGATTTCAGGGTTGGTTCTGCTGTTTTGACAAAAGATGGCAATATTTATTCTTCGGGTCAATACGCTTCGGATACTCATTCTTTGACTTTGCATGCCGAACAAGCGGCTTTGGCGCATGCCGCGGCTCATGGCGAGTATGAGATCGTGGTGATTGCCACGACAGCTAATGAAACAGCCGGCGGTGACAAACCGGTTTATCCGTGCCACATGTGCAAACAACTTCTCTGGGAAAGCTATATCCGCTCAAAGCAGAATGTTGAAATTATTATTGTTAGTAATAAAGGCGAGGTTTTGGAAAGATTCAAGTTGCTGGATATTATTGATCATCCTTGGCCGACAGCGTGATTTTTATGAGCAAGACGATTAAACTGAAGCTGCGGAAAACATTTTTTTTGAAGCCAACAGCGCCGTTTAGTTTCGATAAAACAATTCACAAGCCTGATCATTTTACTTCCGGAGACAACATCTGGCAGCCAGGAATCCGTTGGCAAACATGGCGGTGGCGAGGCGTGCCGCTTGGTCTGAAAATAGAAAACAGTGGCAGTGTTAATAAACCATTGGTTAAAATTGGCATCTATACATCGCCTAATCTATTCTTAAATTCTCAAGAATTTAAGAATAGATTCTTCAATGACTTGATAGGAGAAGTTTCTTATTTTTACAATTTTAATTTAGATTTGAAAGAGTTTTATAGACTTTTCGGCAAAGACAGAAAACTCGGTCCGGTCATAAAAAGAATGCGCGGAATGCGGCCCGGCCAGCCGAGCTCTCTTTACGAGTATTTGATTGTTGGCATTGTCCTGCAGAACGCGTCTGTCAGGCGGTCAATTAATATGTTCAGAACATTATTGGAAAATTTCGGTACGCAGGTTAAGTTTGGCAGGAAAGAGCTCTGGTGTTTTTGGCCGCCCGGCGGATTAAAAAATGTTTCAGAATTAAAACTGCGGAAATTGAAACTTGGCTATCGGGCAAAATCAATCAAGAAAATTGATGATTATTTCGGAAAGAAATTGATAAATGAGTTTGAATTGCGCGAGCAACCTTGTGAAACTCAACGCCGAGAATTACTTGCGCTTTACGGAGTCGGTCCAGCTACTGTTTGGTATATTTTATTTGACGTTTTTCACCGTTGGGATGTGTTTGATCACATCTCGCCGTGGGAGCAGAAAATTTATTCTAAGCTGTGGTTTGGCAAAGAGACAACAAATCCGGTTTCAGTTGATAAACTTTTGCGATTTATCAATAAATACGGAAAGTATAAACATCTGGCTGTGCATTATTTTTGGGAAGATTTGTGGTGGCAGCACAAGGAACAACAGATTGATTGGTTGCGTAAAGAGATTCGTGCATGAAGTATCTAAAAGTCAAAAACAAAAAATACAAACTGCCGATTTTTTGTCCGGATGCCACGCGGGCTGTTGTGCGTTCCGTTGACACTAAAGACCTGATTAACGTTGGCATTGACGGCGTTTGCGTTAATACGCTTCATTTGATTCATGATCCTGGCAAAGCGGTTTTGAAAAAGTTTGGCGGTGTCAGGAAGTTCATGGATTTTCCCGGATTGATTATTTCTGATTCTGGCGGGTTTCAGGTATTTTCTCTGATCTATGCTCGGGGTAAGAAAAAAGGAGGTCGTGTAATTGACGACGGAGCTATTTTTTATACAGGCGGTTTGAAAAAACCAGTCAAGAATTTGCTGACTCCAGAAAAAAGCATCCAGATGCAGTTTGAGATTGGTTCAGATATTATGATATGTCTTGATGATTGCCCGTCGTCAAATATTTCGGAAAAACAGAATAAAACTTCAGTTGAACGGACAATTTCTTGGGCTCGCCGATGCGAAATTGAGTTTGAAAAACAAATTTCCCTCCGTCATTTACCAATTATCAAGCGACCTTTATTGTTCGGTGTTGTTCAGGGAGGTGACAACAAGGATCTGAGAGAGTTTTGTCTGAGCGAACTATTGAAGATTGGTTTTGATGGCTATGGTATGGGCGGTTGGGTGCCGAATGCTGGCAATCCCTTGCAAGTTGATCTTATCAAGTGGCTGGCAAAGATTATCCCTGATAAATATTACAAGTACGGCCTTGGCATTGGTAAGCTTGAAGATTTGATTGTTTTTACAAAAGCTGGTTATCAAATTTATGACTGCGTGTTGCCGACGAGGGATGCCAGACATCAAAGGCTTTACGAGATCAAAAAACCGTTGAAAAACTTAATAGGGGCGAGAGTTCCAAAATCTTTTTTTAGATATTTGTACATCAATAAGCAAAAACACCAAAAAGAAAACAAGCCAATCTCAAAATACTGTGATTGTCTCGTCTGCAAAAATTATTCTCGAGCTTATCTGAATCATCTTTTCAAACTCAACGAGCCATTGGCCATGAGGTTGGCGACTATTCATAACTTGAGAATCTATGCCATGGTAATCAGACAACTTCGAAAAGAAGTTAAATAAAGAACGAGCAGATTGTTTCCGCTCGTTCTTGTCTTTATGTTTTTATGCTCATGGCTTCTTCGCTTGCTTCTTTGTAGATCATTTCCAGAAGCTGGACGCCGATACCACCAGCTTCTCCCTTGACCCAGTTTTTTATTTGCCCATTATTTAGCCACTGGGTAGCTCCGATTTTGTCCAATGCTGCAAATTTTGTGTCTTTGCAGGAATGCCGGTTGCTATCTTTTGTAAACCAGATATTCAGCCTGGCTTCTCCAATGGTGTTCATTGAAAAGATCAGTTGAACTCCGCTTTCCTCGTTCTTTGCTTGTAGCAGCATAGTTCATCTCCTTTGTTTTTATCTTAAAACACTTTTCGTATTTTTTCAATTTTGTATGTATCTAGCAATTTTCTTCAAATTATTTTAAGATCTTTTAATGCCTCTTTAGCTCAATGGTAGAGCGACGGTATCGTAAACCGCTGATGTCAGTTCGATTCTGACAAGAGGCTCATGTTATTGTCTGATTCAATAAAAAACACGACAGGACTTTGTTCTGTCGTGTTTTTTGGCTACATTACGTTGCCGATGAAAATTGAGCTGGCGGCGCAGAACTTTTTTTCGATCAAGTAATCCTTGAGCCCCTCTGTGTGCTGGATGTGGCGTGGCAGATGGGGGATCTCCCTGACTGCTTGTGTAACATTGTCTCGCCAATCTCTCGCGATGATTGCAGTTCTGTTGTCGATGACGATCACCGCCTCTCGGATCATCATTGCTTCATCGGGGACAGAGAATTTCTTACTTCCGTATACTACGATCAACATTAGTGCCTCCTGCACAGTTATTTATTTGGCTTTTTAAAAGCCTTGAACCGTACGAGGATTATAGGATAACATTTTTAAGTTATTGTTCAAGATAAGGATAATCTTTGTGTCACCGTGTCTTTCTGTGGTCATTGGAACCCGCGGGTCTTAGATTTGAATGGAGATGAAAAATGCCGTGGCGCAAGACCAGCCGTGCTCTGAAACTTCGATGGTTTCTGAGAGTTCCGATGGCAGTGTGTTCATCTGCCTTGCCTTGATGTATGGGAATTACTGGCAACAGATTCACTGGCCAGCCGTTACTGGCAATTCGGCTGATCTAAGCACTTCGCAGTGGAGTTTTGCTCCAGGTACTGAGGGTACACCAGCGCCGTCAGTAGATTACTGGCCCACGAATGCCTCAAAAACCATCTACTCCTATTTCGTGACTGAAGATGGGGACGAGATGTGGTCTTTCGTGCCGTCAGTTGGAGCGATTGGTTTGGCTGAGTCGTTGTTTGCGGCAGAGACCGTTGTGGTGGTTGAGGCGACAGGATTGGCTGCTGCGGAAACAACAGCTGTGGCAGCTGGTATTACGTTGTCGCCGGTTATTATTATCGGCGCGCCACTGACTGGGCTCTTGATTTTGTGTGTTCTGACATCATCAATGCCCGATGATCCCAAACTAGCCTATTACAATGATCTGGCGCGTCAGTCCATTGAAGCTCAAGCCATGAAACCTCACCGAGTCCACTCTTCGGATGAGCACAGCCCATATGTTTCAGGAACCTTCGCTAACCTAGCGACGAACGCCTTGATTGACCGTTTTGCCAGGGCCAAGGCCAATGTGGCAGCGGGCGGTTCCAGTAATGGTGGGTGGGATGGCGAACCTCCTGTTTGCGGGGCGTACGTTGACGCCAATGGAGTTGTTCGTCGCGTCTGGTGGTGGATTCACACCCTGACACGTGATTACCAGGATATCGGCGTGATGATCTGGGCGTATGTTTACAACGGCATGCCCGGAAATTTCGGTGGCGCTTTTGATGGGAAATATAAGAACGCTTTGCCAAAAATCCCTCCGGATCTTGCAAACAGAGGTTGGAGGGTCAAGATTTACAACTCTTGCAGTGAGGCTGAGTTCGAGCCAGGAGAGTTCAACTCACCGCCTAGGTAAGAGTAATCTGTAATAATAAAAATGTCGCAACCGTAAGGTTGCGACATTTTGTTTTTGTGGTATGTTATAAATTATAGAAAGGAGGCTTCCATGCCTAATCTTTTTGTTCACGACATTGGTGTCGCTCGTGATTTTTTGGAGGCCGCTGGCGCATCGGGCTTGAACATCAAAAGCGGGCAGCATTATGGCAGAAAGCCTGTTGTTTGCGTAAAGGATGCTCATATCCCTGATGGTGCGTGGCTTATGCAACATGGGCAGGTCGCCATTGTTCAAACAAGGGGTGGGGTTACCCTTCTTTCCAGCCAGGACCTTGGGTTCTGGATTCAGTTCGAGGGTCCTGATTATCATCAGGACCCTTTTTTATTCTTGTTTTTTTTCATATCTTTTGCTATACTTAAAAAGTCGCAGAAAACAGGTTCTTTCTGATTAATAGAGGTTTTCTCTGCCTGTAGAGACAAAGTTTTTTTGATATTTCTGCGGCAACGCAGAATTTTCATTTTTGGCAAAGCCAAAAATGAATCCCGAGCGCAGTCGAAGGATGGATTTTGTAATTTGGAATTTTAAAATTTATGTCTATTACGTGGCAAAAGAAAGAAAAAATTGTTAGTGAGCTTAATCAGATTTTAAAAGATCATCAGTATCTTTATTTTGTTGATCTTGCTAATGCTAAAACTCTAGCTTTGACTGCGTTTAAAAGAATGATTCTTGATCTTGGAGCTAAATATAAAGTTGTCAAGAAAAATCTTTTGAAGATTGGTTTGAAAGAAAATAAAATTGAGTTTCCTGGAATTGATGATTATTCAGGCTCGTTCGGTGTTGTCTATGCAAACGGAAACGAGATTGATATTGCCAAAGTCATTGATAAGTTTATTAAAGAAAACAGTCCAAAAACTAAAATTAAAGATTCTCTTTCAATCTTGGCTGCCATTTTCGAAAAAGCTTTTATCAAACAAGACGATGCGAAAAAACTTTCGAAAATCCCTTCCAAAGAAATTTTGCACGGTCAGCTCGTGAATGTTCTTGTTTCGCCGATAGCTGGACTGGCGTATGTTTGCTCGGGAACGATTCAGAAGTTTTTATTGACTTTGAAAGAAATTGAGAAGACAAAAGCCAGCAATTAGAAAAAGATAACTTGTCCCGTAGAGTATTTTCGACAGATTTTCTAGAAACGAAGTTTTGTCGAAAATCTTCTACCGGGGGTCGAGGAAATTATTAATAAATAAAAAAATATGGCCGATAAAATGGATAAAATTATCAAAGAAATCGAAACTCTTTCGGTTTTGGAACTCGCAGAGTTGGTTAAAGCTTTGGAAGAAAAGTTCGGTGTTAAGGCTCAGGCGGCTGTGATGGCGGCTCCGGCAGCCGGTGGTGCTGGTGAGGCTGGCGCGCCCGCAGAAAAATCATCTTTTGATGTTGTTTTGACCGCAGCTGGTGAGCAAAAGATTGCTGTCATTAAAGCTGTTAAGGAAATCACTGGTCTGGGTTTGAAAGAAGCTAAAGATTTGGTTGATGCTGCGCCGAAAGCAGTTAAAGCTGGCGTGGCTAAAGAAGAAGCTGAAGCTTTGAAAAAGCAACTCGAAGAAGCTGGAGCGAAGGTTGAGTTAAAATAAGTATTGTATTTTAAACATAAAAATCCCGTTTTGGCGGGATTTTTATGTTTATTGCGTTTCTTTAAGAATGTTGTAAAATTAAACTATGAATAAATTCTCTCCAAACAAATCAGAAGCAGCAAGCGATTTTCTCAATGAACAAAGAGTTGCGCCAGAAGATCAAAAAGATAAACCTTATACTGGGCTTGATTTAGCTCGGGATGTTTATGGAAAGAACAAAAGTGGAGTCGACGAAGATGAGAAACGACGCGCTGGTCTAAAGAAGAACTTAAGCTCCTCTAAACTAGCTGCTGACAAAGCTTTTGTTAATGCACAGCAGGAAGCAAGAAAAAAAGTCCAAGATTTTTTGAAAAATCTGGGGAATAAAAAGCCAGAACCGGAAATTATATCAGAGCCAGAAATAAAACCAGAGACCGTTGCTGCTGTTGAAGGTGCTGGTGAGTCTGTGGCTGCTCCCGGGATGATTCCAGAAACCGTCGCTGAAAAACCAAAGTTCCCGCACGATTTTTTACAGGCCCTTTTTGAATGGAAGGCAAGTGCAGAAAGTTGTGTGATCCAAGTTTACAAAAATGAAGACGGCGATGTTATTTTAAAGTTAACTAATAGTTCCTTGGCCGGTGATAATTTTGAAGAGATCTCTATTGAAAAACTCTCGGAGCTAAGCAGAAAATTCATAACCATTCCTTCTCTTACGAATTCTGATAAAAGAGGGAGGTTTTTGAAAGATTTAAGCATGGCGATTTTTAGCACTTTCGCATTAAATATCCCTAAAGTGGAGTTTGTGAGGGAAATAAAACAGGATTCGTCAGCAGAAGAAAAAGAACACCCCGAGACAGGAGCGCCTGTTGTTCAGCCGGGTTCTGATATGCCGGCTTGGTTATCTTCTGGTGCAGATGACAAGATAGTCGTTTCTGATAAACCGATAAGAAAACCATCTAGAGTTGCGATTTCTTCAGTGCCAGCAAATTCCGTGATTTTTCAAGATCCGGTTCCCACACAAGTTCGTATGGCAGAATCTGGCATGAATGTTCCTGTTTTAAAGCATCAACAAAGAGAAGGCCTACCAAGTCATTCCTTTTTTCAAATTTTATCTTCGCTTAATGGCAGGTCGAAGTATTATCAAATATTGGTTAAGGCTGATGGTCCGAATACGGTAATTACGATAGTCGACCGCGATCCTGATTCTGATAATAAAGGTAAAGAAGTTTCTAGCATTAAGGTGGCTGAGTTTATTAATTTATTGAAGATCCAATCACTAGCTACTCCAGTTGCTTCCGGAGAAAAGGGAGCTGTTGATTTCAGAAGAGTTGAGTTTGAAAGAGGATTAATATCTGCGTTTCGAGATATTGGAATTCCAGAAGAGAGTCAACCGGAGATTGTTTATCAATAATTTTGATTTTATACCATCCAGCAAAAAACAGGCGTAAAGCCTGTTTTTTGCTGGATGAGTTTGTGGTATTATTTTTTCAGTAAAGGGCGCTTAGCTCAGCGGCAGAGCATTGCATTCACATTGCAGGGGTCACAGGTTCAAATCCTGTAGCGCCCACCAGACATGATTTTGTAGCTTTTTAGGACTGGCACGTCAAACGTGCCAGTCGCGCTTGACGTGCCGCTTCGTTCACATCGAAGAGGCCGTAAGTCCGATTCTTACATCCGCACGAAATAAAATTTGGTATGCATATTATGGGTCGTGATTGAAATCCCATAGTATCTATAGCGCCAAATTCGGATCAGCATTGACATGATTGCCTCTTAATGTTATGTTTTAGTAGTTTTCAGAGATCTTGCAAAATAAGATCTCAAAAATATCAGCGGCTACATGCCGCGCAGGAAAGGAGGTGAGTGTTATGTCCCGTTTTTTCAAATGGCTAAAGCCAACCCCGGTTGATGTTTTCGTGGGGGTACTGATTGCTGCCATATTTTATATGGTGGCGTTTCCAAAGAGTGAATATGCTTTTTGGGCAGAGATCACCTTATTCTTTTTGCTGAGCATTGCTAGCTTCTTAGCGACCTGCCTTTCCATTGTTTGTTTCTTTGGATCACGAAAGATTTTTGGGTTATCCTGGGTCAAATGGTGGTTGATTGGCGCCACTATTTCTGCGGTGCTCTGGCTATCGAATTTGGTTGGCTACGGGGTTGACTCGGTGTCCAGATTCTTCGTTTTGTTTCAGTGACCATGTCGCTCGATTTAGTCTCGGATAGATGCCGAGACTAATTTTTTTAGATTTTCATTTTTACAGTGAAGATAAAAAACTAAAAAGCAAGAAAAAGTTATGACCATTAATAAACCATACAAGTTTTACCGCTAAGATCCGGAGTTCAAAATGAATCTGGTTTTTTTCATTCTCGAAGAACAGTATCGGGCGATTTTGGAGAATATGGTTATTGTCACGACCGATGCCATGATCGTGGATTTTGCAGAATAAAGATTTATCTTGGCAAACGTACAAACTGGCCGTTGAAAGATTCTTTTTGGGGTTTTGGCGGTCGGAGGCTGGCGGGCGAAATTGAGCTCCAATCTATGAGAGGTGTTTTCAGCGGGAGACTTCGCTTTTGCTTGGTGAATCAAGGTTCAAGTTCGTGAAAACTGCTGATATTGTATGGAGCCATCGCGGGCATCCGTCCATGAAAAAGGCACTCACGTGTCTGTCTCTATTTTTTGTGTTGAGTTAACGCCGGAAGAAAAAGAAATTGCTGGGAATGGTTTAAACGATGAACATTATAAAGATTTTGGCATTAAAGGTTTTACAAGGGATGACCTGATCAAAAACAATGCTTTTGAAGCGTTGATTGATACCTATGACAGGATATTCCCATTGAAGAGATAGCGATTCAAACGCCGTCTCTTTATTTTACTTATTTTTGTTTCCACGCTAAACTGGTTTTGTCTTATTTTTTAAGTTTTTTTTCATGTCTTTATCAATCGGCATAGTCGGTTTGCCTAACGTTGGCAAGTCAACACTTTTTAACGCGCTTTTAAAAAAACAGCAAGCTTTTGCGGCTAACTTCCCGTTCGCGACGATTGAGCCGAATGTTGGAGTTGTACCCGTACCGGATGAACGACTTTTGAAACTGGCTGAGCTTATCAAGTCAAGTGAGTCGCTTGAGCGCTTGCCGCCGTTAGTGCCTTCAACCGTTGAGTTTGTTGATATTGCTGGCCTTATTGCCGGTGCGCACAAGGGAGAGGGATTGGGAAATAAATTTCTATCCCATATCCGTGAAGTTGATGCGATCTGCCATGTGGTCAGGAATTTCAAGGATGAAAATATCATCAGGGAGGGTTCAAGCGATCCGAAAAAAGATTTTGAAGTAATTGAAACTGAGCTGCTTTTGGCAGATTTGCAAACGTTGGAAAAACAGAAAAGTCCCGGCAACACGCCGGATAAAGATGCCAGAAAAAAATGGGATTTAATTTCAAAACTGAAAGAGAGTTTTGAAAAGGGAATTGTCGCAAGAAAGGTTGTCTTGACCGAAGAGGAGGGGGTGATCTTAAAAGAATTCCACTTATTGACACAAAAGCCGATTTTGATTGCTTTAAACTCAGATGAAGAAGATTTGAAAGATAGCGATTTAATTGAGAATGAGTTTGCTGGTAGATTCAATTTACAAAAAGACCAGGTTGTTTGTATCTGCGCCAGAACCGAATCTGAGCTGGCGGAACTCTCCGACGATGAGCAAAAAAATTATCTAGAGTCTTTGGGGGTGAAGTCCTCGAGTCTTGAACGCTTAATCAAAAAAGCTTTTGCCACGCTCGGCTTGATGTCTTTTTTGACGGCCGGAGAAAAAGAAATCAGGGCATGGACTATAAAACAAGATTTCAGGGCGCCGCAAGCAGCCGGTGCGATTCATACAGATTTTGAAAAAAACTTTATCCGCGCCGATGCGATTTATTGGCAAAAGCTTATTGAAGCCGGTGGTTGGGTGACCGCTAGGCAAAAGGGGTTGATCAGGTCAGAAGGCAAAGAGTATCTCGTTCAGGATGGTGATGTCTTGATTATCAAGCACGGCGCCTGACACTTAGTTGTTTGGATTCTTGGTTATTTATTTTTCCCCTGTCCACTATACACGCGATCGCGTGTATAGTGGACAGATAGTTTTTAAGGAATTTTTAAAAATTAAAAGACCGACGCGGTAACGCGTCGGTCTTCGAGTTTGGCCCGGCGATATTAGGTCTTGATTGGAGACAGGTCCAATCCCATAAAGAAAGGAGAGTCTATCGAATTTTTCCTGTTCCCTTCCAGCAAGGGAGCGTGGTCACGAGAACCACGTTACGACGCGTCCACTGCGATACAGATAGTCGTCTAACTCACAGACGAATCTGCATTCTGGATGTTCTCCAAGCCATGAGTCTCTGCCAGTAGCGAAGATTGAGGCCAGGAAGGACAGTCCAGATGGGGCTTCGAGATCGATCTTGTGGATATGGAGCAAACCATTGCCGTGGTTTACCATAGCCACAGGAAGCTTGTCTTTCTCGTAGCACTTTTCCGCCTTGGACTTGATCATTTGAAGTTCTTCTTCTCTCTTCACGGGGAGTCCTTTCTGCCGGGCCTCCTTATTTTTAAAGTAACATTTTGTGAATACGTGTCAAATTTTATAGGCGGGCATAAGATTCCAATGATTTTTAGTTATCCACAGGTTTTGGGGTATTGACCAGTGGGTTTATAGGACTAGAATATTAATAGAAGTGGGGGATTGTGGATAAAGGTGTGGATAAGTGGGTAAATCTGTTGATAACTTTTTAAATAATATTTTTTAACAAAAACGTGTTCATCGGAGAATTTCAACACAACATTGATCAGAAAGGGCGCATGGCAATACCGGTTAAATTCAGAGATGAATTAACAAATGGCGCCGTTGTCACGCGCGGGATTGATAAATGTCTGTTTATTTTTACTAAATCAGAATGGAATGAACTTGCAGAGAAAATTTCAAAATTGCCATTGGTTCAATCAAACTCAAGAGCGTTTGCTCGTTTAATGTTTGCCGGCGCGATAGATGTTGAGATTGACAAACAAGGGAGAGTCTTGGTGTCGGATTATCTGAGAAAGTACGCGGGTTTGTCAAAACAAGTTGTTGTTGCCGGGGTTTTCAATCGATTGGAAGTTTGGGATAAATCAAGTTGGCAAGATTACAAAATGAAAACCGAGAAAGAGTCCGGAGATATTGCCGAAAAGTTGTCAGAGTTGGGCGTCTGATCATGTTTGTCCATGTTCCCGTTCTTTTACAAGAGGTTATAGAATTTCTCAACCCCCAATCCGGTGAAAATTTTATTGATGCTACGGCTGGTGAGGGCAGTTATTCAAAAGAAATTTTGAGATTAACTGATCCTTCCGGAAAAGTTTTGGCGATCGATTGGAATGCTGAAGTTATCCCCGAGCTTGAAAGAAATGTTAGCTCTAAAAGATTAATTCCGGTTTCAGGAAATTTCAAAAATATTGATGAATTTGTCGAGCAATCCGGAATCAAGGAAATTCATGGCGTTGTTTACGACCTGGGACTATCCAAATTTTTGTTAGAAAAATCCGGAAGAGGATTTTCATTCAAGAGAGATGAGCCCCTGAAAATGAGTTTCGCCAGAGAATCAGAGCTTGAGGCGGACAAGATAATTAATCATTTTTCGGAAAGAGATTTGGAAAAGATTTTCCGTGAATACGGGGAAGAAAGATTTTCAAAAAGAATTGCTCAGATGATCGTCAGATCCAGACCGATAGTTTCGAGCAGCGGGCTGGCAAATTTGATTCAGAAAACCGTCGGCACGCATTCAAAGATTAATCCCGCGACCAGAGTTTTTCAGGCCTTGCGAATTGCGGTGAATGACGAGCTCGAGAACTTGAAAATATCTTTGCCCAAAGCCATAGAGTTGGTGGCAAGCGGCGGGAGAGTCGTGGTTGTTAGCTATCATTCTCTTGAAGACGGAATCGTGAAAAGTTTTTTCAAAAATTCAGAAAAGAATGGCAAGGTGAAAATTTTGACAAAAAAACCGTTGAAGCCGACTGAGCAAGAGATAAAGGACAATCCTTCGGCGAGATCGGCAAAACTACGGGCCATTCAAAAAATTTAAAAAATATTAGTTAAGAATTTCGGTTAAAAGTTAAATTTATGACAGTTATTTCACCTTATCAAAGACAGTTGGTATTTACTGGTTACGGTGCCGCTCGGAACAGTAGGAAAGTTGGGGTTAACTTTCTCAAAAGGGTAGTTGAGCTGGTATCTTTGACAAGAACGCTTGCGGTTCTTTTGGGGGTAGCTGTTTTTTGCGGTTTCGGATTCTTATATCTGGCGGTTGATTCAGTGTTTTTATCTTTCGAGATTCAGGCGCTGAATAGTCAGATAGAAGAATACAAGATGGCAAAGGAAAGGATTGAGTTGCGTCAGGCTGATTTACTGTCTCCTGATTCTCTTAAAGACTTTGCTTTAATGGTACAATTAGAAAATCCCGGATCAATTATTTATCAGGTTAAGAATTAGCGGGATTTTCTTTTTTATCAAAAGTGAGAGCCATCAAAAAGAGTTTGAAAAATATTTTTTCACTCCGATCTTTTTCAATTCGGATATTTTTAACCGTCGGATTTTTTATTTTGGCCGTCAACACTCTGGCTTTTAGGTACTTTTCTTTACAGGTTTCGAAACATGATGAGTGGAAAGAAAAAGCCCTTGCTCAGCAGATTGATGTTTCTGAGTTTGGCCCGGAGAGAGGGGAGATGCTGGCTAGAGACAAAGATAATAATCTTCAGCCGCTGGCGGTTAATAAGCATGTTTATCATGCGGTTTTTAGTCCTCGTGATTTTGTCGGGGGAGAACCAGAAAAGAAAAAATTAGCCGAGTTTTTATCCGAATTGCTGTCTTTGAATTACGATGAGGTTCTGACGAAGATATCGAAAACAGAAGATGCTTATGAAGTTTTGAAGAAAAATATTATTGAAGAAAAGGCGGTCGAAATAAGAACCTTGGGGGTTAAGGGACTTTGGGTGGAAGATGAGGAGTCAAGATTTTACCCATTGAAAGAGTTTGCCAGTCATCTGATTGGATTTGTTGGTTTCAATGACGATGATCGACTCGACGGTCGCTATGGTGTTGAGCTTGGTTTTAATGATTTGCTTTCTGGTTCCGGACCGGACCGCCAAGCACTAGAAAAAATACTTTCCAAAAGTTCTTTTCTTGGCGCATCGGGACTTTACAAGAAAGATGGTTCAGATATTGTCTTGACAATTGAACCGATTGTTCAGCGTGAAATCGAAAAATTATTAGCCGAAGAAGTGAAAAAGTGGAACGCTAAAAGCGGCAATGTGATTGTCATGGATCCCAAGACAGGAAGGATTATCGCTCTTGCTGATTATCCGAATTTTGATCCGAATCTTTATTCAAAAGAAAAAGATCTTTCTGTTTTTTTGAACAGTGCGGTCTCTTTAAGGTACGAGCCGGGTTCCGTTTTCAAACCCTTTACTTTAGCCGCCGGTCTTTCTTCGGGGAAAATAAAACCAACAACGGAATACTATGATTCTGGAGAGAAAAAAATCGATGGCGAGGTAATTAGAAATGCCGGGGATTCGGCACCAAAAAAAATGATTTCTATGAGTCTTTTCCTCGAGAGGTCTTATAACCTTGGAGCTGTATTCATTCAAGAGACTGTCGGCGACTCTTTCTTCCGAGATTTTATTTTAAAAACGATGGGGTTTGAAGAAAAAACAGGAATTGATCTTCCTCAAGAGATACAATCTTCTTTTTCCAATTTTTATGCGCCCGAAGGCAGGAGAATTAATTTTGCCACGGCTTCTTTTGGTCAAGGCGTAGCCGTGACGCCGATAAAGCTTTTGCAAGAATTTTCCGCTTTCGGCAATAGTGGTACGATGATGAAGCCTTTTGTAGTCTCTGAGATTAGGGGAAAAGGCGATAAGGTGAAAATAACAAAACCGGAAATTGATAAACGAACCATGTCAAAAGACGTTGTTGATCAGGCCTTGCCGTTATTGGAGAACGTTATTTCCGGAGAAAAAGGATCTGGAAAAGCCGCAAAAATTAAAGGATATCGTATCGCCGGCAAAACCGGCACAGGAGAGATTCCCAGGGAAGACGGCAAGGGCTATTCAGAAAGGGTTAATCATAGTTTTTTAGGTTTGGTTCCTGTTTCTGATCCTCAGTTTGTGGTTTTAACAAGAATCGAAGATCCTAAAGGAGTTCGTTATGCCGAGGCTACGGCCGTACCGCTTTTTAGAAAGATTATGAGCTTTATGCTTAATTATTACGCCGTGCCGCCGGACAAGCCAGAGGAATTGAATTAATGAAAGAAAGTCTCTTTTTAAACCAGTTTAGAGCCGCGGACGGAGTGGCAACGGCTCTTGAAAGTTTTTTTCGGACGGAACGACATAATGTCACGGGATTAGATTGTTTACAAGGAAAAAGCAGTCAATCTTTGGTCAGGAAGATTTGTTTGCCGACCGTAGCTTGCATGGCAATTAATTTCATTTTTGATTCACGAGTTATCGGCGATAAAGATGGAGACATTGTCGTCGGAGATTTTTATAGAATAACGTTGCCGTTTCACAAGGTTGAGCCAAGCGGATTGCCAAAGCCTTATGATATGGGTTGGCGAATTGTTGATCCACTGGGGAATACTTATCATCATGCGGTTGCAGCATTTTTAAATATTTTTGGCGTCAAGGTTCATTCTTTACATAACTTTTCCGGTATTGACCAGCTTTTTGATATGATTCCCGGGAAAAAATCATTTTTAGCCTTGTCTCTTGATAACCGTTTTATCTTGGAACAAACTCTTGATAGCGGAGAAAAAGAACTTCTGAAGAAGCTGTACCCAGATTTTGGTGTTGAGAAAGGCAGGCACGTGGTGCTTCTTGATGGTTTTGACAGTGGTTCGGTGTCGGTTGTTGACCCGTTTCAAGTTTTGAAAGACGGCGAGCCTCCGAAGAGTAAAATCTTGGCATGGAACGTTATGGATAAATATTTTCAATATCAATTTTCCGGACCGAAACAAGCTTTGGTTTTTTCTCAAGAAGAACTTGGCTTTCCGAAAGAAAACCTGAAAAATATTTTTATTCCGGAGTATGTCGAAAAGGATATTGAAGTGCTGAAAAAGAGATTTTTAGAAACACAAATACTGTAATCGATTATTATGAAAAGAGAGCTAATAAAAAAAGTTTTTAGTTTTTTGACAGGATCGATTATCAAAAAGTACCAGCCGAAAATTATTGCTATTACCGGTTCGGTCGGGAAAACTTCTGCCAAGGAAGCCGTTTATTTGATTTTTTCAAGATATTTTCCGACAAGGAAAACAGAGAAGAATCTGAACACAGAAATAGGCTTGTCCTTGGCTTTTATCGGCGGCGTGGAAGCAAAATCAAGTCTATTTTTATGGTTGAAAAATTTCGTACTGGGTTTCTGGTTGATTTTGTTCAAAGATGGGCATTATCCGCATTTTATTGTTTGCGAGATGGGGGCGGATAAGCCCGGTGATATTAAAAAACTTGTTTCTTTGGCAAAACCAAGGCTGGCGGTGGTGACGGCAATCGGTCGGGTGCCCGTGCATGTTGAAAACTACCCTCAGGGGACTGATCAGTTGATTAATGAAAAATCTGAGATTTTGAAAGGGTTAACGAAGAAAGATTTCGCGGTCTTGAATTTTGACGATGAGCGTGTCTGGCAGATGAAAGAAAAAACAAAAGCGAAGGTGATTAGTTTTGGTTTTAATCAAGGAGCAGATATGAGAATCACTGATTATCAAGTAAAAACAAAAATTATTGATAATGGTTTTGAACTGCCCGATGGGATATTTTTTAGAGTTGAACATCGGGGTAGCGTTGTGCCGGTGTGGTTGAAGCAAAGTTTGGGTCGACCATCGGCTTATGCGATTGCAGTTTCTTTCGCTTGCGGGATTGCATTTGATCTGAATCTTGTTGAGCTGGCGAATGTTGCCACTGATTTTCATCAAGAAAATGGCAGGATGCATTTAATTGAAGGCATTGCCGAATCTGTGATTCTTGATGATACTTACAATGCCGCGCCTTTGGCGATGCAGTCGGCTTTGGAAACTTTTGCAGACTTGCCTGCGAAAAGGAAGATTGCCGTTTTGGGGGATATGCTTGAACTGGGTCGATACGCGCCGGAAACGCACGAAACAATCGGCGAAAACGCTTCTGGATTTTGTGATTTAATGTTTTTTGTCGGTCAGAAAATGAAGTTTGCTTATGCAAAGGCATTGAGTCGTGGTCGTTTTAAGGATAACCTTGATAAGGTTTTCTGGTTTGAGAAATCAGTTGAGGTGAGCACAAAACTGAAAAATTTGATTGAACCAGGAGACTTGGTTCTGATTAAGGGTTCACAGGGGATGAGAATGGAGTTGGTTGTTGAAGATGTTATGGCTCATCCCGAAAAAGCCAAGGAGTTGTTGGTAAGACAAGAAACGCCTTGGAAATAAATTCAAATTGTTGTTGTGTACCAAAGGTGTATTGACGCAGGTTGGCGAATTGCTAGTTATGCACTTTACAAACTTTTAATAATTCTTTAAGTTATTAGTAAAGGAGTTGATGCTATGAAAAAATATCCAAGTCTTAAGTCCTGGGAAGATTATGATGATTCCAGAAACTTCGCATCTCTCGTGAATTCTCTTGATGTGAAGCCGCAGGGTTCTGATAAAAAAGAGAAGGATATTTGCGATTGTGGTTGCGATACCTGCACGGGTACTTACGGTCGAGGAAGGCATTGCCGTAATGCTCTGTCAGGTTGCAACGTGACAGTTTCCGGCATTCATGCCAAATAAAAACAGAGTCGCTAAATAGCGACTCTGTTTTTTTGTTGGCTCAGTTTTTGCTCTGGAAAGAAAATTTTCCGATAAAGCATACTTTTCGTCCAAAGAGGTCTTGTTCTGTTCCTCTAACGCCTGTGCAGATCAGGGTGCCATGTTCTACTTTGTTGGATTTTTTGACCAACAGTATCCCGGATTGTCCAATATCCAAGAATTGATCATCAATCTCCCGATAGATCCTATGCGCCTCATCTTTTTCATCCCAGATTAAAAAAACATCAAATCTTGGATTTGATAATCCATAGAGAACAAATTCTGGAATAGTCATTCTTGCCTCCTGTGGCATGTATTGAATGTTAGTTGCTGAGATATTTTTAATCTATTTTGGGGTTTTTGTCAAACAAAAGCACTGTCATTTTTGACAGCGCTTTTGTGTCTTTACGTGATTGAGATTTTAAAACCCTGCCTGCCGCCGACGGAGCTCGGATACAGTGAGAGCAGTTTGACGGTGAAATTATCGATCCTTACTCCACCTGGAAGAAGGCTTCCGTCATAAAATGGTCTGTCGATGTTTACGGATTCTCCGCTTTCGGAAAATAACATCCATCCTCGCTCGGGGTGATTTCTGGTCGTGATGATTATTTTATTGTCGTGATTCTTCTTGAGAAATGCGATAACAGCTTGTTGGTCCATCGTGCCTCCTTGGCAACAGTGATTTTTGGTTAGTATTTTTAACATAGTTTACTAATTTTTTCTAGTAAAGACCTTCTTTATGGAAAAGTGTTTTTCTGCTAAAATAGGCATAAATAAGCATGAGAGCGCCAGCGTAGCTCAATGGCAGAGCAACGGTTTTGTAAACCGTAGGTTGTGGGTTCAAGTCCCTCCGCTGGCTCAATCTAATTTATGGAAGAATCTTTATCTCAAAAAACGCTGAAAAATTCTCTCTGGCAGGTGTTTAATATTTTCTGGGTTACTGTCCTTAATTTTTTTGTCACCCCGCTCTTGTTGCATAAAATCGGGATTGAAAATTATGGGGTTTACATACTGATTTTGACGATTATTTCTTTTTTGTCATTGCTTGATCTTGGCGTGGGAGCTGCTTTTGCCAATTCTTTTATTGAATACATTGTGGGTAAAGAGGTTGAGAAAAGGAATAGGCTGTTGAACAGTTTTGTTTTGATCAGGACGGGTATTGGTTTAATCGGATTAGTTTTGCTTGTGGGGCTATCGTTTCTTGCCGATTCTATTTTCGGTATTCGGGGTGAGTTTTTACGTCAGACGCAGTATGGATTTTGGATTGGCGGTTTGTATTTTGTTGTTTTGATGGCAAGCTCGCCGTTTATGAGCACGGCGATTTCGATTCAGCGATTTGATATTTTGGGCAAGGCTGCATTTATTCAGAATACAATTTTAAACTTTCTTTTGATAGCCTTTGCTTTCTTGAGACCGAGCCTAACCTGGCTTTTGAGTTCTCATCTTATTGCCGGCCTGGCAAATTTTATGATTTGTTTTTTGATGGTTAAAAAAGCGATGCCAGAGATCCGTGTAAAATTTGAATTTTCCAGTCAAGAGCTTTTTCGAAAAATGAAATTCGGCCTCTTTAATTTTGTTAGCGGCCTTGCTAATAATTTTCTCATGCAGGTTGACAGATTTTTTATCTCTCAAATGCTTGGCAATTCTTTTCTTGCTTTTTATACAATTTCGAACAGCTTGGCCCAAAAAGTTTATTCTGTATCAGGCAGCTCAGCGGCCACTCTTTATCCAGTGGCCACTGATTTGTTTTATCAGAAAGAAAGACAAAAATTTGGCCAGAGTTTTCGTCGGGCCTTGAGGATCGCGATCACTTTTTCTGTTTTATCCGGAGTGGTGTTGATGATTTTTGGTGAGAGGCTAATGCGTTTTTGGGTTGGTCAGGAGATCGCGGACAAGGGTGCTCCACTTTTATATTTTTTTGTGCCGACCTATATTCTTTTTAGTATTTATGAAGTTTTGAGCGGTTTCTATTTTGGTCTGGGGAAATCAAAAACATTAGCTGTTTTTTCTTGTTTTATGGCTTTGGTAAACATAGTTTTTTTAGTTTTTTTAATTCCACTATACGGTTTGTTGGGCGCGGCGTTGGCATTTTTGTTGGCTTTGTTGCCGGTTATTTTTTTAATTTTTATCTTCGAGAAGAAAGAGTTAGATTTTACTGACAGTTTAAGATTTTATGCCGGTATCTTTCTTAAGTTGCTTTTAGTTTCTGCAATTTTGGTTGTCATGGCTAAGTATTTTTTGTTAGTCTTGGCAGTTGGACTTTGGCAGTGTCTGCTGTTAATCTTGTTTGGGTTTGCAATAGCGATTAGTCTTTTTTGGTTATTGGGATTTGTCGAAGAAGAGGATTCGGAGTTGATTAAATCTTTTTTAAAGAAAATAAAATGAGGAAAATACTTTTTTTGATAAAAGGGTTTCTGCAAAAATTGAATTTTCTCTATTTGAAAGTTTATATTCTCAAAGGTTTTTCTTATGAGAAAAAGATTGATTATCAGAAAAGATTCGTTGATTTTAAGATAAAACCGGACGATAAAATTTTGGACATTGGTTCTGGCGGCGAGCCGTTTCCTTATGCGACCCATCTGGCTGATAAATATCCGCAAGAAACTCAACACCGTTGGAATGAACTTGAAACACATGGGAGACAGTTTGTTCAGGCCGATATTGAGAAATTGCCCTTTCGAGACAAGGAGTTTGATTTTGTTTACTGTGCTCATGTGCTGGAACACGTTGGAGATGCTGCTCAGGCTTGTGATGAGATTATGCGAGTCGGTAAGAGGGGCTATCTGGAAACGCCCACAAGGATGTCAGATATCATGTTTAACTTTGTTGGCAAAAAAGATTTTCATAAATGGTACGTTTCCCAACTCGGTAATACCCTGATTTTTCACGAGTATCCGGATACTGAACACCGAGACACGGGCAGTGATGATTTTTATCATTTTGCCCATGCGAAGTATCCAAACGGGATACGGAAAATGTATCGCCAGAATAAAGATCTGTTCTCAAACATGTTTTTGTGGGAAGGCGGTTTCAATTACTATGTTTTTGATAAACAAGGAGATCTGATTAAATCTTTTGTTTTCAGAAAATAATGGCTCGTATCAAAAATCTTTTCAAAAATATTGGGCGAGGTTGGTTACTATATTTTTTTATCCGGTTAATCGGCTGGCAAGGGGAAAAAAGACGAGTCAATCTTTGTTCCGGAGCCAATGTTTTGTCTGATTATTGGAATGTTGATCTTGAGCCTAAAGCAGATTTAATTTTGGATCTCGAAAAATTTTTGTTACCGTTTCGTGACGACTCCATGGACGCGGTTGTCTGTATTTCAGCGATAAACTATTTTACGTATGATCGGGCGCAAAAAATCATGAAAGACGTTTATCGGGTTTTGAAACCGGTCGGAGTGGCAAGATTCGGCGTTCAGGACTTGAAAATTCTGGCTGAAAAATATCTTTCGCGAGACGAGTATTTTTTCTTCGAGAAATTGCCCGATGGACGGGATAGGTTTCCGGGCGCGACCGTTGCCGACAAATTTAATCAATGGTTTTTCGGGTTTGCAAGTTATGGCGGCAAAACTAGCAAGTATGTTTATGATTTTGAGTCCTTGGCATTATTATTTAAAAATGCCGGTTTCCGAACTGTCGAGCAGAAAAAATATCGGGAAAGTGTTTTAGCGGATATTGAGAAAATCGATAATCGTCCGGAGCAGATGTTCTTTCTTGAAGCAACAAAATGATTTTTAATAAACTCAAAAACAGATTCAATAAGATTTTGACTAAGCGAAAGTATCTTGGACTTCCGCGCCTTGATGTTGATTTATCAGAAAGATTAAACCTGGCAGCTAGTTGGTTAAAAATTGCCCACGAAAGTACAAGTTTTCAGGGCGTGTCAGCCGGGTATTCTCTTACGAGTAAGAAGTGGGAAAAAGCCTATCGGGAAACCACTGGTTATATCATCCCTTCTTTTTTGGCTTATGGCGTAAAGTTTGAAAAGCAGGAGTTCATTGACCAGGCGATTTTGATGGGCGAGTGGGAGGTCAAGGTACAGAATAAAGACGGTTCTTTTGGTGAGAAAAAAGAAGACGGTTCGGTCTCTCAAAAGGTGTTTAATACTGGACAGGTGATGCTTGGTTTAGTATCGCTTTATCGCTTTACGCACAAGAATGATTTTCTGTCAGCGGCAAAAAAAGCAGCCGATTGGCTTATCTTGATTCAAAAATCTGAAGGGTTTTGGATCGAAGCAGACGGTTTTGAGCCTAAAGCTTATCAAGCCAGAGTCGCTTGGGCGCTTTTGTTAGTTTGGCAAGAGTTCGGTCAAAAAAAGTATTATCAATCAGCCCAAAAAAATATTGAATGGACATTGTCTCAACAAAAAGATAATGGTTGGTTTGAAAATATGGCCCTAGATTCAAAAACAGGACCATGGACTCATCTTATGGGTTATACGATCAGTGGTTTATGGGAATCGGGACAGTTAATAGAAGACCTGGAATTGAAAAAAAGAGTTTTTCTATCGATCGAATTGTTTTTCAAAAATATTTTTCCGAAGATCAAAAATAATGGCTTCTTGGCCGGTGAGTTTGATGAAAGTTGGAAAGCTGATGTTTCTTATTCTTGTTTAGTAGGCAATCTGCAGTTGGCGATTATTTGTTTAAAGTTTTATCATAAGATTAAAAATCAAGAATATTTAAGAAAGGCGAATAGATTGGTGGATTACGTTTGCGAAAAACAGATAACTGGCGGCTCAAAAGAGTTTCTTGGATCTCTCCCGGGCTCTTGGCCCGTTGATGGCAAGTATGCACCGTATTTTTTACCGAATTGGACCGCAAAGTTTTTCATTGACGTTGCGCTTTTGGAATTATTCCCCGAATTAGAATCTTTCTCATGATCCAAGTGTTTAAATTTTTAAAAAGAATGAAAAGGATACATTCAGAGTATCAAGAAATATTTATGACGTGGCGTAACCGCCGATTGATCAAAAAACACAAAATATGTTTTATCGAACCGAACTATCTTTTTTTGCCGATTTTTAAATCCGGTGATATCATCATCGACGTTGGCTGTGGTTTTGATGCCGATTTGTCAGTGGCATTGATAAAAAAATACGGAATCAAATCCTTCGGGATTGATCCGACAAAAAAACACCAAGAACAGTTAAGGCGGCTTGAGTCGTATTATAAAGATAGCTTTTTCCATTTGCCGATCGCGGTTTCTTTCGAGAACGGCGAGTTTGAATTTTTTGAGAGTGAGGATAACGTTTCCGGATCATTGTTGTCGGAGCATAAAAATGTTGTCTCTGATAAGGTTAGGTCCTATAAGGTTAGAAGCCTGACTCCGAATGCCTTGTTGAAAGAAATTGGTTCAGAAAGAGCACAGTACCTGAAGCTTGATCTTGAAGGAGCTGAATACGATCTTATTTTCAGCAATAAAAAAGAGTTTTTCGTGCCTTTCCCCCAGGTTTTTGTTGAGTTCCATCACGGTACTGTTAGCCAATATTCTAGGAAGCACACAGGAAAAGCTGTGAGCATTTTAAAGAATTACGGATTTCTGCCGTTTACGGTTGACGGCAGTTCTTATTTGTTTTTTAAACCTAACACGACGCGATGAATCAAGCCCAGACGGAAAAACCCACTGTAGTTTTCGAACAAGGGTTAATTGCCAATTATCGCGTACCCTTTTTCAAGCGGCTAGCGGAAAGAGTCAACCTGGTAGTGGTAGCTAGTAAGATTACGAATCATGATGGCGTGATTGACGTTGATAGAAATTTGCCCTTTAATGCGATCAGATTGCAAGAAAATGATAATGGTTTTCATCCGGATATCTTTGAAGTTTTGGAAACATCACGGGCCGATGTTTTTATTTCTTTTGATGCGTCGCTATACCATATTTTTTCCCATCGGGAATCCGACTTAAGGCTTCGATCATTGAAGGTTAGAACTTTATGGATGGGTTGCGACGGTTATTGGATAGACAATCTTTATCTGGAAAAATTTTTGAGATTTGCTCCATGGAATCCTCGAAAGATATTAAAAGGAATAAAAGACTTGGTAGTTGTGCCGGAGGCGGATGGGATTATCGCTCATTCCAATTATATGGTTGATTATTTCAGAGTTATTCATAGTGTGGCGGCAGATAAAATATTTTTAGCCCATAATGCGGTAGATACAAGTTTGATCAGGGCCTATGTTTTCAGAAAAGATTTTGAGAAGAGATCGGGTGGAATTGTTTATGTGGGCAGATTAACTCCTGGCAAAAAGATAGACAGTTTGTTGCGGGCTTACAAGCAGATTGAGAATTACTTTCCAGATTCTTTTTTGACTATCGTCGGCGACGGATCTTTGCGTCCGTCTCTTGAAAATTACGCGAAAGAAATAGGTTTGAGAAGATGTTTTTTTGCCGGCGCGATTTATAATGATATAGATCTGGCAAAGATTGTTTGCGTTCATAGCTTGGGCGTTTTGCCTGGGCTCGGAGGCTTAGGCATTAATACTTTAATGGCTTGCGGCTTGCCGGTGATTGCCAGCCGGGCCGATGGAACGGGTTTAGATTTGATCAGGAATGGGGTAAATGGTTTTTTGTTTAACGGAACCGATAAAGATCTTCTGAAAAAGTTGACAGAAGCAATGAATGATCCACAAAATCTTATTAGCATGGGGAGCGTTCTTTCGAAAAGATTGAAAATGAGTTTTCTCTCGATCAAATGGTCGATGGTTATTTAAGGGCAATTGGAAACAATCATGATTAAAAAACCGATTAAATCTTCATCTGGGCAGTATTTGTTGAATCTCGGTTGCGGCAGCATATTTTCATCTGAATGGAACAATCTTGATCTTTATCATTCAAAAGACGTTGTTTATCATGACCTGAATCGTGGTATTCCTTATGCGGATAATACTTTTGATGCGGTTTATTCTTCTCATGTTTTGGAGCATTTTTCTCGTGAGAAAGGTGGGTTTTTAATTAAAGAGATTTTTCGGGTGTTAAAACCGGGTGGTTTAGTGAGGTTGGTTTTGCCTGATTTGGAAGGTATTACTAAGGAGTATTTAAAAAATCTTGAAAATTATCATAAAGAACCGATAGAACAAAATTGGCAGCGTTATTATTGGTCTTTATTGGAGTTGTATGATCAAACAACGCGCAAGGTTTCCGGGGGCGAGATGTTAAAAACCTTGAGACAAGGTGATGTCGGCTGGGAATACATAGCCAGTCGCGTAGGAGATGAATTTTATGACTTTTATCCTTGGAATAAACAAAAATTGAACAAGATAAGGATCAAGCGGTCTTTGTCGCAGAAAGTTTTTAATCGCTTGAAATCTTTATTTCGTTCAAAAGACCCGGAAAAAATCGGCGAGCTTCATAAGTGGATGTATGATAGTGCTTCGCTCAGCTATCTATTAAAGAGTTGCGGATTCGCGGATATTAATAAGACTGACTGGAATGTTTCAAAAATCACTGGCTGGGTTAAATACAGCTTTGATGAATCAAGAGACAAAAATAAGCCGAGAAAGCCAGACTCGTTTTATATGGAAGCTAAAAAATTAATATGAAAATACTGCAAATCGGCACAATTGACAAAGCCGGTGGCGCGGCTCAGGTCTCTTGGGATCTGAAAATGGAGCTTGAGAAGAGAGGACATTTTGTTTCAATGTTTGTCAGCGACAGAGTTTCAGACGACAAAAATGTTTTTAAAATTCCGCCAACATTTCCAAAACAGCAGATTGTTAGCCGTGTTTTGGCGAACGATATTGATTTTTATCGAACGGATTATATTTTGAAGACCAAAGAGTTTCAAGAAGCGGATATTGTTAACTGTCATAATCTCCATTGTTATTTCTTCAATTTGGATACGCTGAGAAAGATTTCCGAGAAAAAACCTATTGTTTGGACATTGCATGACTTGTGGTCAATTTCTTCGCGTTGCGCTTATCCGTCGGAAGACAGTTTGAAAAACGGATTTTTCCATTGCGGAGATTTAAATCATTATCCGCCGATGGAATGGCATAATGAAAAATATTTGGCATGGAAAAAATCCAGAATTTATGCCAAAACCAGACTTAATTTAGTGACACCGTCTTTGTGGTTGAAAAATCTTGTTGCGCGGAGCGTTTTGGAAAACAAGCCATGTCAAGTGATAAACAATGGCATTGATACTTCTATCTTCAGGCAGCACAATAAACAGGATTGTCGTCAGGAACTTGGCTGGCCAGAGGATAAAAAAATCATTTTGTTTCTGGCGTCAGGTGGTAACGCTGATCCAAGAAAAGGCTGGCAATATACGCAAGATTTAGTTGAAACAATAACAGATAAACAAAGTTTTTTATTTATCTGTGTTGGCGGCAAACAAGAAGACAAAACAAGGGATAACCTTTGGTTTATTCCAAAATCTAGAAACAGGAATCTTTTGGCAAAATATTTTTCCGCTAGTGATGTATTTTTATTTCCGTCCTTGGCGGATAATTTTCCTCTGACTGTTTTAGAGTCAATGGCTTGCGGATTGCCGGTTGTTGGTTTTGATACTGGCGGCGTTACAGAAGAGGTCGAGCATTTAAAAACCGGCTATGTGGCAAAATACAAAAATATTGATGATCTTCGCAGTGGCATTGAGTATATCCTGCATCTTGATACGGAGAAATTATCGGCCATGAAACAGCAGTGCGTTGAAAGAGTTGCGGCTAATTTTACTGTCGAAAAAATGACCGACCAATATCTGTCGCTTTACGAGTCGCTTTTATGACGAGGCCATTAATTTCCATAGTCTCGGCCAGTTTCAATTCTGGAGAGTACATAGAAAAAGCCATTCAGTCTGTTTTTAGTCAGACATATTCTGATATCGAACAGATTGTTGTTGACGGCGGTTCAATTGATAACACTTTGGAAATTCTCAAAAGTTATGGTGAAAAAATCAATTGGATTTCTGAAAAAGATAAAGGAATTTACGACGCGTTGAATAAGGGTTTTAAAATTGCTAAAGGCGAGGTTTTGAGTTGGCTCGATACTGACAACCACTATTTAGTGGATGACATCATTGAAAAAGTAATGAATGAATTTGTCAGAGATGAAAATCTCGAGATGGTGGTTACAAATACAAAAGCGATTTACCCAGATAGGCCAGAACAACTCAATCAAGCTCCAGAAAATCCGAGTTTTGAAATGTTTTTAAACAAAGGCAATAAATTTGTGCCTGAAGGCGTGTTTTTTAAAAAATCATTATTCGCAATGGTCGGCGGCTTTGATATTCAGTACAAGCTTTTAGCAGATTATGATCTGTGGCTGAAAATCTTAAAGCTGAGGCCAAAAATCAGAAAACTTGAGATTATAAGCGCGGCATTTGTAGTCAGAAGTAATGCTTTATTGAGAAAAGATCCTTTCTTGGCTTGGCGCGAGACCTTCTTGATCGGCAGGAAATATGGCCGGTCTCAGCTAAAATATTTTAATTTTTATCTGCGGTTTTTGATTGAACGGTTAAGGTTTTTCCTGGCGCCGGCCTGGAGAAGAATTACCGGCAAAAAATAACCATGGCCATCAAGATTTTTTCCACCAGCCATTTATCAATTTTGCCAAGCCAGGCCGTCAGCCTGATTCGTTTGAATATTTTCAAAAGGCTGAAACCGGAGTTTTGCGAATACTGGACAACGGCCGACGATTTTAACGGTGACCCGGGTTCAATCAGGATTATTGAAACCCGGACAAAGTCAAGATTGTTAAGGTTCTCGGTTCGTTTTTTCTGGCTCTGGAAAATAAAACCGGAAATTATTCTCTTTACCGGCGAACCAATGGAAATACTGTTTTTGCTTTTCCACCCGAGAAAATCAAAATTGGTTTTGCACCTTAACGGCCCCGTGCCATATCATTTGAAAGATTATCCTTACCGTAACTCAAGTTTTGATCTACTCTGGCGTTCAGTGGTTTTTTTCATCAAGCGAGCTGATTGCATTCTGACAATTTCCCAATACGCGGCTGATTCTTTAAAGCCGTTCAAGCTTTCGGCCAAAATAGACGTCATTTACAACGGCGTGGATTTAAAGCAGTTTTATCCTGGAAAACGCGATAAATTATACTTCAAGAAAAAATTCGGCTTGGATGATTCAAAAAGAATATTTTCTTTTATCGGCGCTTTAATTTTGAGAAAACGGCCGCAAGTTTTTGTTGAACTGGCAAAACGCTTTCCTGAAATTCAGTTCGTTCTGGTCGGCAGAAACAATCCGGAAACAGATCTGTCAACGGAAATTTCTCAAACGAAAAACGTTTTTTGGGTCAAGGAAATGTCCAGGGATGACGTGGCCATTCTCTTAGCTTCTTGCGATCTGTTTATTTTCCCGTCCTTGTTTGAGGGATTCGGCATGGTTGTTGCTGAAGCCATGGCTTCAGGATGTCCAGTCATTGCCAGCTCCGGTTCTGGCCCGGAAGAGTTGCTTACAAATGAGTGTGGTATTATTGTTCAAACAAAAGACAGCCGGGAACAAGAGCTGAAAATGTTTGAGTCTTTAATCAAAAAATCACTGGCTGATCCGGAAAAACTGAAAAAAATGAGTTTGGCGGCAAGGAAACAAGCTGTGGCAAAGTTCGGCTGGGATGATTTGGCCGTGAAATGGCGGCAGCGTTTGGAAAAATATGTTTAAAGATTACCTCAAACAGACAAGGGCATATCCATTGTTAAGACTCTTGAAATCTTATTTTGAAGCGGTTTTGTGGTTTTTTGGTTCAAAACAGGGAGTTTCGCCTCCGGCATTGTTCAAGCGCGCAGTCATCAAACAGTATGCTAAGAAGTTTTCGCCGTCAATATTTATTGAAACTGGCACCTATCTGGGTGACACCGTGGCCGCGGTTAAAAATCTGTTTTCCGAAATTCATTCAATAGAGCTTGGCGAAAACTTGGCCAAAGAAGCGCGAAAAAGGTTTGCAAAATATTCGCACATTAAAATTCATCAAGGCGACAGCGCCATTGTTTTGCCGGAAATTTTTAAAAACGCCTCGAAAAAACCAACGCTGTTTTGGCTTGACGCTCATTATTCTGAGGGAATTACTGTCGGTAGTGACGATAACTTGCCATTGGTAAAAGAAATAAAGACAATTTTGGAGCATTGGCAATCTGGTTCGGTTGTCTTGATTGATGACGCCAGGTTGATGGGCAGGCAAAAGGGTTACCCCGGTTTTGAAGAGATAAAAAATCTTGTTGAAAAATATAATCTTGGTTTAAAAGTCGGACAAGAACTCGATATAATTAGGATTTATACCCCCACACTTTAATCTTTGACAATTTTTTGTTTAAAGAATTTTTTAATATGTTTCCAGGCAACAGATTGAACCAAAATAATAGCGGCGAAAGTGTGGGGGTGAAACTCCACCTTGGTTGCGGGCAGAACTATCTTGAAGGTTACGTCAATGTTGACCTTCCGAGCGAAGGGCAGACGGTAATGAATGCCCAGGCTGATGTTTATCAAGATATCAGGACCTTAAGTTATCAGGAAAATTCTGTTGACGAGATAAGAAATCACCATCTCTTGGAGCATTTTAATCGTCAGGAAGCCATTAAGCTTTTGTTGCAATGGCGAAGATGGCTGAAGATCGGCGGGTTGCTTTATATTGAGACTCCTGATTTTGAAACAATGGCAAAAAAGTTTTCAAAAGCCGGCCTTGAAGAAAAATTCAAACTGGCTCGGCACATTTTTGGTTCTCACGAAGCTGATTGGGCAACGCACAAAGACTGGTGGGGGGAGGGCAAATTCGGATTTGTCTTGTCAAAACTTGGATTTGAAGATATTAAAATCGAAAAAATCTCTAACATGACTTCAAAAATGATTCCTGATCGTTTGGCATCAATCGGTAAAATCATTCCCGGAGTTTCAGATTGTTTGGACAACGTGGTGGTTAAAGCCAAAAAATCAGGGATTGTTATAGACGAGAAGCGAGTTGCGGAAGAGATTTTGTCAATGTCTTTAATCGGTAAGGAAAAAGAGATATTAAATGTATGGTTGAATCGAATTTCAGGCTAAATCAGACGCCAAATCTCGGCAATTTGACTGTTTCAGCGGTCATCCCGAGTTTTAACGCCGGCGAGTATATCACCGAAGCGATTAACTCTGTTTTGGCGCAGACTTACAGGCTTTTGGAAATTATTGTTGTTGACGACGGCTCCCAAGATAACACCAAAGAGGTTTTGAAGCCGTTCATTGAGGCGCAAAAAATCAGGTATTTTTATCAGGAGAATCAAGGTCCGGGGGTTGCGAGAAACCTTGGCCTTTCAAAAACCTTGGGGGATTTAGTGGCTTTTTGCGATGCCGATGATGTTTGGCTGCCGGAAAAACTGGAAAGACAAGTTGTGTTGTTTAACAATCCACAAACATCTTTGGTTTATGCTGATATGGAGATAATGGGCGGCAGTCAAACGGGCGCGAAATATTCAGAAATAAACAAGATCAAAAGTTTTTTCCGCGGCAATGCCTTTAGTGAATTGGTGAAACAAAACTTCATTCAGACATCCACGGTGGTCGTCAGGAGGCGCGTGCTTGAAGACTGCGGTGGTTTTTCAAGAGACAACAAATTTTTCAGCGTTGAAGACTATGTTTTGTGGCTGATGGTGGCAAAAAATCATCGGCTTGATTATCTTCAAGAAGTTTTGGCCCGACACAGGATACATGATGCGAACATTTCTCTGCAGGACAAAAAACAGGCTTATCAAAGACTGGCTGATGTTTACGCTTATTTGATTTACAAATACGGCCCGTTGCCAATTGTCTTGTGGAAATACTTTGAAACGCGATTAAAGGGTTTGTTGTCATGATTAAAACACGCTTATTTGGCGGTTTGGGAAATCAAATGTTTCAATATGCTGTTGGGCGTGCTTTGTCTTTAAGATTGAAAACGAATCTTGGCTTAGATTTGTCCTGGTTCGACGACAATAAATATCTGGATACTAACCGCCAGTTTGGTCTTGACGCGTTTAATATTGCGTCGCGAAAGTTGGAACGCGTAGATTTGAAAGGCATTAAGCTGCGGAGATTTTTCTCAAAATTCGGCTTGAGTTCAAAAAATTATATTAAGGAAAAATATTTTAACTTTAATAAAGATATTGTCCATCTTTCTGATGATGTGTATCTTGATGGTTATTGGCAAAGCGAGAAATATTTTTCTGATTTCGAAGAGACAATCAAAAATGATTTTAATTTGAGATACCCGTTAAGTCGGGAGGCAGCCGGAGTTCATGAAATAATAATACATGCCCCAGTCTCTTGCGCCATTCATATCAGACGAGGTGATTATGTGGTCAACCCTGGAATAAATTTCTATCATGGAGCTTGTCCCTTGAGATATTATCGAGATGCTGTTGATTATATTAAAAAATATTCTTTAAGCACGGAGGTCAGTTTTTTCGTATTTTCCGATGATATAAATTGGGTAAAGAAAAATTTTATTATCGAGAAGGGCATCTTCATTGAATTTGAGAATCGTGATGGTTTTAAAGATCAGGAGGAGATGATTTTGATGTCAAGATGCCAACACCAAATAATTGCCAACAGCACTTTTTCTTGGTGGGGAGCTTGGCTGAATAAAAATAAACAAAAAATAATTTTGGCACCTGATAAGTGGTTTAATAACGTTTTGATAGATACAAAGGATCTCTTACCGGATTCTTGGATTAAAATTAAGAGGGATTGATATGAGAATATTATTTACCGTCGAGTTTTACGAGCCGCACAAAGGCGGGGCTGAAGAAGTCGCCAGGCAACTGGCGGAAAGACTGGTTGGATTTGGACACGAAGTTTTTGTGGCAACAACCAAGATTAATGGACGTCAGGACGGGACCATTAATGGCGTGAAAGTTGAGGAGTTTGAAATTTTCGGGAAACAGGTCAGGCACAATATTTCCGGCAACCAAGAAGAAATTAAGCGCTATCAGAACTTTTTGCAAAAAGATTGGGATATTGTTCTTAACTATGCCGCGGAAAACTGGGCCAGCGACCTGACCTTTGAAGTTCTGGATAAGATTAAAGCCAAGAAGGTTTTTGTTCCCTGTGGTTATACTTTGAAAAATCCTTTGTATACTTGGTATTATCAAAAACTGCCTGAGTTCCTGAAAAAATACGATGCCTTGGTTTATATGTCGCCGAATTATCAGGATAAAAAATTTGGGGACCAACATGGTCTTGGTGGGAAAGCCATGATTATACCCAACGGCTCTTCGGAGATTAGTTTGGACGATCCGATTTTCAAAAAACGTCATGGCATCAAAACAAGATACGTTGCTTTGACGGTGGCAAATCATTATCGTGCCAAGGGCCATGATTTCGTTATTAAGGCTTTTAAGAAAATGGATCGTCAAGATACAACGCTTTTGATTGTTGGAAATATTCCATCCATTGGCTGGAAGCGTTTAGGTCACATGGTTTTGGGGTGTTATCCATTTTGCAAACTAGCCGATCTTTTGGGAAAGAACATCAAGCTTTTGTCCGGCAATGATAAAAATCTTGTTTTGTCTGCGTATAAGACTGCTGACTTGTTTTTATTCGGATCTTCGTTTGAGTATGCGCCGTTGGTGATGTATGAATCTTTCGCCGCCAAAGTTTTGTTTATTACCAGAGACATTGGTATGGTGCGTGATCACGAAAATCTGCTGGAAATTGTCAAAACTCCGGAAGAAATGGCAAAAAAAGCAAATTTCTATCTTGATCATCCGAACGAAAGGGGTAAGATCATTGATACTGCCTTTTCAGAGTGGCAAGAAAAATATGATTGGGCAAAAATCGTCAAACAATACGAGTCGCTGTTTAGTTATTTGCTTTCTTCCTGAAATTTAACCATTCTAGCTTTCTTGAGAACACTAGAATGGTTTATAATAATTTAAATTAATAAAAAAGATGGCCAACACAACAAAAGAGGCTAAAAACTTTTATCAGTTAGAAAGA
>Ga0208375_1000845_pt1 | contig 38846 bp, 62 predicted proteins | sample RifOxyD1_FD_184038 | JGI IMG/M metagenome (GOLD analysis project Ga0208375, IMG submission 184038) | Soil microbial communities from Rifle, Colorado - Rifle Oxygen_injection D1 (SPAdes) | ecosystem: Environmental > Terrestrial > Deep subsurface > Rock core/Sediment | place: Rifle, Colorado... | reverse complement strand
AGAGACCATATTTATTCAATAAATGATGGTTTTATAAATAATATAAATCCTATATTAATTAGTCATCCAGCTAATTGCAAACTGATGAGACATAGTGAAAATAGTAAAAAAAATAAATATTCATCTATTACATTAAGTGAATTACTTTGTAAAATAAAAGAATTCGAAAATATATATCATACAAAGAATGAAATAATGATTTTGCAAGAAGTTAAAAATATAGAAAATGGATATAACAAATTTAATATTTTAGAGTTAAATATTTCTACAATGAATTTAAAAAAAGAAAAAAAATGTAGAAAAATAGTTAAGAAAAAGAAAGAATTACTGCTTTGTACACAGTGCAATATAGAGTTTCATAAAAATGGGAAAACATGTCCAAAATGTTCTCAATTAAATCACAGAAAAGTAGAGAGACCATCTTATGAAGTTTTATTAAAAGAGATAAATGAAACTAGTTATTTAGCTGTTGGAAGAAAATACGGTGTTTCGGATAATGCAATAAGAAAATGGATGCGAATTTATGAAAAAAATTTAACATAAGCCCCTTTAGAAGAATGGTATATTCGGTAGGTTCAAACCCTATGGCAAACATAAGAAACAGTCTCAGTTCGAGTCCTACTTTTATTATGTTTAAAAATATTTATTAAAAAGAAGTTATGAAAATTAATATTAAATACACAGAGAGAAAGTATTATAAAGATGCACCAGACGGTTATCGTCAATGGAGATTTCACTTTCACAGGTATAAATATGTGAGAGGGTTTGTAATGAGAATTTTTGGATGGTATTTTAATGTAAGAGAAAATAATGCAACTGTAAAGTTGATTGAAAAATTTAAAGAAAGGGAAAAAAATGGAATTGATAACAAGAAAAATAGGTAGATGGGATGCTGTAATTTCTTATGATGAAGAAGAAAAATTATTTATAATTATGTATGCTGGAGATGGTGGAGCGATTGTAAATGACAAAAGTTATAAAAAAGCAGAGGAAAAGTTTATAAGAGGAATGAAACTTTCTGAAACTATAAGGAAATTCTTTATATATCGTAGATTAATAGCAAAAAAGTGAGATAATGACGGATATATCATAAGTTATCTTGCAAAATGGCCAGGTGTTGGAATTGGTAGACAACCCAGTCTAAGAAGCTGGTGCCGAGAGGCGTAGGGGTTCGACTCCCCTCCTGGTCACAAAAAATTTAAAAAGGAATCATGGTTCTAATTGTTAGATACTTTTCATAAAGCTTAAGTTGTCTGGGTTTTCCAGATGCTTAATGTCAAATTATGCTATATTTTGACAGAAACAAGTTTTTCTGTCAATCTGCGGCTATTTTTGTCTGGATTCTCCAGACGCAGTATTAATTTAAAAATTTTAATTTATGAAACAGTATCCACATATAGAATATTGGAATAAGGGTATATTGGGTGAAACCGTATGGGGCTTCGAAAAATTAGATGGAAGCAACATTAGATGTGAATGGACTAAGAAACGTGGTTGGTATAAATTTGGTACCAGAAACACCATGATTGATGAGAAACATGAGCAGTTTGGTTCTGCAATAACTTTGTTCCAAGAAAAGTATGGCGAAAATCTCGCCAAAGTATTTACCGACAGTAAAGCGTATAGAAACATTAGAAATTTCGTAGTGTTCTCAGAATATTACGGAGAGAAATCTTTTGCAGGTTATCATGAGCCAGGAGATAAAATGAATATTACTCTTTTTGATATAAGTTTATTTCAAAAGGGGTGGGTTCCTCCAAAACAGTTTATAGACGATTTTGGGCACCTTGAAATTCCAAGACTTCTCTATCATGGTAATCTTAATAAAGAGTTTGCTAATAATGTTAAAATAGGTAAATATGACGTTCAAGAAGGTATCATGGCAAAAGGTACAAGAAAAACCAAAGGCAATGATATAGTTTGGATGGTCAAGTTAAAAACGCAAATTTGGCTCGACAAAGTTAAGGGTAAATTTGGAGACGAAGCTATTAGAAAAGAGCTCAATGGAGATTTATCTTTGATTTAATTTGCACGCAGGTATAATTTTGGTACAACATGCAGGTATAATTTTGACGCATGTTGTAACCTTTTTTAAAAGTTTGCGTATAATAAAACAAATTCGGCTTCGTGGCTTGTGAGTTCCTGGTAAATCTCGTTTACCCTTCAGATAAGTTCAGAACAATAAGCTTGCCCCTGCATCCTAGATGGAAGCATGAATTATAGTAGGATGAAAGAGTGGTATTAAGTTACCTCACGGCCTGCGAAAAAACGAAAGTTACCTCCATATTTACGAGATATGGGGGTTTCGTTTTTTTATAAAAGTTTTTCGTCTGCTAATTTTATTAAAAATTCGCTACCACCTCCACCAGATATTAAAAAGCTATTTTCATCACCTAAATCATAAAATCCCCATACATAAGTTGGAGCTTTTGCTACGAATTTCCAGGAAATCCCATAATCTTCTGATTTCAAAATATACCCATAAACAGAGATAGCAATTAATGTTTTTGAAATTGGTAAATAATGGATTTTACTTATTGTTCCCATTATTGCATTTTTATAACTCATATTCCACGTTTCTCCACTATTTAAAGATAAATATATTCTTCCAAGCGTTGTACCGAGAACAATATTGCCATTATTTATTGTTTTAATACTCATAGTAGCTGATGTAACTCCTGTTAAAGATGTTTTTTCTGCCCATGTATCGCCATTATTTAAAGATAAGTAAGACATTCCACTTAAAGACCCTAAAACCATGATATTGCCGCACACACTCATGCTTCTAATGGAATTTGTAAACCCTGTTTTTTCTGTCCATGTATCTCCAGAATCACTTGTATAAACTGCTTTTTTGGTTCCAGCATAACTGACTGCCCATATTTTACCATCTCCCGCTACTGTAATGTTTGATGAAGATGTAAACCCAGCAATTGTTTTTGTAGATAAAGTCTGAAATTCATTTGATATTCTAGTAATTTTTCCACTTGAATTTTCTGTTGTATAAATGTTATTTTTATCAATTATTAAACATCCTTCTATATCTGAAGTTGTTATATTGCTATAATCGTTCCATGTAATACCATAGTCATTACTTAATCTAGTCCAACCATCATCTCCTGCTTGGAAAAAGAAATTGTCAATTTTTCCTCCAGTTATATATGTACACGCAGAAGAAATAAGTGTATATGATGTAAGATTTGTTATTTTATTTAAAAAGAACCCATAATCTCCATCAGCAGTATAAATTTCATTTTCAGATATTGGACAAATTGATAATCCATCTCCATTTCTGTTCATGGGAATAAAATTACTCCATGTAACTCCACTGTTTGTGGATTTCATACAATTTTGCACGCTTGACATTGCAAATTGAATGTTGTTGTTTGATGGCAAGACATAATAGTCATATAATACACCAGAACTATTAAGTGTTGCAGGAGTTGTTTTTGCCCAGGTTGTTCCACCATTTTTTGTATACATTATAGTTCTTGATGCTCCTGCAATCCAACATTGATTTTCGTCAACAATATTAATTGAAAATAAATTGGAAGTTGTTATCCCGCTACCTTTTTGAGACCATGTACTTCCTCCATCTTCAGTTTTTAATATAACCCCATTTGTTCCTACAACCCAACCTATATTGTTATCATAGAATTTTATTTTAGTAATATAATATATTGATATTATAGAGGGAGTATTTGCTGAAGTTGATACAACTTCCCATGAAACTCCTCCATTTTCTGTTTTGTATATTTTATTTAAAGATGAGTTTGTTGGTGCTAATAATATTTTACTAACAGAAGCTGCATATAATCCTTGCATTTGATGTAAACTATCTAAATCTGAGGTGTTTATAATATCAGAAGGAATTGATGAAGTACTCCATGAATTAGCTGCGTCTGTTGTTATAAATAATCCACCTTCTACTGATGTACATACGCCAGATGATGCATTTATAAAATAAGCATTATTTATTGTTTGTGTAGTTGGATATGGCTGTGCGTTTTTCCAATTAAATCCCTCATCTATAGTTTTTGATAGAAAGAACCCAGTACTTTTTCCATTACAATATCCAATTCCTCCACTGAACATAAATAAATTAAGTGGTTTTCCTACACAAAATTGGTTTTCATCCCACGTAATTGTTGGTGTTTTATCATAAACTCCAAGTGTGTAATTAAAATTTTTATAGATTCCGTTTTTTCCATTTATATTTATTCTTTTTTCGTCAAGTTTGCTAAAATTAATTTGAGACAAATCTTCAATTTCGCTTACTTCTGTAAATCCATATGCAGGGACAAAAACTTTTTTTATAGCCCCACTTATTTGATAAGATATCCATCTAGATTTTGCTGATTTATTTTCTATTTTCATTTTTTTTTGTTTAATTATAAATATATTGTTTTTTTAATAACACTATTTACTTTAGTTTAAAAATGTACTATATTTGTATAAAATTTTAAACTATGATTGAACATTTAACAAAAGAAGCTTTCGAAAAGAAATTTGAGAACTTTAGCAATAGCCCAGAGTGGAAATATGAAGGTGAGAAATCTGTGATTATAAAGTTTTCTGCAGAATGGTGTGCTCCATGCATGGTCATGTCCTCAATGTTAGAGGAGCTAGATAAAGAATATAAAGAAAAGGTGGAAATATATGAAGTAGATACCGACAACGAATTAACGCTACCAATGGAATTTAACATTAAGGGAGTTCCTACATTAATATTCTTTCCTGTGGGCAAAAATTACTTTAGGAAAGTGGGGGGAATGCCAATCAATGCACTGAAAAAGATAATAGAGGAAGAGCTACTTTAATTAGTAGGGTTTATCTTTTTTGTAGTTGGATACGTTGATGCTATGGAGGTTTATGTACTTTACTGGCATTAAAACATACCTAAATTTAAAATTATCAAAAAGTCTTTACATTTGTGAAGACTTTTTCTATTTTATAATAATATTTATTATAAAAACTCGTATGCAAAACAAATTAAGAAAATTAATAAGAGAAATCATGGGACATTATGTTCCATTAGACGACATCTCAAAAAGATATGCAGAAACGATAATGGGAATATTGTTAAACAAATTTCAACAAAAGAAAAAGGATTTGGATGAAAGGGATAATTTATATATAAGGGAGAAAATGTCTGAAGAAGACGAACAGATTTCCAAAATACGGAACATTGATATAGAAATAATTGCAAGCAAAGAAGATAATAAACAAAACAATCATGTTTTAGGAAGATTTATGAATTTGAGGCAGGATTTTATTAAAAGTGCATTTATATATTCTGTAAATTTCGAAATTTATATAATAAATTGGGATTGCAAAACAGATTTGACAAACGATATTAAAAAAGTTCTGTCACATGAGTTATTCCATGCATTCCAATATATAGTTGATACCGATAAAAACGGTTATTCAAAGGCTTTATATAAAGCCAGAAATGAAACAAGAAAGTTAGATTATTTAAATGATATAGAAGAGCTAAAAGGGTTTATGGATGTTTTTTACTTGAGTTTACCGCAAGAAGTGAGCGCAAGAGTTCACGAAGCGTATAATCAAATGGAAAATCTTAAATTAAATTTTCATGCCAAATCGCATGATGAAGTTCTAAAAGAATTGAACAAACTTTCTGTATTTAGAGAGTTTTTAAGTGTTCAGTATTTTCAGCTTGGTTCCGTTTTAAGTCTTTTCGATGCTATAAAAAAGGATTTTGTTAGAAATTTTAATGAAAATCTTTTGAGATATAAAAAAGAAGAAAATGCCAATTCTATAAGAATAATTTATAATCCAGACGAGTTCTTTAAATATTGGGTTGGAAGAGCAAAAAAAATGAGCTTGGAAGCACGGCATAAAATTGTATCTCAGGCAATAAATTTGTTCTCAGATAAAAGTGTTGTAACTGAATATTGTAATCCAAAGTATAATGGATATGGAGAACAGATGGCAGAAGAAATTTTGCACAACATAAGCAGTTCTAATTCCAATAGGATTTATCATTTTGCTCTAACAACTTATTATTATGACAATGAAGGTGGAGATGAATTCTGGAGAGAATTAAAAAATTATTCAAAATTTGTAATATGAAAATAATTACCAAGCAATAAGAGTATCCAATGATTCAAAAAGATTTTTATCAGCTTTTTTATATTGTCTAATAATTTGCTTGTCTTTTAATTTTAAGCTGTCAATAGATAATTTGAGATTTAATATTTCTGAATCTTTTAAATTTAAAGATTGCTCTAATTTTAAAAGGTGTTTGCTGGTCTTGGCATCCTGAAACACTATTTGTATTCCAGTGGAGTCATCAGCTCTGATTGTATAAGTTTCTTTTGAGCAACTATCTACTATTTGAACTTTTTTAGAATATGAATTATCTTCCTCACCATTTGGCTTATCTGGAGGGGGAATTATTGCTAATAGAATAAATAATGCTACCGCTATACATACTATAAGAGAGACAAGATTTTTAAATTTCATAATTTAAGTGTTAATTTTTACATTATACGAAAAAAAATAAAAAAAGTTTTATTTTCTCTTGACATCGTTTCTTTTTTTTTGTATATTTACTTTTGAGTCTCGTTTTTTTAGTTTAAGTCAAGAAATTGGCTTTTGAGTTGTCTAAAAGGCAGCAATAAATTAGAAATATCGAAAAAAACAAATTTAAAAGAGATTAAAAATTATGAAAAAAAATGAATTAAGTCCAGAAGCTTATATAGCTATTGGCAAAAACAGACAAAAAGTTTACGGTGAGAACACTGTTTACTTAGAAAACAAAAAAGAATTCGAATTTGAATTCTACAATCCGACAACCTTTAACGTAAGAGCAAACATCTACATCAATGGAAATTCTATTTCCAATCGTGGAATGGTTTTACGTCCAGGAGTAAGAGGATGGCTTGATAGGTATATTGATGAAAATCGCAAATTTTTATTTGAAACCTATGTTGTTGATGGCGCTTCAGCTGAAGTAAGACAAGCGATTGCAAATAATGGAAACATTAAAATCGAATTCTTCAAAGAAAAAATTGCTCCGCCAAGACCAAGTTCAAATTTTAAACTTTGTAGAAGTTCTGCACCCACATATAATGCAAATGTAAATTACAATCAATGCTCAATGGATTCTTTGAAAAATGAAGCTCCAGATGATACATTGGGATTTGCTGAAATGGATACAAATCTTTACAGTCGAAGTTTTTCTTCAATTGACCATGCTCCAGAAGACCTTGAAAGGGAAATTACAACCAGAGCAAAATCAATGTCGAAAAAAACAGAAACTGGTAGAATTGAAAAAGGCGGATATTCAAATCAAGACTTTACATTAGTAGATATGGATTTTGAGTATTTTCCATTTCATACAATTGAGTATAAACTTCTTCCTGTATCTCAAAAGCCTGCAGAATTTGCTGAAATGAAATTAAAATGCAAGAAATGTGGTACTAAAATAAAGAGTAATTGGAAAGTATGTCCAATTTGCGGAAATCCAATTGACAATGAATGTAAATGCTGTCATTGTGGAACCAAGGTAGAATCAGCTTGGAATGTGTGTCCAATGTGTGGAGAAACACTATAAAACAATAAAATAAAACGAGACTCAAAATAAATAAGCCTCTCCCGAAACGGAGGGGTTTTGTTTTTATGTTTTTTTAAATATTTATATAAAAATCATCATGGACATCAAAAAATTTATACAGAAAGAGGTTGTTAAACTTCATAAAGTAACCTTATTAGAAAACGAAAAAGTTCAGATTAAGAAAGAGTTGATGCTGTTGAAAGAAGATACTGAGTTTATAGGAAATGAACCTTTACAACCAGGAGATGCTGAATATCATCATCCAAAATTAACATCTCCTTTTACTGGAATAGGAACTTTTAATAATATTGATTGGGAAATTTTATTTGAGATTTTAAAAAATAATACAGAGGCAGAAAAATATAAAAAGAATCACGTCACAATAGCAGTAAATGAATTAACAGATGTTGCTGATGGCTATTTAACAAAAGAAGAACTTAATTATTTAATTCATCATGATTTAGTATATAATTGGGATGGGATTCCAATTATTGATAATGATGAATATCTTGATTTTGCTAAATTTTATAATAAAGCAAAAGAGATTTGGATGTTAGAATAAAATAGAACCCCCTCCGTTTTTAATAGAGGGGTTTTGTTTTTGTGTTTTTATTTCTTATATTTGTCTTAAATTAGACGAATATGAAAAGTAGAATTCCTAGAAAACAAAAAAAGCAGTTTAAGAAAACTCAGCCAATAATTATAGTTTGTTATATTAATGTTGGCAATATGCCAGATTATGATATGAAGCGTTATATGGAAAAGATTGCTAGAATGATAAAGCCTACAAAAAAAATGTCTAAAGAAATTATTCATTACATTACTCCTGTTAGAGACCAGGAAACAAGAATAGAGTGCATTAATCCAGTTCAGATTGAAAAAGGGCTTTATAATAAAGTTTTAGAACAACTTGAAGAAAATAAAAGAACACTTGATAAACTATTAAAAGATAACGAAGAAAAAAAATAATTATGAAAGCAGATTGGAAAAAAAGAATGATGGATATGGCATGGTATATTTCTACATGGTCTAAAGACAATTCAACGAAAGTTGGCTGCGTAATAATTGATGAAGAAAATACAATTAAAAGCCTTGGTTATAATGGGCATCCAAGAGGTTTAGATGATGAAGTTATAAATCGTAATGAAAGGCCTTTAAAATATATGTATGTAGTTCATGCAGAAATTAATGCAATAGTTAATGCAACAAGGAATGGAATTTCATTAAAAGACTCTATTCTGTATTGTACATATTTTCCATGTAATGAATGTGCAAAAGCTATTATTAATTCTGGAATTAAAAAATTAATTTCTTACGAACCTGATTTTTCACATAGTCGCTGGGGAGAATCTTTTAGAATTTCACATGAAATGCTTGAAGAATGTGGTGTTGAAATAATTTATTATACCGATTAAAATATTAAACTATAAATTATGAAAAAGTATACATTAATTAACAATGAAAGCGGTAAAAAAAGTTATTATAGTTCATTCGCATGGAATTTGGCGTGGACTTTGGTATTTTTGTCTGGAATTGTTTTTGGAGCATGTTTATTTGGTATTATAACTTTTTAAAAAAAATAACGTATAAATCATATTATGAAAAAATTTAAAATAAAAGATTCTTGGTTCCATTAGGTTTAATTAACCTAACAAACCAAAAATCATGAGACAACGTGAGAAAATTCAAAAAACAACAACAAACAGTCGTGAATACAGGATAACAAAATATTTTGACGACCCCTGGAATGAATGTTACAATTGCCCACGCACCAAATATGGCCATAGAAGAGGATGCCATATGAAAGTGTGTAACCCAACCAGATTCGTAAAAAGAAGCTGGAAGAAATTTAGAAAAAAACAATGGAAGAACAAAAAACAATAAACGAACAATATCAAGCAATAATTGCTAAGTGTAAATTTATTTCAAAACCAGATGAATGGTTTGTAGAAGGGACTGAACCTAAGTGTTCAGACGCTTGTAGTTATTCAGATTATAAGCAAGGTGATAAATTTAATAGTGGATGGTCGTTATTTGAAGGTTATACAAATGAGACTTATATTGGGTATACTGGTGAATTACCACGGCCAGATGGAGAAACATGTCCTTTTAGTGAGTTTTTTATTTATGATGAATTTGGTAATGAAATATCAGAACTTACGTTGGAAGAATATAAAGAGATTTTAGAAAAAAAGTAATTATTTATAATAAAATTTAATAAACAGATGAATATGCACCGTGTTACTCGCAACAATTTATTCAAAGGAATGTGTGTACAAGACAGCGAAGGTATTAAAGGCGTTGTTAGAAATTGTGAAGATTTACATAATGTTCATATAACATTTGAAGGCGAAGGGATTGATATAGATTGGTATGAGACCCCCTTTGAGTGTGGTGGTAGTGGATTGTATTGTTTTGTTGAGGGGTGCGAAGAAAATAGCGAGGAAATAGATACAATGTACTATTGTGAATAATTATATTTTTATAAAAACTTAAAGCATATGAAAGAAAACACAGATTTAGTATTGTGCGATTGTGGAAGCACAGACCATCAAATTATTATTCATCATGATTTAGAAGATAAAATGGTATATCTCCATATCCATTTAAATAAGAGACCATTTTGGAGACGAGTTGTAAATGGAACAAAATACATTTTTGGATATAGTTGTAGATATGGACATTTTGATGAAATTATATTAAACAAAGAAAGTGCAGCACAATTTCAAAAAGTTGTTGATACATTAAGCGGGTTATAAGATATTGTTTTTTTAACTAGTTTAAATTATTATAACAGTTATTAACAATCAGTTGTTTACATTTTGTTTATAACTTTTTTTTTATAATCCGTATAAATAAGAAACGTATATTGTCAATTATGAAAAAACATCCAAAGCTTTTAAGGTCATTGTTTGATTTAACAGCAGATGATGAAAAGATTCCAACAGATATTGAGTTAGATGAAAAGATTGAGCTTCTTGGTTTTTACATGCATCATGTATGGCCATTGTTGGGACATATTATAAAAAAGAAGCTGTGGTTCTATTTTATATATAAATGGAAAAGTTGGTTAAAAAAAGTATTTTATGTTGCATTAACTGCTGTTGCTATCTACTTTGCATGGATAAAGGTTGCTGAACCAATTTTTATTATAAAAGAAAAAAACCAAAAGGTGGCAGATATTCATGAAGAATATAGAAACTTAGAAATTCCTGCAGGAAATTTGTTGTTTATGCGAACAATAAGCAAATTAGAATCAAGGCAAAATTACAAAATTTGTAATGGTCAATATTGGGGTGCGTTTCAATTGGGTAATGCAGCAAGAAAAGAAGTGGGATTGGATGGAATGGATAAAACAACATTTTTAAATGACAGTATTATTCAAATATGGGCAATGAATAAATATATGAATAAGAATTTTAATTACATTGATAGTGTAATTGTTAGATATAAAATTCCTGTAAAAGGTGGTATATTAATTGGTAATCATCTGGTAACTCAATCTGGGTTTTTGGGAGCATCTCATTTGGTTGGAGCTTTCGCTGCAATAGATTTTGTAGAAAGCAATGGGCAAAGGGTTGCAATTGATGGGAATAATGTTCCATTGACGAAATATTTGGAATTGAATAATATTGAGTTGGATTTGGAATAAAATTGAAATTTTTAATATATTTTATATAAATAAAAACTTTACAAAAATGATAAAAACAGAATTTAATGGTAATTTTGGACTTGATGAAATAAAAAAAATTATATTAAGAAATATGGGACTTAATACAGTTAATGAAATAAAATTTACAAATGATAGTCGCATATTGATTGCAACAAGATTGCATTGTTTTTTAACTGATGAAGGAATTGCCAAGACTTTAAGCAATTTAAAAGTGGGAGATAAAATCTGGATTCAAACAAGTGAACTAAGTAATTTTAAAACAAAAAATAGAATATGTAAAAAAACTTAAGGTTTTTGATTTTTTAATCTCCACAATCTCATTTCTATACTTTCTTTAGTTCTATTTAATATTTTCATAGATTCTTCTATTGAATTTGATAATATAAACTTATCTTGTTCTTTATTCCACTTTTTTCTTGATTCTATTTTTCTCATGGTACTTGGCCTTATCCACTTTTTAATTTCTTGAGCATTTATGTATTTTCTATTTATAGACAAACAGTTATGTGGATATATTTCTTTGCAAAAAGCAATAGCATCTTCTTTGGTAATGACAATATTATAAACATCATCTCTTTTATTTCGTTTAGGGTCTTTTATGGGCTTTAATGTAATTTTGTATATAAAATTTATTAAAAATTCTTTTATAGCTTCGCTTTGTGTAACAAAAGAAACATATGGAAAACCATTGTTAGTATATCCAAGAGACCCATCTCCATCATATAATCCTCTTATGTAATCATTAATGGATAATTCTGTTTTATGAAGTGGGGGACTTATTGTTTGTGATTTTTTTCCAGCAGGAACGTTCCAATCTTTTAATAAATTTCTAAATTGTAATTCATTAGCAGATAATGTTATTGAATCTGATATTCCAAAGTTTGTTGTTCTTTTTCTTTTTGAAATTGAACAATTTATATTCATTAAATTTAGCGTTGTTTTTATTTTATAAATTATATCAGAATCATTTTTTGACAATTCTAATTGAAATTTTCCTCTGTTTCTTTTGTCGTCATATAATGTTCCATCAGTTTGAAATAATCCAATTAAATAAGAAAATTCTTTATAATTATAAATTGTTATTTTTTTATTTTCTACAATTCTTTGTCTTGAGCATTTGTTACTACATGCATAATAATCTCCATGTTTAATGTTTTTTAAATATGTTTTATAAGCTAATTTTTTTTCTTTGTCACAAATGTTGCATTTTACATTTATTTTTACATTACTTCCATTTGTTAAATGATTAATTGAAACAGTGATTAAATCACCTATTTTAATGTTTTCGTAACCTAACTCTAATAAATGTTTTAAGTTTTTTGAATGTACATTAATTTTTATTTCTTTATCTAAAATCATTATAATCCCCCTTTCTTTTTGTTTTCTTTGATTAATTGAATAATATATTGTGTCATAGACATATATTCTTTTTCAGAAGTTTTTTGCAAATACTCGTATAAATCAATTGGTATTTGAAAATTACATAACTTAAAATCCTTTTTTATTTTCATGTTACTTTAATTTTACTTTAATTTTACTTTATTATAAATATAACAAAAAATTATTAAATTGGCAACTTTTAATAAAAAAATTCGTATACATTAAAAATATTGTATTATGATAGAAATAAAAGGGAGATATACGACAGCTTTTTTGACAATTAATGAATTTGAAGAACAAATGATTGCTCAAGTTTATAATATGGTAAACAATGTTGCGTTTGATAATCAGATAGTTATAATGCCTGATGGCCATGCAGGAAAGGGGGCGGTTGTGGGATTTTCAATGCCATTAGGAGAAAAAATAACACCATCTACAATTGGAGTTGATATTGGGTGCTCGGTTTTATCTGTTAATATTGGAGATAAACTAAATATGTCTTTAAAGCAACTGGATGATAGAATAAGAGAGTGTGTTCCTATGGGTATTAATATTAATGAAAACACCAAAAGAATTGGCGCACTGCCAGATTTTTGTTTTAAAGAACAGTTTCCATGGAAGAAAACAAATGACGTTTTGAACAAATTTACTGTTGAATATAATAGAAGATTCAATACTGATTATAACGTTTATCCTTTTGATTATAGATATTTTATGGAAAAATGTAATCAAATAGGGGTAAAGGGAAGTCGAGCAGAGTTGTCTATTTCAAGTATTGGTGGGGGAAATCATTTTTTAAGTGTTTCTAAATCAGAAAGTTGTGGAGATTTTTGGATAGATATTCATACGGGGAGCCGAAATTTTGGAAAGGCAATTTGTGATTATCATCAAAAAATCGCACAAAAAAGCATTGATGATAAAAGAAATATAATTTTAAAAGAAAGAATTGAAAACATTACAAAAAACGCTGAAAATAAGACTAAAATATCAGAACTTATAAAAGATGCAAAAATAGAACTTGGATTAAATTCTGACATTGATATCAAAGGGGTAGAATATTTACAAGGGAAAGCAGCTTTTGCATATCTTGTAGATATGATTTTTGCTCAACATTATGCCGAATTTAATAGAAATGAAATAATCAATACCGTGTTAGAAATTTTAGGCGGCATTACAGAGAAGGATAGAATAGATTGTGTTCATAATTATATTGATTTTAGAGATTTCATTATTAGAAAAGGAGCAATTCGCTCATATATTGGAGAAAGAATATTAATTCCACTAAATATGGCTGATGGGATTCTTATTTGTGAAGGTAAATCAAATCCTGAATGGAACTTTTCTTCGCCTCATGGGGCTGGAAGATGTATGTCAAGAACAAAGGCAAAAGAAACTATTGATTTGGATAAATTTAGAAAACAAATGGAAGGCATTTATTCAACTTCTATTTGTAAGGGAACTCTTGATGAAGCTCCCGACAGTTACAAAAATTCTAAAATGATTGAAGCTGCTATTGAGCCTACTGCCACAATTATTGACCGTTTAATTCCAATCTTAAATATCAAAGATAAGAACTCTGGACCTACTTTTAAAGAAAGGAAAGAGGAAAAGAAAAGAAATCAAGAAAGAGATGCAAAAAGAAAAGAAAGGAATCGTTAATTATGGAACTTAGTAAATTATATATTTTAGCTGTAAGAATGGCGGCAAGACAACATGCCGCAGGTATTTATGATGGTGGACCTTTTTACTGGCATTTTGAAGATGTAGAAAAGGTGTTGGAAGACCATGGCGAAGCTGATGAAGAATCATTGATTGAGGCGAATCTTCATGACATTATTGAAGGTGGTGATACAACCAAAAATGACATCAGAAATAAATTTGGAGAAAAAATAGCTGAAGTTATTTATTTAGTTTCTGATTACAAAGGCAGAAATAGAGAAGATAGAAAATGCCAGGCTTTTTACGATGAAATAAAAGCCAGCGTTCACAGGCTTCAAGCAACAAAAATAAAAGTTGCTGATAGGATTGCTAATGTAAGACGTTCTATTAAAAATGGACACTCTATGGGTGAAAAGTATAAACAAGAATATATTCATTTTAGAACTCAACTTTGCATTGTTGGTCATATAACTTCTATGTGGACTGAACTTGATAAATTAATGGAATATGGAGCTTAAAGATATTGTTTGTGATGCAAAATATGCAAAGCAGTTAAAGGAGCTTGGAGTTCTCCAAACAAGCTTTGCATGTTTTTCTGTAATTAAAAGAGATGGTAAAGGCGAAATGTATAGAAAACATCCTATACTTTCCGAAAACAAAAAAGAAGGAAATGAATACTATTCAACATTTACTGTTGAAGAATTATTAAAAATTCTTCCTCCAGATATTTCTCACAACAAAAGTTATGATGGTGCCTCTTATTATCTTGTAATGTGTTATGATGGAGAACATAATTACCCAATGGCTTTTTACGAAGATGATGATTTAACTGAAGATGAAGTTTTAGTTTCAGAAAGCGATAAAACTAAAATGTCTAATGCTTTGGCAAAAGTATTGATTCATTTAATTAAAATGAAGAAATTAGCTTTTAAAGAAGCTAAAAAATCAAAAAGTAAACCTTTAAAAGTTAAAGAAATTCCTACAGAAAGAGTTGTTTATAAAAAAGTTGGTAAGTATTACTACAGTTTCAAATTTAAATGCTGGGTTGAAAAAACAAAAGTTGTTTTGGATGGCAATTGGTATACTTGCAATTTAATAAAACAAGATACTGGGGAAATCATAGATGAAATTCTTGGTGTGACTCAATCTAATTTAAACAATCGTCTTTTAGATTATGTTAATAATCCAAACGTATTTTAATATGGAAAACTATTTCGCAAATACAAAAAAATATAATAAAATAATTTATAAGTACATGGGCTATGCCGATGGTGAAGTTGATTATAAATCATTTACCCCAGAACACCCAGTAGCTGGATTTGAAATTCTCAGATGGGTAATGCATAAAATAAATCACAATCCGAGAGAGGGATATAAATTGAGAATCCTTATTTCAATGAAAGATGAAGAAACTGAGATTTTTATCCAGGAGTGGTTTGACCCCACAAAGCCAGATGGCTACGTAAACGTTGTTCATCATAAAGAAATTTGTACCTTAAAAAAAGAAGAAGTAGATAAAGAGGTTTATAAAAATGAGCTTTTAAATTTATCTCACAGGGCTATATATAATGCTTGTGTTGATTATATAATAAAAACAACATAATGGGAAAAGGAATAAAAATGACTCCTTCGAGTCAAATACAACCGTTGTTGGAGCAGTTAAGAGAATTGACTGACCCAGAAAGTATTCATTATGACCAGGATGTTTATAATGAAAAAGATAAAATAAAAATGAAGATTTTAACTGGAGAAATATCAATGGAGCAATGAAAGAAAAAATAACAATTATAGATTTGGTTTCTTCCAAAATACAAGAAATTTTGGACGATGTTTATAAAGATGATTTATGTAAGCCTACTTTTATGATTTCAACAATGTATAAAAAAGGATATGTTCTTACATTAATTCATAGCACAAAACAAAGTGCATATGATTATCGTCAATCTGAATTTATTAATTTGGATACAGATTTAAAAGAGACAATAGAGTATTTATATAATAGAACTACATAATATAAATGGATAACGAAATTTTATTAGGGAAAAAAGGAAAAAACAAAAATTATGTTCCATTTTTAGGTGAGGGGATAATTATTCAAAGAATGTGGATTGAAAATGGTGTAATAAAAGTTTGGAATAAAAAAATTAAACCTACTATATTGAAAATTAATTATAATGAATAAAGAAATTCTAAATAAAATAGCTTTGGCCAGGTCGAAAGACCCCCGCAAGTCAATGACAGTTTCAGATAAACTTGTAAAACTTCAAGAGGAAGTTGGTGAAATTGCTGCAGCTCATCTTAAGGAACTTGGCTTTAAGTCACATGAAAAGCTTTCTCTTAAGGAAATAAGAGACAATAAAAAAGAAGAATATGCTGATGCTCTTATTGTAATTTATGATATGATTTTGGCAGATAATTTCACTTTTGATGAAATAAAAGAGGAATTGCATAAGGGAGTCGATAAATGGTATGATAAAGTTAAAGATTTAGGAAAAGTAATAATCGAAGATGAAGATATGCTAAAGCCAGTTGAGGAAAGAATAATATTATACTTTACCACTTTATTTGGAGAAAATGTGAGTTTCGCAAAAGTTGAATCATTCAATCAACTGGAAGAATTTTGCGAATTTAATAAAACCACCAAGGAATTTGTTTTAAAAACAATAGATGACTATCTATTGCCTTTTTAATTTGATAAAAATGAATATAAAAAAAATTAAAGACAAAATTCGCTCCCTTAGAATAAAAGCTGGAGATAAAATCCATGAAATAAAGGATGCTACCATACGTGAAGGAAAGGAAACACATGAAGCAGCAAAAATTCTTATGCGTATGTCAAAAGGAGAAGAAGTGAGCAAAGAAGAAGTTGAATTTTTAAAGCATCAATCAGTTGATGTTGGGAAAGCAGTTGCTTTGATAGGGTTGCAAGCCATTCCGTTTTCTAGTGCTGGAATAATTGCAATAGAAGTAATTGCAAATAAACATGGGCTCTCAGTATTTCCTACATCACAAACTGAAAAATCAAGTGATTGCAAACCAGAGGAATAAAAAATAAATAAAAAATAATTACAAAAAAACTTGCATTTATTGTAACTTTTTTTGTAACTTTGCGTAGAAATAGAAAAAAAGAAACTATTTAATAAAAAGTAATAATGAAAAATTTAACAAACATATCACGCCAAGGATTTTTTCAGTTCGTGTTTTTTGTGCAACAAAGCATAAAACGCCTGGGTGTGTCTTGTAGTTAAATTATATATTGTAGTTTAATATTCAACCCCCAGGTGAAAACTTCGGGGGTTTTGCTTTTTATGTTCTTTTTAAAAATATGGAGATGTAGCTCAGAATGTTAGAGCGCTAGTCCGAAAAACTAGAGGTCGTTGGGTCGCACCAACTTTCTCCACAAAAAATTGCCGTATAGCTCAACTGGTGGAGCATCAGAATTTGACTCTGAGGGTTGGGGATTCAAATTCCTCTGCGGCATCCAGTGGTCTTTGACATGTTGTCGTTAAAATTTCTCAAACTTGGGTGGCGTTACATTACAACCTACCCCGCCATTCATTTTTGAGACATAAGGTGCTGTAACTCAGTCTGGTAGAGTGTCTCGTTGAAGCCGAGAAAGTCCCTGGTTCAAATCCAGGCAGTACCACAATTTGTAGCTTCTGACTGAATATTCTTTTACAAACGTTCAATTTCATTTTTTTTGTACTATTTATAATAAAAAAAATGGAAAAAGAAGAATTAGAAAAATTAGTTGGTGAGGGTCTAACAAATATTCAAATTGGTAAAATATTTGGAGTAAATAGAAATACAATTGCAAGAAACATTAAAAAGTTTGAGATATATAAAAAAAAAGTATGTGCTCATCCAAATCTTAAAATTAATTTTTTTAAAAACATAGATTCTAAAGAAAAGGCATATTGGTTGGGGTTTTTATATGCAGATGGATATATATTGCCAAATAATTGTAGGCTTTCTTTGGATTTGTCAAAGAAAGATGTTAAGCAACTTGAAAAATTTTGTAATAGTGTTGGTGCAAACAAAGAAAAAATAAAAGAAAGAAATCACCCATGCGGAAGCAAATCAGTTCAAATAAGAATTAGTTCTAAAACTTTTGTTGGATATTTGAATAATCAAGGATGTTTTAATGCAAAAAGTAAAATTATAGAACTTCCAAATTTTAATAATGAAGAAATAGATATGGCTTTTTTATTGGGTTATTATGATGGAGATGGAGCTGCTAATTCCTGTGAGTTATATTGTGGGGCAAAAAAATTTTTAGAACAAATAAAAATTAAATATAATATTAAATTTGATGTTAAGAAGAAGGATGAACTTTTTGTTTTAAATTTAGGTGCTAATTTTAAAAGAAAAATTATTAGTAATTATCCAGAATGTATGGAAAGAAAAAAAAATACATTTGCAGGTGACCAACGTAATAAATTAAATGGAATAAATCCAAATATCAGAAGAGGGGAAAGTTTAGAAAGATTTAAAACAACAAAAGAAGAGTTAGAGTTGTTAATGAAACAATATCCAAACACAAAAATAGCAAAAATGTTTGGAGTTAGCGGTAAAGCAATAGAAAAAAGAGCAAAAAAATTAGGAATACAAAGCGAAAGTAGAAGAGGATATTGGACAAAATTTAAAAACAAGGAAGTGTAGCTCAGCGGCAGAGCAATAAATTGAAATCTTATGTGTTTCAGCGTTCAACTCCTGGCACTTCCACAAAAGGCTCCTTAGCTCAATGGACCAGAGTAATTGATTACGAATCAATAGGTTGTGGGTTCGACCCCCACAGGAGTCTCATAACAACAAATTTTTTACTATATTTAATAAAAACTAAAAACAATGAAAAAGTATTTAACAGGGTTTGCTTGAGTATTAACTCAAAAAGCAAATCAAAATGAGAAAGATTGAAGAATTTAGAATTACTTCTAACAGAAACGTCTATAACAGAATTCACAAAACATTTCACGCAGGTTGTGACCGTTGTGCATGGCACCGTGGATGCAACAGGAGAAAAGAAGGAGCAATTCAAAGAAGTTGGAAAAAATTTAGAAAAAATCAGTGGAAAGAAATTTAAGTTCTTTAAACATTAAAACAGAGGAGTCTAACGCTTGTTCTTCGGAGCAAGAGGAAGTTCAAGCCACATCAAAGGGGGAGCCAGGAGAGAAAATATAACCCCCACAGGTTATAATCCATGATTATAACCCACAGAGGTTATATCTCGTTTTTACTGGCGCAACGTTTGCTTCGGGCAAACAGCGTTATTGCGGTGTGCAACTCAAATTCTGCTTAGATGGGGAACCCCCACATCAGTGATAGCAAGGTAGAGGCTAAAGGTGTTTTGACGAGTTCATTGTGCCAGACAAATGTTAGACATAATACAGAAGCTTGGCTATCGCTCATTTTAATGTTTATTTTTGGGAGTATAGCTCAGTGAGTCAGAGCATCTGGTTTACACCCAGAGGGTCAAAGGTTTGAATCCTTTTATTCCCACAACGACAACATGTCATTCAATACCACATGAATGAAAGTTGTAAAAGCTGATAATAATGGGGTTTGCAGAATCCTTTAATCAGCAGCCATATTCTTGAGTTTAGCACAAATCGTGGTGAAAGTGTGTTAGGTGATGGATTTAAGGCTTGGATTCTCAAAATGAGAGTGTAGCTCAGCTGGTAGAGCGCTTCTGTGACATGGAATAGGTCGTTGGTTCGAATCCAATCACTCTCACAAAGCATTGTTCTTTAAAATTTAGTAATATGGAAAACTTAAAACACACGACAACCGAAATGGTTAGGAATGGCAACATGGCAACTTATGATTGTTGCATTGGGTCAAATTTGATTTACAATTTTACCGTAGATAATCTTAAATATACAGTTCCTGTTGATGTAAGCGATAGAGCTGAAGTTGGCCAGGCTACTTTTAATAAACAAGAAAAAGTTATGTTCATCTTGAGATGGATTAATAAGGCTATTAAAAGTGGTGACCTTAGATGGCAAGTTATTACAAACAAAGGTGAAAGTTTATAAAAAAAGAAGAGCAGAAATGCTCTTTTTTTGTATATTTATATTAGATGGAAAAACATTACGCCAATATCATAAAAAAAGAAATTAGAAACATTTTAAAAGAAATGCTTGATGATAAAAGCGTGAAAGATAAAGATGCTAGAACGCAAATGGTAATGGATTTTGCTAAGAGAATGGTTGGTGATAAAATTGCACCTTTCTTTCTTAGAAGATGTGAAAAACCAGTTAGAAAATTAATAGAAGTGGGTTCTCATCCAGAAAGAAAACTTCATCTTTATAAAGATGGACTTTTCTTTAATAATTACTACATTCACGACTACATAACTGATATGTGGTATGAAGCTTGGAAGAAAAATGAACTTTCTGAAAATAGATTTGAAAAAAAAGATGAAAAGCAATATAAAAACTGTTTAATGTCAGATTTAACTAGAATGGAAATTATAGAAGATTTTTTGAAAAAAGTTAATAATAACCCAGATTATAACAAGGAAGCTCCATCTTTTATAAAGCTTATTGATGATTGGGATGGTTATGAAGACCAGGTATATGTTCAAAATGATTTAAAAAACAATAAATTTATTTTTTTTGAAGGATGGGTTGATGAGTGTTGGAAGTCTGTTTATTTAAAGCCAGAATACAAAGGGTTAAACAAAATAGAAGTTATTGAAAAAACAGCAAAAGAAAGATTTCCAAGAATAGCTCAAGAGTTTGGGTTTAAAATAGAATCTCACAATTATTTCAAATACAAAGGAAAGTTTATTGCGAAAATTATTTTTGTTAAGTAAAAATTTGTAACTTCTCACTGTCATTTGTCGTATAAAATGATATGACAGTAAAATTATCCGAAATATTAAAACAGCAAGGTTTATTTAGCCAAGATATTAAGAATAGGTTAAAAAACAAGCAGATGTCAATTAATGGTGAAGCCATTTGTGAAGATATTGAGCTTGATGTCGTTGTTGTGGAGAATAAAAAGAAAGATGTTACTGGCGTTCCTTTTGGGGGTGAAGTGGTAAAGGTTGTGGATGCAGGTATTTTCTTATTCAATTTAATATCTGACCGAAGTGATTGGTTACTTAAAATAAAAATGTTCGGATTTGAAGAATTGTTTGATTCAAATATTGAAAATGACTTGACAATTTTCTTAAAAAAGTTTATGTTTCTTAAAACATCAAAGAAACAACTTTTTATTTTAGAAAAATGTCAGAAAAACAAAGAAATTTAGTCATTGCAATTGATTTCGATGCTAGTTGTGTGACTTTTGATTATCCAAAGATTGGAAAAGATATTGGAGCAGTTCCCGTGTTAAAAAAAATAGTAGCCGCAGGACATAAATTAATATTGTGGACAATGAGAGGAAATAATCCTGGAAATACAACTCTTGATGAAGCTGTTGATTGGTTTAAAAAAACGATATCAAATTATGGGGAATAAATGAAAACCCAGACCAAAAAGCTACAGGGTGGACAAATAGCAATAAACAACATGCTAATATCTTCATAGATGACGCTGCTTTGGGAATTCCTCTTATTCATGATAAAACTATTTCCCCAAGACCATTTATTGATTGGGTTAAAGTAGATAGTATGTTAAAAGAAATGGGTTTGTATGGAGAAAATACGTTGGATACTACAGAATAATTTGATTTCAGAAAATGATGTAAATCAAATGCAAAATGCTTGTGAAGAACTTGGAATAGAACTTCAAGAAGTAACTGTAATTCCGTTTTCTGATGAAATTCCAGAATTTACAATTGATGACAAAATAAATATTTATTTTGGAGCCATTCCTTTTATAAATAATGTTTATAAGAAATATAGTAAGCCTGCTGGAATTTTCTTTGATGAAAATAACTTTTCAATGGAAAATTACCTTAAAATTTGGGGTGAGCGTATGTTAAGCTATGGTGCTAAAGTTACTTCGTTTAAAGAATTTTCATTGGAAGACCATAAAGATGATGAAATGTTTTTTATTCGTCCAGATGCTGACGATAAAAGTTTCCCTGGAGAAATATGGGAATTTGGTCATATAAAAGATTGGCATAAAAGAATTACAAAGTGTGACAATGCTGTATTAACAGAAGATACAAAGATTATTGTTGCTGAAGCTTATAACATCGAGAAAGAGTGGAGAAATTATATTGTTGATGGCAAAGTTGTCACTAGCAGTCTTTATAGAAAGAATTTTAGATTAAATAAATCTAATACTGATATCCCCCAGGACATGATTCAGTTTGTTGAAGACAGATGCAAAGAATATCAACCACACAAGATATTTGTTATGGACATAGCTCTTTGTGGGGGAGATTATTACATTATAGAGTGCGGTTGCATAAACAGTGTTGGGCTGTATGCTTCCGATATTAAAAAAATGATAAAAGAAATTTCAAAATTTGTTGCAAATGACAAAATATAGTGGGGAACACGTTGTAACCAATGGTAAAGCTGCTTTTTATGCTTGTATTTGGGATGATTTAAGAAACGCTGCAATGAATTGTGGTTGGGCGTTGGGATTACATGGAAGTTTAGCAAATGATATGGATATAATGGCAATGCCATGGACAGAAGATGCAAAACCAGTTGAAGAAATGATGCAAGCATTATCAGATTGCTTTACAGAAAACCCATTTAAAGATGAACATACGGTGCCCCATTATAATAAACCCAATGGGAGAGTTGTTTATACAATGAGTATTTGGGCTGATTTTTATTTAGATATCAATGTTATTCAAAGAGTTATTTCGGAAAATCCAAGCCCCTCTCAATAACATTAACTGTAGATTTACCAGCTTCAAATGCGTCAATGAAATATTTTTTTGCAAATTCAACATCGAAGGGTTTACAAGAGAATACGTCAATAAAAACATAATCCTTTTCAATAAATGAATGCAGGCTTATGTGGCTTTCTGCGATGATAACTATTCCCGTAATTCCGCTATCTTCTTGATTTAATCCATTATATGGAAATACATACGGTTGCGTTATCTTCGTCATACCGATTTTTTCTGGTAACTCATTTAGTAAATTGAAAACAAGATTATAATCTGATAACTTGTTTTTGTTACACTTGTTTAAATCAAGTGTCAAATGTGGTCCAAAAGTTCTGTTTTCCATTGTCAGTCCATAGTTTAGAAGGTCTAAAAATAAATATAATTTAAAAAAATGAACGCTTGGCTTTTCTGTTAAAAAACAAGCGTTTTACGATAATTAAATATAAAAAAAAATTGAAAAAATTTAGATTATAACTTTTTTCTTTAAAAAACGTATAAATTAAAAAAGGAATACCAAATGCAAGAATTTCTCAATGGTCATTTATATCAATGGATAAGTTTTATATTAAGTATAATTTATTTTTTTTAGTATTACAGCAGCAATTTTATTGTATTGGCATAATAAAAAAATGATACACCGTTCAAAAAAGGAACATTGCGAGAATTGCCAAGAATTGTGTGAAAAAAGAATAAAAGCCGACAAATATTCAAAAACAAGATATAGTAAAATTCTTGAAAAAATAGGAGAAATTCCAATAATAAAACAGTAGTATGATAGTAACTATAATGTATCGAAATAATTGGGTTGGTGGCGATGGCTGGACTTATTATCCTAAAGCTATTGAAATATCAGATAATTGCCCCATTTGCGGAGCAAAGAGAGGTACTCCCCAAAACAAACACTTTTGTGAAGATGGAGAATGGTTTGATGTTGATGTGTGGGAAAATTATTGTGGACATATTGATAAATATAAAGATTGTTATTTTGAATCTGAAAAAATAAAAGAAGAATCATTAAAATAAAAAACATGAAATCACAAAAACAAATGATTGAAGATTATGAAGAAGAACTTCGTAATTATGACAAATGGATTTGTCTATTAGTAAAAGAATATAATTGCACAAAAAAGACTCTTCGACCCATGGAAATGCTCGATAATAGTGATTATAATAAAATTATGCAATGGAACAGTAAAATAAGTGGAATGGAGCAAGTTCTTGGTTTGACACAGGAAGAAACAAAAAAATACGAAGAAAAAAACTTCTCAAAGGAGTAAAAAAAATGAAATTAAAAATATTGTTTCCGTGTAGTCCTATTAATTCAAAAGAAGTTGATTCTAATTTTGAAAATGAATATAATGTTTCCAAAACTTTGGGAATTGAATCTTTTTTCTTTGACCATGATTTATTTGTAGACGAGGGACGATTAAAATTCTCTGGATTAAAGGAAGAAAAATCTGAGGTTATACTAAGGGGGTGGATGTTAAAGTCAGCTCAATATGAAAAATTATATAAATTTTTAAAGGATAAGGAATATTATTTAATGAATTCTCCAGAGTCTTATGTAAATTGTCATTACCTTAAAAATTCTTATAAATTCATTGAAAAACATACTGCAAAAACTTTGTTTTCGGAAAAGTTTGATAAGGAAACTTTGGGCGCAATGTTTGACCAATTTGAGAATGGCATAATTTTAAAAGATTACGTAAAGTCTGAAAAGGGTGTTCCTGGCATTTTTAGAATACCCAAAGAAACAACTCACGAACAACTTGAGCAAGTTGTTGCAAAGTTTATTGATTTTAGAGGAAAACTATTTAACGAAGGTGTTTCTTTCAGAGATTTCGTTAAATTAAAAAAACATGCTGGAGAAGTAAATGAATGGAGAGTGTTTGTATTTATGGGTAAAGTTGTTGCTTTAGAACAAAACAGCAATATTGATACTCAATTAAATAAAATTGAAAAGCCTTCTGATGAATTTATTCGAATGGCAACTCACCAACTGAATTTGGTTAGTTTTTTCTATACTGTTGATTTAGCAGAGAAGGAAGATGGAGATTGGATGATTATTGAAACTGGCGATGGGCAGGTTTCTGGACTTGCTCCCAATCAAAACCCCATTGGATTGTATAATTCCTTTGTTACTAAATTAGGTGGATGCTGAAAACCTCAACGGCCAGGATTTCTGGTCTCGCACAAACCAAAAAAATATGGAAGTTTTTAATTGTTAATTTGGTTATGTAAATATTATTGCATACTTTTGCGTTGTGAATCGAAAAGACAAAATAACGCAAATAAGTAAAACTCTCTCATATGTTTTAAGACATAAGCCAGAATCTATCGGCATAACACTTGAACCAAACGGTTGGGTGGATGTTGATTTGTTGCTAAAAAATATTCAACCAAAAGCTGAATGTACTCTTGAAGATATAAAGGAAGTTGTTGCAAATTGTGAAAAGCAAAGATTTAAACTTAGTGATGATGGCAAAAAGATTAAAGCTAATCAAGGCCACTCTACTGATGTTAAATTAGATTTTGAAAAAATAGTTCCACCATTTAAGCTTTATCATGGAACGGCTCCTAGATTCGTTTCAACCATTCTTAAGGAAGGATTAAAAAAAATGAATAGACATCATGTTCATTTGTACACTGAAGAAAATATAAATAAAGCTGCAGACACTGGAAATAGGCACGAAAAGGGTGCTAAACCAATTGTGTTGGTTATTGAGGCAAAACATATGCACAATGAGGGATATAAATTTTTTAAATCAGATAATAATGTGTATTTAACAGAATCGGTACCACCAAAATATATAAAAATTTATGAGAGAAAGTAGAACAGGCGTAGATTTCAGCAAGCACGAACATCGTGTTGAAATTTTTAAAAGCGAAAAAAACGAAATACAAATAGACCATTTCCAGGTTGGCAGTAATAATTGTAAATACATTCAATTTATTAACACAGATAGAACATTGACTGTAACTGGTGATTATGGAAATTGGGTTTTTTGTAGACCATTTGTCCCTAGTGAAGATGGTTATGTTTCTGATGGATATTGGTTGGAAAAATTAAAAATACTTAGTGAACAAGATTCTGCATTAAGTTTTGATTCAGAAGAAACAACGAAAGAAATTCAAGAACTTATTGATAAGGGATTAGAAGATTATGGATATGAAGGAGAAGAACTTTCAAAAGCAAAAGAGTGGTTTAAAGAATTACTTGAAGAAGCAGATGATGAATTAGAATATACATTTAAGGCTTATAGGGATTATAGTAAGCCAGACTTTATAGATTATGAACAAATCCCATTTCAAAAAAAAGTAAATAATTGGTTATTGATAATTTTCGATGCCTTTGATGAAATATGTAAACGTTTAGAAGAAAAACAAATTAAGAATGAAGAAGAAAAAAAATAATGACTTAGTAAATGTCATTGACTTAGAGGCATGCTGTTGGTATGGTGACCCTCCTACTGGACAGCATAAGGAAATTATTGAAATAGGCATTACTTGTGTTGATTATTTTACAAAAGAAATCACGGAATCAAGAAGTATAATTGTTAAACCAGAATTTTCTGAAATAAGTAAATTCTGTACAAAGTTGACTACCATAACTCAAGAGTTAATAGATAAAGAAGGCATACCTTTTAAAAATGCATGTAAGATTCTGGTTGATGAGTACCAGAGTGACAAGCGTTTATGGTTTAGTTGGGGCGACTTTGACCGAATTGCTCTGAAAAAAGAATCAGAACTCAAAAAAACGAATTATCCATTTAGCAGAACACATTTTAATCTTAAAGAATGGTATGCTTTTAAAAGGGGAGAAAAGACTTCTACAAGCGTATCGAATGCGCTTAAAGAATTGGGACTAAAATTTGAGGGTCAATGCCATAGAGGTGTCTCAGATTCTTTCAATACAGCTAAGATTCTTCAAAAATTGGTTTAATATAGTATCAATTTTTTTAATTTCCTTGTAAGTAATTCTTAAAAGTTGAATGTTGTTTGTTTTGCAATATTCTGTTTTTATTTTATCATTTATTTGTGTTTTTTGTAATTTTTCTTCTCCGCCGTAGTGTTTAACGGCTTTGAAATGAAGTTCGCCGTCATATTCTATGCAAATATTATGCAATGGGAGAAAAAAGTCAAATGGAAGTGTAAGTATATGTCTACAGTCTTTGAATCTTTTTTGTGGAGTGAACTTGATGTTATTTTCTTCTAAAAAATTATTTATTACAATTTCTCCTTTTGATGACTTGCATATTGGGCATCTATTTTTTCCTATTATATGTGAGTCTGGGGTTTGCATAAATTCACCGTGTTCTGGACATATAATTATAATTTTTGTTGCAGAATTTACATATTTAGATAGTGAGTAATCATATTTGTTGTTATGGGCTTTGTTTGCGTTTTCTAAAAATAATTCACGAGGCATAGTTAGCTTTTTTGCAGTAGATTCTACTGAACATTTTTTGCACCCTATTTTATGAGCAACATGAAGTAGTGGTTTTTGTAAAAATATGCCATGAATGGGACAAATTATTTTCACTTTTATCTTACTGTTTTTGTATTCTACAAGTGAATAATCATACTTTTCTCCATGTGCAACTTTACATTTTTTCAAAAAAATGTCTTTGTTAAAAGATAGCTTTTTGGAAACTGTTTCAAGAGCACATTTTTTACACCCATAACCATTTAAGTGCGAATTGGGAGTTTGTTGGAATTCTCCATGTTTGTGACATAGTATATTTACTTTAGACGCAGCATTAATATAATTGACTAAGAAATAGTCATATTTATTTCCATGAATTTCTTTTGCTTTTTCTACGAAGATTTTTTTGTCATACGACCTGGATTTTACAAAACACCTCTTACATCCTTTTTTATATAAGTGATTATTTGGAGTTTGTTCAAATACTCCATGCTCTTTGCAAGTAATTTTTACTTTTGTTTTATCATTTATATATTCTACTAATGAGTAATCATATTTGTATCCGTGAATTTTTACCGCCTTTTGTATAAACTCATTTGTATTTGAGCTTCTTTTTTTGGAAATAATAATTTTTCCGCACTCTGGGCAACCTTGTCTGCTTAAATGATTAGATGGCTGTTGTTCAAAATTTCCGTGTTTTGAACAAATTATTTTCACTTTTGTATATGAATTAACATAATCAACCAAAGAATAATCATACTCATTTCCATGAATGATTTTTGCTTTTGTAATAAACTCTTCAGTTATTAACTTTTTCATATTTTTTCTTGTTGATTGACCCAATCTTTTATAAACAACTCAATAAGTGCAGATTTATTTATTGCTTTTTGCTTTGCAACTTTATTAAATTTTTCTATTAGATTTTTATCAACAGAATAATTTACTTTTATTTTTGTTAAATATTCGTTTTTCATTTTCTTTATTTGTGCATAAATATGAAGAAATTTTGTAAAATCAAAATAATTTCATAACTTTGTTAAAATATTTTCGTATTAATAATAAAAAACAAAATCATGTTAGACCAAAAACCATTAAACAAGTTGTTATTTATTGACATTGAAACAACGAGTCAGAAGAACAATTTCTCTGAATTAACAGAACATCAACAAGAGCTCTTTAAAAAGAGATTTAAAAAAGATGTCGAATCTGAAATTAACAAAAAAATAGAATTGTTAAAAATCACAGATAAAATTAATTTAAGTGATGTTGTTTCTGAAGTAGAAGTGAAAAAAACAACAAAGAAAAAAACTCCTACCTTAAGTGCAGATGCTTTAGAGGAAAAAATAAAAAAAGAAGTATGTCAAAGCCTATATGATGTTAAGGGGCCAATTCATTGTGAATTTTCTCGCATATTATGTGTTAGTTGTGGAGTTTTGTGGAAAAATCAAGATGAAAATTTTTATAATATAAAAATTATTTCATTTTATGATGAAGATGAAAAGAAAATATTAGTTGATTTTATAAATCACCCTAAACTTAGTGAAATATTTGGAAAAATACCAGGAAAATTTGACAAAAACAGAGATTTATATTGGGCTCTTGTTGGACATAATATTTCTGTTTTTGACTTGCCTGTACTTTCTAAGCGTATGATAATAAATGGACTTAAACCACCTGCAATGTTTGATGTAGCACATCTAAAATCATGGGATTTAGCTGATGTAATTATAGATACAAAATCTGCGTGGAGTTTTAATGTTTTTGACAATTCAACATCTCTTGAGTTGCTATGTGATATTTTCAATGTTCCTACTCCTAAAGATGGAATTTCTGGAGCAGATGTAAAAGATGTTTTTTATAAAGAGAAAAATTTAAAAAAAATAGCTGAATATTGCGAAAAGGATGTAGTAGCACTTGCAAGAGTTTATTTGAGAATGAAATCTATGCCAGAAGAAATTAAGGTTTTTAATCCAGTTGTGACAACAGAAATTAATACTAGTGTAGAGAAAAAAGAAGAAACTCCAGCTTAATGGAGTTTTTTTTAACTTAATTATTTTTTTCTCGTATAATTAGAATATAAATAAGTTAGTGAAAAACAAAACGAAAATTAAATGCAAAATGATTGGCGGGAGCATTCCTCCAAATATATTTTGTGATAAATTTTTGCTATTAAGAATAATAAGAAAAATTGGCGACATTGAAATAGTAAACAATACACAATTAAATAGATGTATTGAAGCAAAAAACAACGGGATTTTTGATTTTGAAATAATTAAATAAAAAATGGCAAGAAAAGACTATTATGAAATATTGGGAGTTCCCAAAGCCGCATCTAAAGAAGAAATTAAGAAGGCATATCGTACTTTAGCAAAAAAACATCATCCAGATAAAGGTGGTAAGGAAGATGCTTTTAAAGAAATCTCAGAGGCCTTTTCCATTCTTGATGATGATGATAAAAGAGCAAAGTATGACCGTGGCGGTTATGACGTAAGAGATTTTGGAGATGGGGGATTTGCTGGTGGGTTTGCTGGCGGTTTTAATATGGATGATATATTGGGACAATTTTTTCCTGGAGGAAGACCGCAGGGCTGGAGAAGACAAAATCAACCGTATAAAGGAAGTGATTTAAGAGTTAAAATTATTTTGAATTTACATGAAATATTTACTGGCATAACTAGAAAAATAAAATATAAAAGAGAAAATATTTGTAATCACTGTCATGGAACAGGAGCAGCAAATGATTCTTCGGTAAGTGTTTGTGGCACTTGTAAAGGGTCTGGCTCAATTCAAAAAGTAAAACAAACAATAGTTGGGACTATTGTTTCTCACGAAATTTGCTCTACTTGTGGTGGAACAGGAAAAATAATTAAAACAGTATGTTCTGTCTGTAATGGGCAAAAGATAGTTGTACAAGAAGATTCTATTGATTTACAAATACCGAGAAGTGTAAGGGGTGGTGATATTCTACAATTTATTGGTGCTGGAAATGCATCTATAAATGGGGGTGTTCATGGAAATTTATTGGTTCTTATAGAGGAAGACCACAATGAGTTGTTTATTAGGCAAGAGTCTGATTTATTCTCAAAGAGTGAAATTAGTATATATGATGCTATTTTTGGAAAAAATTTAGAAATTGAAACGATTGACAGTAAAATAAAAATACATATTGAGCCAGGAACCCAAAGTTCAACAAGATTAAGAGTAGAGGGAAGAGGATTGTATAAGGCTGGGACAGATTATAGGGGGGATTTATATATTGATGTTTTTGTGTTTATTCCAAAAGATTTAACCGAAGAAGAAAAAGAAATTTTTGAAAAACTTAAAGATTCGGGAAATATTCAACCTAAAAAATAAACTTTTCCTTATAAAAAACGTATAAGAAAAAAAGAGAATCAAATGGCAGATACAAAAATAAATATAAGCGCAGCTTCTTTTTATAAATATTTAAAAACTAATGGTTGGATTATTTTTGAAACAATCGTTGGGTCTCAAGCATATGGAACAAATACTCCAGAGAGTGATGTGGACCGAAAGTTTGTTTATGTTCTTCCAAATTATTTGTATGGTTTTATTCCACAAGTTCACGTAACTAAAGATTATGTTGGATTTGAACTTGGTGAATTTATGCAACTTATTGAAACTGCAAATCCGACAATGTTGGAATTGATTGCATCTCCAGAAGATTGTATTCAAATTAAACACCCAATCTTTGATTTGATTTTAAATCAAAAGAAAAAGTTTATTACTAAAAGATGCAAGGATGCATTTGGAGGTTATTCTAGGGCTCAAATTAAAAAAGCAAAGGGTCAAGATAAAATGATGAACTGGGAAAAGAAAAAAATAACCAGAAAAACTCCTCTTGATTTTTGTTTTGTTATTGAAGGATATGGAACAAGACCAATGAGAAAATACTTAAAAGAAAATGATTTAGAACAAAAATTTTGTGGGGTTGTAAATATTCCCAATGCAAGAGATACTTTTGCTTTATTCTATGATTTTAAAGCTCATGCATGTTTTGCAGATTCAATGGATGAAAAAGATAAAGAACACAACAAAAAGCGTTATAAAGAGCTAAAGCAAACAGTTGGACTTGGATATAAAGGTCTACAAAAAGAAGGAGGCTCTGATAATGCAGGAATTTCAAATAATTTAAGATTAAGCTCGATTCCCAAAGGGGAACTGCAAAATTGTGTTTTTATTTATAGTAAGGATTCGTATACTACACATTGTAAGGATTTTAACAAATATCAAGATTGGTTAGAAAACAGAAATCTACAAAGATGGGTTGATGTGGAAAACCATGGTCAGAAAATTGACGGAAAGAACATGCTTCACTGCATGAGGCTTATTGATATGTCAGTTGAGATTGCAGAAGGTAAAGGTATTATTATCAGAAGGCCAAATGCACAAGAATTGCTTGATATCAGAAGAGGGAAAGTTGATTTGGATACATTGATTCAGATTGCAGAAGAAAAAATTAAAAGAATGGATGAGTTATTTGATAAGTCAAATCTTCCAGAAAAAGTAAATCATAAATTTGTTGAAAATTTAATAAAAGAAATCAGAACAAAGTTTTTTGCTCATGAATAAAATTAAAGAAATTGCAGAGTTTGCAAAAATGTTCAAATTGAACATTCCAGTTGAGGAGCATTTTGAATATTACATTAATACTCTTGCTCGTTCATTTGAGTTTAGAGATGTTGTTTCTCTTGTAAATAACTACTCGAAGTTTGAAGATTGGTTGGATAAAAACGATTTTCATAACGTAGGACACTACAAAATGGGTACTATATATAATTCCATCAAAAATCTTTTAACATCGTCAGAAGCTTATCAAAAGTGTCAAGAATTTGATTATTCAAAGGAAAAATTATATTCTAAAGACCAATTGAAAATGTATGAAGGAAATTTTATGCTTTCATTGGATTTTTCGAGTGCAAATTTTCAATCAATGAAGATTTTTGATGAAAAGAATGAAATGAAATCAAGTTGGACTGAACTTTGTGAATCTCTTAATGTTCATCCGATGATAGCTGCAAGTAAAAGCTTTAGACAAGTTGTTTTTGGAAATTTAAATCCCAAAAGGTTTCAAAACATTCAACACTTTCATATGTTGAAATTGGTCGGTGAATTGGAAATGGTTTTTCCTCCAGAAAATATTATCTTTATTTCTCATGACGAAGTTGTATTTAATCTTGGAGTTGAAGAAAAGATTGCGAGTGAAATGGTTGGATTTATCTTGAGTGCTGTTGAAACAATCAAAGTAAAAAGAATTGAGAATAGCCAGGCTTGGATGAATGTTGTTCCAATCATTTTTAAAATGGAAAGAATTTCTAAAGGAATTTATGTAAAAACTATTTATATGTTGTTGGATAATTCAATTGTAGAAACATATAAAACTCTTTTCGGTTGTCCAGGAAGTAAGTATTATATTAATTTCAAAAAATATATTCTCAACGAAGAAGTAGAAGACAGAGATTGTTTCTTTTCTGTTGAGCATAGCCTTGCTAAATGGGTTGTTTAAAAATAAAAAGTATGAAATCAAAACAAATAAAAGACAAAAGCGGAAGATTTGTCGCTATTAGTGGGTGGGGAAGTTGTAATTGTGATTTTTGTAATCAAAAAGTGGTTGCATATAATTTACCAAGACACCAAGTGTCTAAAAGGCACTTAGACAACATTAAATTGTATGAGGAAAAACATAATGTGGTTATTATAGAAAATATCCATGATTTATCAACTTCTGAAATAAAAAAAGTTTTAAAAAATAAAATGGGAAATGGAAAGAAGAAATTGTTGTGAAATTATTGAAAAAATGATTGAAAAAATTCCTGGTGATAAAAGGGAGTTCGTTAAAGATTTAGAATGGAACAAAGAAGATGCTGCTTATAAGGCACCCGAAGAAAATATTCAGTGGGAAAGAACGATGTTTACTTTGTATAAACACATGCCGAATCCAGAATTAGAGTGGGAGTTTGAAGTTTTACATATCTTTACTACACGTAGTATAGAAGAATTAAAAATAATAGTTAAAGAGGAGAAGAAATGACTGTAAGGGAAAAATTAGAGCGTATGCTATTTGAAATGGGAATGTTTGAACAACAAGCTCAAAAGATTATGGATATAGCTGTCCCAAAAATTGATGCATTATCAGATGATTATCAAATTACTTGGAATTCTGATTGGGAAGATTATGGAGATGAAATGTATAATTTTTTATTTACAATTGTAAAAAAAGAAGCTTTGGCTTGGATTGATGAAAGTCTTCCCAAAGCTTGGTATAGAGAAAATTTTATTGATTAAAAATAGTGTTATGAAAAATGATGTTTATGATTGGCAAATATATAATTTTACTGGAGAAGTAAAAGCTAAAGATATGCCGTCTGCAATAATAAAAGTGGTAAAAACTCATTTAAAAAATGTACCTTATTTAAGTGATGAAATTTCAAGAATGGATATAATAGTTCAAAAAAGAAAAAAATGACGTTAAAGGAAAAATTGAAAGAAGATTTAAAGATGTCTATTAAGAATAGTGATTCTTTAAAGAAAAATTTATTGAGAGTTGTTTTGGGGGAAATTGCCCTTGAGGAAACAAGTGGAAGAGCTGCTTTTATTTTGAATGACGATGGTGTAATGTCTATCATAAGAAAATCAAAAGGTAGTTTAGAACTTACAAAGGCCGAGTGTGTAAAATATCAGAAACCAATTTCTGAAGATATTGATAAAGAAATTGCAATTTTAGAAGTTTATTTACCAAAGCAAATGAGCAAAGAAGAAATCCAAACAGAAGTTGCTATTGTAATTACTGAAATTGGTGCTACCTCAATAAAGGAAATGGGTTTGGTTATGAAAGCTTTTAATGTAAAGTTTGCTGGTAAGGCCGATGGTAAAACAGTTTCTGAAATCGTAAAGGAAAAACTTTTATAAAATAAAAAAAAGATGAATAAATTTTGGAAAATTCTCGGAATAACAATGTCAATTATGGCTTTGGGAACATTTGGAATTTTACTCTTGAACAATAACATGTTTCAAGATGAGAAGAAAGTTCTTAATCATACTATTGCACAAAAAGACTCGGTTGTTAAAGCAACAAAAGTTGAAAATGATTCTTTAAAAGTAGAATTAGATAAATTTGGCTGGACAGCTGATTTATTGATGATGTGTATTGGTTTTGAAAATGATACGATACAATACCCAACGATTAAACTTTACAATAGTGATGAAAGAGAAATTGGGAAATTTCTTTATAAGTCAACGAAAAAAATACATCTTGGAGATAAGTTTCTTTTAGTTTCTACACCAAAATAAAAGTTAGTTATGCATAAATGGTTTGCGAAATATCAAGACACTGGAATTTGTGAGGTAAACATTGATAAGGTTTTAAAGGATTGGAATGATAAATGTTCAATTTATCAATGGGAACAAAAATTCACCCTTCATAAAAGAGGAAGGGGAAAAGAATCAGTTGCTTTTAAGGCAGAGATTTCTTATGAACAAGCAATGCAAATAATTAAAAGACAAGGTTTGCTAAAAGTTCAAGACTCTACTTTTAGAAGTGCAAGCATTTATAAAACGCCTTCTTTTTTGCAGTCTGAAATAAAAAGATTGTCTGAAATAAGAATTGAAAGATTAAGTGAATTAAGAGTTTTGAATGAGGTTGTTCTCTCATATCAAAATGCCGCTAAAGTTGAATAATTGTGTATCGACTTTTAGAAAACGAGCCATTGGTAGAGTACCAGGGAAAAATTATATTTGACCCCAAAGCTCTCGTTGACCCATCTGGCAAAATGTTTAAGCCATGGTGGGTTATCGTTCATTTAAATGATGATAATGACTTTGGTTTATTTTACGCATGGCTTTACGAAAGACAACATGGAATAAGATTACAGCGCCCAGCTTTTGGACCTCATATAAGTGTTGTGAGGGGGGAAGAAATTGATTTAAAAAATTGGGAACAATTTAAAAGTTTATATCATCAAAAAGATATAAAATTTGTTTATGAATTAACGCCTCATACAAATGGAAAACATGTGTGGCTCAGAGTTCGTTGCCCAGAACTTAATGACCTAAGAGAACAGATGGGATATCAAAGGGAGGGAATATGGGGTTTTCATTTAACTCTTGGGATGCCAATTCCCTTACATTTAGAGCGAAACTATGATATTTGGAGAATGTATAAAAATTATAGAAGAAATACTTGATAAGTCAGAAATTTTTCATATATTTGCCAGAAATTAAAAATTATGACTTGGGGAGTACAAATTACAACAGACATTTTCGTTCCAAGAGTACGAAAAGAAGAATTAGAAAGCAAAATTGAAGAAAATGAAGAGTTAATAGCAATGCATGAAAAAGAATTAGCTATGCTTATCTCGGCGAGTCCTAGAGAGGTTGTTTCTGAAGATGCAAGAACTGATGGAAGCGTTGTAGAAGAGCTTAGAATAAAACTTAATGAAATTCTTGAATCTTATAGAGATTGTACAAGGGAAAATTGTTTAATGCAGATAGTTTTGGATGAAATTGACAAAGCTGAAAATTGCTAGTAACTTATTTAAATTTTCATCGTAGAAGAAGAAAAAAGCAATGCCAAAATTTATTTTAAAATCAAGGCTAAATTCCTTATTGAAAAATACTGGTAAACCCCCAATTGTGGAGATTAACTTCTTGGGTACAGGCGGAGCTTTTAATTTAAGTGAAAAGAATTCAAGCGCTATTATAAAAACTGCTGGCGGAACCATTTTGATTGATTGTGGTTCCACTGTATACGCAGAACTACAAGCGAAAAAGTTGATAGAAAGTATTGACTATATTTTCATCACACATTGTCACGAAGACCATATAGGGAGTTTGTCAACTCTCATTTATCATAAATATTTTACTGAAAATAAAGCTGTAAAGATTGAGTGCGTTCCATCATTAAAGCCGCAAGTCGAAATGTATCTCAAAGATATTTGTGGACATAGTGGGACACTAGAGGAGAGTTTTGTTATTAATTCAAATCCAGAAGTTTTGTTCAAGGATTTAAATATGATAATTTACAAAATTGACACTACTGGGTTTCATTATAAAAATTATTCGACTGGGGGATTTGTTTTTAATGTAAAAAAGGATAATGAAAATCTTTTTTTAATTTATAGTGGAGATATCAATAGACCGATTATTGATGTAATGAAAGAGAATTACTCCACTTTATATGAATCGTTGCTTAAAACGCCAGAGAATGTGTTTATTTTTCATGAAGCAACTGTCAGAGATTATCCCCCTTATTATCCACATTGCGAATATCAAAAATTGGAAGAAACTGCAAAGACATTTCCAAACATATATACATATCATCATAGTAATGAAGAAACCAAGTCGGTATTAAATGAGTTTAAGAAAGCTAAAATGAATCTTGATGCTATAAAAAGGGCTATTGATGCTGACTTGAATAAAAAACTTTCTCAGACAAAAAATTACGACATACAAGAAAAATTAAGAGTTCAAGCAAAGCGATTAAAGGGGGAATTTGAAGAAGATTTCCTTAAGGCTCCGCTTAAAGCTCAAGATTTAAACTTAATAGGCAAAGAATTGAATATATATTCAAATGCAATTTTATAATTTTTAAAATCAAAATTTAAACAATATGAAAGAGATAATTTTTATTGACCCAGAAACATTCGAAGAAATTAAACAGGAATTTGATGATTTTCACTATGCAATAGCAGAAGAAATTCAAGAAGCACTTAGTGGAAAAAAGATTTGTGATAACTGCTTACATTTTTCATATACAACTAAAATTGTTACTAATTTTGATGGCGATAAACTTTTTATTGGTATAATGAAAGATAGAAAGACAGCAGAAGAAGTTGCTGAAAAATATAAAATAACAATAGAAAAAATAAACCCATGATAAAAGTAGAAATTAAAAAAGAAGATTTTAAATTAAATGTATTTTATAACGATAAAGGTTATATTGAATATGTTGAAAATGCTATCACTGGTGATGATATGATGATAGAAATGATTATAAAAGGTGGAGGATTTGAGGTTAATACAACACATTCTATTGCTTTTGGAGACACCATTGTTTGTGATGCAAGATATGCAAGAGTTTTGGAAGCCAACGTTTTTATTCCAAGACTTTTATTTGTTGAATTATAAATTATTAACTAAAACCAATAAAAATGAAAAATGAATTTGAAAAATATGCTATGGGGCATAGGGGAATTAGCAGTTTAAAGTTATTTGATTATAACAAAGCTATGATGAATAAGTCAACGATAATTGGATTTAATGCAGTTGGTCCTGTTGCAATGAGTCCCAATGTTATTGAGGAAAGAAAAATGAACGCAATTTCAATATCTGTTTTTGACAGATTGATGATGGATAGAATAATTTTTTTAGGTTTGCCTATTGATGATATGATTGCGAACATTGTAAATGCTCAATTATTGTTTTTAGAATCTATAGATAATGAAAAAGATATTTCAATTTATTTTAACACTCCTGGAGGTTCAGTGTACAGTGGATTAGGCATTTATGATTTAATGCAATTTGTATCTCCAGATATTATTACTGTAAATACAGGAATGGCAGCTTCAATGGGGGCTGTATTATTATGTGCTGGAACAGAAGGAAAAAGAAGTGCACTAAAGCACTCAAGAACAATGATTCACCAGCCTTTAGGGGGAGCTGAGGGTCAAGCTTCTGATATGGAAATTGCAGTAGAAGAGATTAAAAAAGCCAAAAAGGAATTATATGATATTATTTCTTTACATTCGCATCAAAAATACGAAAAAATTCACAAAGATTCTGACCGTAATTATTGGATGGATAGTACAGAAGCAAAACAATACGGCTTAGTAGATAATGTTTTGGAAAGAAAAAAATAAAAAATCAATAAATCATTTGCCAAGCCAATCATTCCAACTAATCCAATCTTTTTTATAAAAAGTGTTTGGAGATGTTGGTATGTTTGATGGCATTTTATTCTGTTTTGTGTATTTTCTCCACTCTCTATTGGATTTGATTTTTAATTTATGAATTAATTCTTTAGATTCTTTAAAAGGCAAGAATATTTTACCTATCCAATCGTTCCAAGAAATCCAACCTTTGTCTTTGTAGCATTTATCTGGATTGCTTGGAATATCATTTCTTTTATTTTTACAATATTTTAACCAATCATCATAAGATTTTAATTTAAGAGAACGGGCAAAATTTCTTGCTTCTAAAAAAGATAAACTTTTTTTTGAAATTAATCTATTTGTTCCAAACCAATCTATGTAAGATATCCACCCTTGATTTTTATAAACTTTATGAGCTTCTATTGGAATATTTATAGG
>Ga0208375_1000844_pt1 | contig 38873 bp, 56 predicted proteins | sample RifOxyD1_FD_184038 | JGI IMG/M metagenome (GOLD analysis project Ga0208375, IMG submission 184038) | Soil microbial communities from Rifle, Colorado - Rifle Oxygen_injection D1 (SPAdes) | ecosystem: Environmental > Terrestrial > Deep subsurface > Rock core/Sediment | place: Rifle, Colorado... | reverse complement strand
CTGCCGCTACCAGTGCTGCTGAGGTGTCGTAGAAGACGCGTGCATTAGGAAGACTGCTTCTAGTCGTGTCGACTTCTTTGTCATCGCCAGGAGCCCACGTGAAAAGTGGTAGTCCTCCAGCCCAATGACAAATGGGATTCATGTGCACGGCCGACCGTCCTTATGGATTACGGAAATCAGCCTGGAATACACACTGCATTGCGGTACCGTCGTAGTAGGCAGTGAGAATATCGACGGCATCGTTAGTACCGGTAAGCGCTGGGATCGCACCTCCAGGAAACTTCCAAATGACGTCATAGGTCATCGCTTGCAAAGCGGTTGGTGCCGTAGGTTGCACGATTTCAATCAGATAGGTAAACCCCGCAACCATTCCGGTTGGGATACCCAATTGCCGTGTGTCGCCCGCAACAGCTCCAAGGGCGATGTTGAACGTGTTAGACAATGTTGTGTTGATGATGACGCCAGCGACATTGTCGACAACTGCAACTTGGGCTGATCCCTGTGCCCGGGTAAACGTGTTGAGCCGATTCAACACATGGTTCATGTCGATGCCGATAGCAGTCCAGTTGGACACGCCATCAGCGATGAACAGCGCCGCCCCGCCTGGCGGAATGGCATATGTCAGGGCACCGTTGATCGTCTCCGCACCGAAGGCATCGACCGTGACGCCGTAGAGTCCGTTGGTGGCCACATCCTTGATGGCGCACCAGCGTCCCGCACCGTCGAACACGGCAGCACCGGCGAGTTGCGGCAGTGCCTGCGTAATAATGGCAGCGGTCGAATCGACGCGGAGGAAGCTGCCATGCGCCGGAGTGGCAACGGCACCGCCGGGCGCGACGCCAGGAGCAGGGTTGAGTCGCAGTGCTTGGTCCTGAACGTTCTCCCACGTCGTGTTTCCAACCCACGCCGCTTGCGGCTCCATGATCTGGGCGCTGGGAGAGTTGAACCGATGAAACTTCGTGGCCGTTCCGATGCCTTGAAGTACACCGTTCCAGATGACCGAGTTGTCACCTAGAATAAGATACAATCCATGTACTAGTGGAATGTCGATTACGATGATTCCAGGGTTGTAGAACCCGATGGTTGAGTTCTCCAGGTGGAAGTAGACAAGGGTGCCAGGCGCACCAGTCGAACGGAAGAACGGGACCGTTCCAGGGGTGGAGTACAGATCACTGTCATCGACAACTTCGATGATAGCGCCATTGCCGAGATCGGCGACTGGAGGCGTAACGGTACATTGATTGTTGACGATGATGTTTCTGAACGTACGCAGGTTGGTAAAGCTGGCCCCATTGAGAATGTCGACAAAAGTTCTGGCGTTACCCGTGCCACCAGGCATCCCGCGCCACTCGACGTTGAGCATGGCGTACGGGCCACCGGCCGGTATCTGACACGCGCCGAGTGTGTCGTCGAACTCGATGACTCTCGGACCATCACGCAGGATCAGGGTGGTGTAGAGGCTCGCCCACGTCGTGAAAATGTTCTGGCTCGGGTTAGCGACGCCGCCCGGTCGGAACACGAAGACGTTCGAGAGCGCAGCACTCGGATCGACGACGACGCTCCAGTTGGAGACGCCGTCGCTGATGAACTCTGCAACACCGCCTGGAGGGATGGTGTATGTCGCTGCTCCGTTGATCGTCTCAGCCCCAGGCGTGTTGACGATGACAGGGTTGATCCCCGACGTCTCCTTGATCGTGACCGATTTGCCGTGGGTGTAGAAGTACGAGCTGCTGGCGATGATTGGGAGTGGCTGTGTAATCGCTCCAGCGGTGGCGTCGAGACGAACGAAAGACCCTGGGGTGTTCGTCAGATTGACTGGTGCTACCGAGGGAACAGTACCGCCGGCCGGAACGAGCTGGAGTGCCTGCGCCCTGGTGCTGCTGATAGTTATCGTTCCGAGCCAGTTCGATTGCAGATGTCCGACCGCCGCGCTTGTCGATGTCAGCATCAATATCAGCGTCGCCCCAACAGCACCGCCAAGCTGACGCTTGTAAACGGCAGACATTTCTTGGACGTATACATACACGTTGGTTCCTGCGATTGCTCCTCCAACGGTAGGTACTGCATTGGCGTAGAAGCCGAGAGTGCCAAAGTTATGAAGCCAGAATGCTACGTAGTCTCCAGCGACAAGGTTGGCGAGTGAGAAGAATGGTACTACGCCTGCGCCGGCAGATATGTCAGCGGTCCAAATGAAAACCTGCTCGCCGGACGCGAGGTCCGACACCGGAGAAGCCGAAGGCAGAACAGCTAGCGTTGACACCGTAATATTGCCGGTGAACTTACGAAGTGCGGTGAACGTCGCACCGTCTGCACACACAACCGCATTTGGCGTGAACTCCGTAGTCCAGCCCGTCCACGTCACATCCGTCATGTCGTAGGGCGTGCCTGGAACGACGGGCGCCGGGATCACGCACGGGCTGACGATGGAGTCGTCGAACTCGATTACCTTCGGCCCATCACGTAGAATCAACGCAGCGTAGAGGCTTGGCCAGGTTGTAAAGATCCCCTGTAGAGGATTAGCCACACCACCAGGACGGAACACAAATGCGGTTGCTGGTAGATTTGCCTGCGGATCGTAGGTCAGTGTCCAATCACTGACACCGTCGCTTACAACTAGTGCTGATCCGCCTGGTGGAATCGTGAAGTTGGCCGCGCCGTTGATGGTCTCGGCACCAAACCCGTCTATGACGATTGTATTGAGACCCGACGTCTCTTTGATGAGTACCCACCGACCTGGGCTAGCAAACACCGTCCCACCGATTGCAGGTAGAACCTGCGTAATAGAACCGGCCGTGGCATTTAGTCGAATGAATTGTCCTGTACCAGCCGCGACACCAGCTATGGCAGGCACCACACCTGGCGCAGGGTTCATCCTAAATGCTTGGTCCTGATAGGTATCCCACGTCGTCGCACCAAGCCACGCAGCTTGTGGGTTTGCGAAACGTGCAGACTCAGCAACGAACTGATGAACCTTCGTAGCAAGTGCAGCACCCGCCAACGTGCCTTGGTAGACGGTAGAAAACTCTCCGATGCCTAGATACAAGGCCGCGTTATTGGGCACGCCTCCGATAACCACCTGGCCTGGATTGAAGAAGCCAAGGGTGGCAACACGATCAAGTTTGAATGCTACGACTTGACCGGCAATGAGTCCCGCGCACGAGAAAAACGGCACTGTTGCAGCTGCGGAATAGACGTCGACATTGTCAAGGATCTCGACCATGTCGAAGTTCGCAAGATCCGCGACCGGAGAGACAGCAGCGTTGGTGTTTTCGATGAACAGGTTCCGTTGAAAACGCCGAAGCCCTGTGAAGCTGGCACCGTTGGCGATCTGGACGTAGCTCCCTACAACACGCCCTTCAAGACCTCGCCAAAGTGTATCCGTCATGTCATACGGACCACCAGCAGGAATCACACAAGGCGATACGATAGAATCGTCGAACTCAATCGTTCGAGGGCCGTCCAACGTAACCAGTGCAGCCATCAGGGTTGGCCACGTCGTGTATATGTTGGCCGCAGCTACACCGCCCGGACGGAAAACGAGCACCGACGCAGCAACACCAGCTCCAGCACCACCTAGTCCAGCCTGGAAGGGTTGGATCGGTAGTGCTACAGTGGTGTCAGGACCGAACGCGCGCTCGATGGTGTGCCAGGCTTCGACTAGGACATCACAGCTAGCCATCACCGCGCCGTTGTTCTGTACGGTCAAATTGACCGTATCAGTCAAGGCCAGAACGCGGGAAAAAGCTGAATCGGACGGCTTCGTTTCATCTGGTCGTACAGGACGACCTTGCCAGTTCAGTCCGTGTGGGAGTGTTGCCTGCCCACCAGCTGGCACATTGACGAAGCTGATGATCTGTTTGAGGATAGTTGCCACGCAACCAGCCTAACATGATCACAGTTTCGATCAAAGGAAGGCTGACGCACGCAACTACAATGAAGTGATCGCAATAGCGATCACTTTTGAGATGCGCTATGGAGTGTTAATCAGCGCAGTACGCTAGTTCTTCGGCACTTATCACACCGATTGTTGGGGCAGTAGCTGCTAGTCGTTGCCACTCAACCTCGTCAACATCGCCCTTTTCGATTTTTCCAACCTGTCGAAGCTCGCCCTTCTCGTCGTAGAAGAACTCCTTACCTGTGAGGTTTCCGAAAGAGTCGTAGAACTCGATTTTGTCTACACGGCCGTTCACGTAGACCACGTGCCTGCCGCAACGGTAACCGTTTCTGTAATACCCTTCAACGGACTTGCGAAACAACTCACCGTCTTTGTCGAGGCGTTGTAGATACGGAGCGTCTAAGTCGTACAGTTCACGTTCCCATACAGCATACGGTCCCTGTCGTCCGAGGCTGCTCATACAATATACAGCTGCATCAGCTTCTGCGTACTGTTTCTTCTCGACTTCAATCCATGCTCCTTCCGGGCAAACGACTCCGTGGTACTGTATAGGTTTGTCATGACAAGCCGTCTGACAGGCCGTCAGCAGTAACGCTATCGAAAACAGTGTCCGAGACATTTCTCTAACCTTCCGTCTCGATGTCACCAGGAATTACTAGCTTACCAACGGCGCTGAGAAACCCAGAAAGCGGCATGATGTTCTCCAAGAAGTACCTTCCCGCTTTGTAGCCAGCACAAGTGTTGTCCATCGGCAACCACCCGTCGACGCCGTCACTAAACTCACAACTACCATCGACCCGCCGCCCGATCCCGAAGTTGATTGAGCCTAGATGTGCAGCCCTCTCGGGGATTACCCGTGCCCCTTCGTGCTCGTTCCTGGCCCACGTGTCGGATACAAGACCCCATGTGTCTTCGTTGTCCCGTTGCCGCTTCTGCCACCCACGCGCATCGCTGCCCCATGCACCAGCTTGCAACAGTGCTTCGTGATCGGCGGGGCTCATCAGGTAGTCGTTCTGCCTGGTCACCATCACGATGTTGAGACCTGAGATCTGTCCATCACGCCCCTCTTGCCCGTAGAAATACGATACGGGCTTCCCTTTCAACGTGTCCCGTATTACGGGTCCGACACCTGCAACACGGACACGACTAATAGCCACTGGTTTGCTACCACGCCCTACGATTTCGAGGCCAAGTGTACCTTTGTTGCCGAGGGAGTTCTTGTCTGCTGTAGCGATGACATCCTTGTCGCCACCGAACATCTTTAGGCAAGCTACCAACATCTCACGCTCGACGACAGCATTTGCGATGCTTGGATTTGCGGCCACTTCGTTTGCCGCACGGATCCGTCGCATGTCGTCAACATTCAAGGTGTGGGCTTGGTCCTCGAAGATACTCCTGGCTTGGTATTCGGCTACGTTCATGGCCGCAGCCTGCAAGAAACAGAAAGACAAAATTGCTGCTTGTTTGTCTTTGTTGTTGCCGCTAGCGAGCCCTTGTTGAATTGCAGTTTTGGCCAGCGATGACATTTGATTACTAACACCTGCAACGGTGGTGTTTACAACCAAGCGCGCAACCTGTTCACCATGTCCGTAAAATACAACAGGCGCCTTTTCTCCCGCGTCAAGAATTTCCTGCGCCACACTCCTGTTGAGAGGCTTTTCTGCTACTTTCCATATGTTGGCTAGCACTTGTCCAAACGCTACACTACCAATCGCAACCAACAGATCTTTCCAATCCGGGCTAGGTGAGCTGGTGATAAGTGCTCGCCCCTCCCAGTGGTGCACAGCTTCTACGTAGTTGCCGAACAAGAGACCGAACGAGTCTGCTGTCTTTCTCCGTTCGGTCATGAGCTGATCGGCTACACCTGGTTGTGGCTGCGGTGCGGCCTGCGCTGTTCCAGGTTCGCCGTAGCGCTTGGCGACGTTTGTTTGCTTGCCAGGCTGGCTAGTAGTAGATGTGGTGTCGGTAGTCGTTGACGGCGTTACTGACGCCGCGGTGTGTTGTTGTCCCGCCAATGTCGCCTCCCAATCAGTAAATCAAATCTTGTCGTACGTTTTACGGTTGAACCCTACGTTTTCTTCTCTAGAAAATTCAAAAGCCGCCCGTAGGCGGCTTTTGCGAAGAAAAAAGAGGTCGAGTTGAAGCGCTGAGTTGGAGTGCTAAGCAGGACTTGAACCCGCATTGGTCAGTTTATCAGACTGATGCCCTACCGTTGGGCGATTAGCTTGTTAGCACTTCTTGCGGACCTCTTTAGTGGTGGGTTCTGGAGTCGAACCAGTTTGCTGCGACCTTACCCACCTAATACTTCTGCTACCGAGTTAGTAACCTTGATTCTTTGCTCAGGTGTAAGCTGAGTGCCTTATCCATTAGGCTACGTCTCAGTTGGTTGAGATGATGGGACTCGAACCCATAATTGCTTGTTAGGTCACCCTATTGGTAGCTCGAAGCAAGAAGCAGTCTACAAAAGGGGTATGACGTTGTCAACGACGATCATGCACTTTGTTGTATCCAATGGATTTTATTGATTGTTTTCTGTGTTTTTCTTGTCGCTTGTAACCCAATAACGTATCTGCTGTGCCAGTTTGAGTGCTTCAGGAGCAGGTAGCCAGACGATCAACCAGTCCCGTTCTTCTACCGTTCTTGTTACCTTCATACCTCACCTAGTCTCAGCTAACCACTCCGTCAACTGTTTCAGGATGCGCTCCCCGCAAGGACGGACTGGGCAATCCGGTTTGTGGTGTGACGTGTGAAGCAACCCACCGCACCATTGACAACGACGTGTATGAAACAGCGATGACGATGGATCATCTACCATGTAGACCCACTGCCAAACAGCTAGATGCATCGGCGAGCAAAACTGTGATTGTAGTGGTTTACACTTAGAACACAGCATTCTGTTTTCCTTACGGGATGTAACGCGGAAGCTCGTCGACGACGCCCACACGAACGAGCCTACGAATTTCAGATCGCCACTCTTTGGTTATCTTGCAACAACCACAAGTCACGTCTTCAGCATTTGACGTAACTGTCCAACCTCTTCGAGAATAACCACCGCTGGTGAGTCTCTTTCCGCAAGCGGTCAGTATCTCATGATAGGCGTAGTGTTCGTACTTTCCACCCAGAGGCGAAGAGACACACTCCATACGCACTCGAAGCGCTCTAGGAAGAAAATGCATCGTGGCACTCAAACTAGTCCTTCGGAATCGGAAACCGCCGATCGAGTTCTGCTACAACAAACGGTTTCAGTCGTTGTATTGTCTGGACTTCTCGCTGACCCGTTCGCAAGTCTTCCACTTTAGGAAGTCCGAGAAGTGCACCAATCCCAAAACTTGTTTCGGGCAGCTCATCGATCTTTAGTTGTAAGGTGTCTGGGGTAATGCCGTCAGATGCTAAAACGCGGTTGTCTACGAGGATTGTGATAAGAGACGTTGTTGGCAGCTTTTTGCACATTGCATGTAGCTGGTCGTCTGAAGCCTCAAGGATTGACTTGCAATATTCGTCGTTCAAATTGCACCTTCCTAGTATTTCGACACCAACACGGAGACTGTGTCGTCTGAGATGTCGACGGAAAGCCCAGGAAGTCCGGTACCGCTTTGAATGATATACTCAACCAACGTCGTCCAGAGTATGGCAGCGACGTTGATGTCAACACCGCAGCGTTTTGCTACAAGCGCGTGAAAATACGAGTCTGATACGACACGATCTGCAACGCGGAGAGTACCGTCCAACAACAACTGCCCCTCCTGAACTTCCGACAGGATCGTGCCGAGCGAGAGGGCTGCTTCCACAACCACTAAAGCCGCATGCTGGTCGACGGGGTCAGCGTTGTCCCAGAAGTACCTAGCAGCCTGTTCGGGGATACTCCGACCGCGAAGATGATCGCGAATCGCGGGATTGCGTTCGACAAGGCGCCGTCCGATTCCGAGCATCTCGCTGTGCAGTACCTGAACGATCGCGATGCTGCCTTCATCCGATGTGGCGGAATCCAATAACGCCTCGTATCTGGCTGAAACCTTCAAACCGAGTACGGCCCGCGCCAAGTCGATTGCCTCGTCAATTACCGTGACGAGTTGAGCTGGCGTCGAGAACTGCTCGCTGCGGTAGCCAAGGTTGGCGATGGCCGCGAGTGTCTCCTCAAGTTCGGCGACCCGAATATCAAGTTCGTCGCGTTCACAACGCGGGCACTTATCGACGGCATCAACGTCAAAGTTGACGTGGACTGAACCACAAGCACATTCCTTTCGCCCTACTTCGTGCTCACTCATAACGTCCTCTCAGAACTGTGTTGTACTGGTTGGCGTGACGTAGTAGTTTACGTGCTTCGCATTGTTTGCGAGGAACGTCTGAATAGCACGTGCTGTGTACGCAGCTACGATCGCAATGAAGGGTAGATGGTCACCATCCTCGCACGTCGCAGCACCTACAACGTTCTCATCATCAACAACGAAATTCTCGGTCCACACAATCCTGCCAAAGGCACCATCAGCGGCTAGCGCCCCGTGCAGACAAGGGATGTTGTGCTTACGTACGTAGTCCTGAACAAGCCGACGGCTCACACCATTGTCGAAAGTGTCTACAACGAGCCCGCTGCCGCCAAGTAGCTTATCTACGTTGTTCTCAACCAACTTGTTCGAGACCGTTTCAATCTTGATGCCGTAGAGAAACTGCATGGTCTGTTTAAGAGCATCAACTTTGAGCTTGCCCACACTTGGCTTGCCGTAGAACTGCGAGAGAACGTTGTGCGCGTCGACACGATCGAAATCTATGACAGTGAGATGACACGGTAGGTTGCGCACGAGAAGCACAAGATGCGATCCGAGTGCCCCTGCACCGCAAACAACAACCCGAGGCATGTTTAGTTGTGACATAACGCCACACCCTGATCGAAGACACGTTCCTAAAAGGGCACCAGTCTATTTGCTCACTGATCCGTATTCTACCCACCGCATCAAAACTCCAGTATCTTCTTCGCGAACAACCTCGAAGTCGCAAGCACGATAGAAAGCGATTTGATCCCCTTGTGGTATGTCGTAACCACCGGGTGTCACAATCATCCCTTTACCACCTTGTGCGGTTACTGCGCCTTTGAGTCGACGTAACAACTCCCGCCCAAGTCCTTTTCCTCTAAGCGATTTCGGAACTAACACACGGTTGATCCACCAAACAGGACCAGCAATAGACACGTCGTCGACTGCTGTCCCCCTCCAGAGCTGTGCTTCGGCGCATGCAGATCGTAACATTCCATCAGCACGATAATAGACGCCGACGCTTGGCCACGATGGAGACGTCTCTACACGAACATGCCAAGAGTTAGGATCTGTGTCCATTGTGTACTTCCTGTTGAGTTTACTCCACGTGGATCACACCAATCAGATCTTCTTATCACAACTATATCTACAACGGCCACCGTCCCAACTGCTACCAACTATCTTCCATTCGTCATGGTAGTAAGGTCTTGTCTCGTCTGGCATTACGAGACACCGTACAGGCGAACCGTGTGGTGCTACGTAGCCGACGAAATCATCAAAGAAGACATCGATTTTGAGATCGCGAAGCAGCACGGCCTTACAGGCTTCCCCGTGCACATCATAGTCAGCTGAGTACACGTGATCGTTTGGGATCATATCAAAGGCGTTGAGCCGTAGCGTTTCGATAATGCCATCCCTGTCTTTCATATCAGTAATGACGAAGACCTCAACACCACTTTGCAGCAATCGTACAATCAAAGGGCGAAAAACTTCGGGGTACTTGGAGAGCACACCACCTATGTCAAAAGCGACACGTAAAGCCCTCTCCTCCACCTCCGAGGTGTGAACCGGCCCGTTCCAACCAATCACGTCGTCGTGCGCGTCCAGCATACTGCTACCGCTCATGCCGCCTCCAGCTTCCGGTTACGAGTCCAGGTCTTCCGGTGGGGTCTAGGCTATACACGCGACCAATCTCAAACGCCTGATGTACCAACTCCTGTTTGCGGGCGTCGTCTGTCTCAGCACAGACAGCAGCATATAGACGATCCCATTCTGCGTAGGCTGCATCAAGTCCTGGTAGCAAGAGCAATCGTGCGATCACGTCCTGCTGTACACCGATCAACACGCGTAACCAAGAGACGATCTCAGACTCGGCCCAACGTTTTGCGGCTTCTAGCTCATCGAACACACGACGTGGAGCCACCAATGTACTGCCGTCATACACCACAACAGACCAGTGACAGCCCCAATCACATCCTATTACCGCGTCGTAGTCAATGACGGCCAAGACTCCTATGTCTGGGATATTAAGAGTAATCTGTTTTTCGTCGCCACACCATTCAAAAACCATCACAGCCCCACATCCAACAGCTTCCAAGCTGCGTCTTCGTCAAAAGGTTCGCCGTAGTCGAGACGTGCGTCAGCAGCTAAAGAGCGCGCGTCCATGGCACCCCGTTTGACCATAACATCGATTGCAGCAGCCATTCTATCCGCGTCTTGTAAACGTGGCACGTTTTCACTTAGACACCGCGTGGCCTCTTCTAACCGCTGTACGCGAGCGTGTTCTAGTGCAAGTTGTTTAGCGTAGGAGTCAACAGTAGCAAGCGCCGGTCGATGACAATTAGGGCACTCTCTGGTCTGGATTCCGTTATCGACGCCTGTCACCTCACCGTTGAAGTTCACTTCACACCCTGCACAAGAGAACTCCCAGTCGTTACGAAACGTGGGCGCGTACGGCAAATCTATGATGTGATGCAACCATTGTGTGATATGTCTTAGCTTGTTTCGTCTGGCGTTTTCGATGATGTCACGGTTCAGCACGCCCTGCTTAGCTGCGATATCAACGGCTGCAAAAACGTCACCGACTTCTACGGATAGCCACTCAGAGTTACTCGACGATCTGCTGTCTGGATACCGTTGATCAGGTCCGTGACGAAGAATCTTCGCCACTGCTTGTATAACCTCTCCGCACTCCTCAGCTAGGATGGCAAGCGCTTCGATTTCTTCAGACGAGAGTGGATCACTCATTTGACCTCAATCCAATCCCTACTGTGTCGCTCTTGACGAGCTTGTCGACGTCCCAGTAGTCAACCACATCGTCGATCATCGCGACGCACTCAGCGTACGGCGTGTTCGGCACGTTCGGGCCTGCCCGGAATCCGTACATGTCCGAGTCATCAGCGACGTACGTTATCGAAGCGGCATTGTTGTTCCGCATGAACGTGAACATCACCCGCCCTGCGACCGCGTAGGTCATAAGCGTCGTCGGAGTGGTGCCGAACTCCCCTTTGTTTCCTCGGTGCTGCTCCATCTTGATGCGAGGTATAAGCTTTCGGTATGCAACCCGCACGAAACGTTGCCAGGCGTGGTCGATCACCTGCATTTGTGCGCCGAAAAGACATTCTAGTCGGGTGCCGAGCCACTCTCCCTGCATCGAGAGAATCGGCATCAGCCGTACCAGCTCGTGTACGACGAGCCAGCGGTGCAGGCCGCCTTCGTGCAGATTGATGAGGTCGGGGATCTCATAGCCGGTCTCGGCCTGGTACGCGGCGCGGAGTGTCACCCAGCACGGTTCCGTGCGAAAAGCGCTGAACGCCTCCACGAGGTAATAGCCTAAGTCGTTGAACCAGTTGATCCCCATTACTTCGTTAGGGACGTGCGGGTCCGCGAGGTAGTCCGCAAGGGCGTCGGTAAGCAACAGCTCACCTCGGGTCGGTCGATAGCCGACGCGTCCGTAGCCGTCCGACGTCTGCGTACCCCTGGTGAGAGTGAAGTGACGTAGCGCAGCGATGAAATCCTTTTTCTGTTCGACGGTCATGTGTGCGCTCCCCGCCAGATTGTCTGTCGACCTGATTGATGCCGTATCGCCACAGGAGCGGGCGTCTCAGAAACGATTTCCTTACTGCACTTGAAGCAGCGCATCACCGCACGCCGTAGCGCGAGTTTACTGAGTCCTTGTCTGTCCAATCCTTGGGACACCAGCGACCTGGTTTAAGCCACGTCTGAAGTAGTTCGTTTTTGAGATGTTGTATCGCCATAGGATCGTCGTCGGAGATTACTCGTCGCCCTTCAGAAACGAGATTGTCTTTCACGTGGTCGCGGGTTTCGACACGACTGGCGCTGGTGCTAGTTATCAATCCATCTTCTATTGTAAGCTCCCATTCGGCCCACGGTTGTATTGAGTTGTACACATCACCACGGAATGAGTGACGACTAAAGTACACGATCGGCCAGCACTGATCGCATTCGCTGTAGACACGAATTATGCCTGTGAAACAGCAAGGCTGTACAACCGTCGAGAACGCCGCTGTTAACGGCATTGGCAGTGTTTCACCCTCTTGAGGTGTCAAGATCACCCAATCAGACAATTGTTTAGGGCCGATTGGTGCGGTATAGAAACGGTTTCCCAACACAAAATAGGAAGCCATTTCACAGGCTAGATCCTTGGTCTGTAGCTCACGATCCAATGAGTGAATGGCTTCACCGCAAAGCAGCGGGTTATCTAGGAAGTGTACAGTGTCAAAGGTGCCCATCTACACCCTCTTCACAACCCGAAAGGCGTCTTGCTGCGGATCATCAATAGACGATATGGCCGTACCTCCGTAGGCTGAAATCGATCGACCACAAAATCCGTGAAGTCGACTTGTGGATCGGCAGGAATCCCAGGGATGTCGCCGTTGCGAACAGCCTCAGCTGCCCAATTCTTGACGTCGTTGTCGGACGCATCAAAGAAGACTGGGTCTACTAGTTCGCCGTTGGTGCCGGCCCAAGTAACGTTCAATCTGGCTTCGTTGTCGTTCACAATCTGCTCCTTTCAGAACTTCGAGAGACGTCTAAGCTCAGTAGCCCACGACGGCTCGGCATCTAATCGTGTTAGCTTATAGTCATACTTGCCTGGTCCTTCCCAGTGCAAGATCACAACACAATCCGCACTAGTAATCCACCAAGAAAGCCGTTTTGCTAAGCCCAATTCGATCGCGGAAAAGGTCGTCAGATCTACGTATGACGGCCCAGGAATACCGCTGCCAGGATGACTATGTGCAAAACCGCTGATGTTCTCACGGTTGTCCCAAAGCTGTTTCCACAGAGTAGCACTATCAGGAAGGCTGCCGCTCGTTCTGGCTGATGGGATATGCCAATAGATAGGCTGCCCGTCAAGACCGATGACGCTGCCGGTCTCGATCATACTACCTGCTTTCTGCTTCTCTTTTTGTTCTCTAAAAGCTGCTAGCATCCGTGCAGCCGTGTCATCTGGCACCCGTTCAGGTACGAAGGTTCGCAAGTCCACTTCGCTGAGCACGATCGGCTGCATGAACAGTGAGGCTTCCCCATCGTAAAGCTCTACAGCACGTGGTCCCGAAAAGCGAATGCGGATATGCCCCTCGTCGGTGACAGCGATCCTCACCCAGTCGAATGAGTGTTCAATTATCCTCACTTGATGCTCCTGGTAGGCGCTCTCGGAATCGAACCGAGAATGGTGTTTAGCTATATAGCTTGAATCAACCCCGCGCCTCGAACGGTAGGATTACCGTTTCTTGGCACACCACGAAAACCATTCCGCGCCCTATCGTCCAGACTAGTTTGGCAATTCCGGTTGATCTACGTTCAATCTGAACGGTGAGACTATGATGCGTGGTTCGACGTAGACCACTTTCACGTCTTTGCCACCAGGATCTTTACACAACACCCAAGTACCTTCGGCGGACGCTGGTGAGAACAGCCCGTTAGGATCCGCTTGTGGCAAAGCGATGTAGCTGCCCTCCTTCGGCCAAACGAGCTTCTCAGGTGACGTAAACTGTGTTGCACACGGGATACCGTAGCCGATCGAATCGCACAAGAAGACCAGCTTAGCATCGTGGTCACCGACGAGGTACGTATACGTCACCAGCGTATCTTGGTCGCGTAGCTCGTAGATGTCCTTGAGAAGCTTCCGCTCGCGAAAGTTCTTGATGGCAGGCATACCCACCTGAGACGTTGCCTCAGCCAGGATCTTTTCTTGTTGCTTGGTTTGTTTCGTGTCGCTGTCACTGCGTTTGCCGCACGCGCCACATAGCAATCCGGCTACCACTATCGTTAGCAAAGTCTTCATTGTTGTCCTCCCAAACGGTCCCGACGAAGTTTCGAGATGAAGTCGCGTAGATCCGCGGGCAACTTCTCAACATCGTAGTCTGCAACTCTGTGTAGGATGATCGAGGCTAGAGCGTCCTTCTGTGCGGGTTCGGCTTTGACGTACTCGAACGCCATGTTTTGGAGTTCTTGTACCATGCCTTGATTGTAGGATTTCGATTGTTCAAAAGTCTCTCTTCGGACTTGTTCCTCCTTGGGCGCGAAATACTTATATGCGAAGAAGTTGGATCCTTGAACAATCCAAGCGACACCAAATATTAGGATAAGTACGCCGACACACGCCAACACAGTTTTCACCGTAGTCATTGGTTCTCCTCGTGCTGTGGGTCGGAGTTGCACCGACTTCCAAGACTCGGTATATCAAGCGCGATTGTCCCTGTTGTAGTATCTTGGATCACTTAACAAGCCGTCGTTAGCTTGCAACCACAGCTAAGCGCCTTCACACATGGCGTAGAACAACTAGTACACCTTCGCGATCTGCTTGCCTAACTACCGCAGGGAGAGATTCCAAGGAAAACCTTGTATCTCCTTTTTCTCCCGTCTCGTGACTAGTCAAACAGATACCGGCGCTGCAGATTCTAAGGTTGTCATCGCACACTGCCTCGAAGCGTCGACCGTCTAGCCGATAACGCACAACGTGCTCACCACGACGTTGTCCAAGACGGTGGTCGAGAAGTTCAGCACCGCCGACTGCTAACGCAGCTTTGGCTGCCGCACCAAAATCGATGACAGCAAGCTCACGCCTCGAAGCACCATCTCCCAACTGTCCAAGCAGTCGTCGTCTACGCTCTTCACGAGCTTGGCGCTCAGCCTCCTCTTGCCGCAACCGTTCGAGTTCTTGACGTCGGCGATCTGCCTCGGCCCGCTGCCACGTTTCCATTCTGAATGCTGCGTCTAGTGCCGGTGTTACGTCTTTGACATCAGCAACACTGTTATGTTGGTCCAAGAAAGCTTCGAGCACAACATCTTCAGGGCCAAGTTGCATTTCCTGTTGCTTGTAGACAAGCGGGCCGCCTTCATAGACACGACCAGCTTCGACACGCACGAAACGGTCAAGACCAACCTCCAACAGATGTACACACTCCGAAAACTCGACGATCCGCCTCGGATCCGGATCTACTTTGGTGTTGTCTGGAACAAGACGGTCCCCAACCAAATATCCTTTGACAGACCAGCCAAGTTGTTCAGGCTGTGGCTCGACAGGCATTCTTGCTACTGCTACACGACCAGCTAATCCGAAACTGTACCATCCATATTCGACAGGAAGTTTGTCAAGCGCCCAGGAACGTGTAGTAGAACGCAGAAGTCTGCCTCCTACCCACGGCAAGACAACAGTCTCATCTTCCTTTGCCAGTAGATCATGCCACCCCATAATCAACCATCACGCCTTGTACGAGCGCCTTCTACCATAGCGTATGCAACACGCATGTGATATGTCACATCACAATTTCTCAGACTGAGACCGCGTAAGACGCTTCTGAGAACGTCCTCACACGCCTGGTAAGGCTCTTCTGGTAGAGGTGACAATGAACGATCCAACTCCAAAATATCTTGGACGTAGCGATCTTGTGCTTCTCTTATCCGATCTGGAAGTGATTTTCGCATTTGGTATCACAGTCCAAGTTTTGCACGGAAGCTTGCTTTAGTGTCTTCTATACCCTTTTCATAGCTCTGTTGTTGAAGCTTTTGAGTAAGATGGTGGACGACTCGGTTGAAAAAAGCGCGGTCGCCAACATCTGCAGCTGCCATAATTTCCTCAGCAAAGTCAGCAGACCGACCATACTCGTGTCGGCCGTAGCGCTCTCCTTGTGAGGTGAACGAACCGAACACACGACGTTCGATCTCCTCTTTGGAGTAGTAGCTATTGCTTTTCATCCACCGACCTACGCACTGTTTAGTGCTTTGTGCGTACCTGACCCTGTACGTTGACTCGAACCCTCTCGAACGGTTCAACGCACTTCATCACCTTGTCGGCATCCACCACAAGATCACAGATAACGTCCTTGGTTGTGCCGAGATCGCGTTTGTAGATCACCCAGTCACTGTCAGGCACAGCTCTTAGCTGTTGTTTGAGCAGCTCTTGAGATGCTCCAACACACTTCGTCGGCGTCATTCCGTTCGTAGGATCTGTTGCGTTTGTTCGGTATGCTGCGTAGATTGTCGGCATAGTTGAGTCCTTGTTCTACAGGTGTTATTGAGGGTCGCTTTAGGCATCTAAGCCCATGCGGGCTTAGGCAATAACGGTGTCTTCAAGATTCGATCGATTAACGTTACACGCGGTGTACGTACGTTTTGTGTAACACCAACAGGAGTTGCGGCAATCAAAGTCTGTAATGTCCTCGGGATCGCGTATGGATCATCAAACATTGCTTCGTCGAGCATGCAGCACGGAATGCCAAGCTGCGTAGCGGTTTCACGAACGGCTCTGCTACGATCAGTACCATACTGGCGTGCCCGCCAGCCTGCTGCACCATCTGCCGCTACAGTTTTCAAGAACCCAAACGCCAAAGGACGAAGCCCAGACGCCTGCACCGCGGTTGTGAACGACGCTGCTTCTTCGTCGCCCACAAAGATGAACAAGGCATCTTCGTCTTCTTTTGGACGATGTATTGAAAGCGCCCTTACGCCTGCGCCATAGTCGGTTCCACCACTGGCTTGAATACCACGAAAAGCGTTCTCTACACCTGCTGCCGACGAGTGCTTGAGAACGATTTCACGAGCTGCTGTATTGAACACGGCAACGTGAAGCTGGTTGAGCGGGAACGCCTGCAAGAACTTGGCGATGCAGACCTTCGCACGATCAATCGATCCAGCCATCGAACCAGAAATGTCGACCAGGAAGTAGACACGGAGTTGACGAACGACTTCCTCAACTGCCTTCTGAACAGCTATATCAGCAGCCTCTTGAAGCTTTTCAGCAACCTGTTTGCTTTGCACGTTGCGAGCGATGTTGGCCGCACGCATATCATCGGAGGCTTTGACAGCCTGCTCCCAACGCCCACGAACATCTGGAACGTCAAGCAACCCAAGCTCTTCAAGTGTCGGCGTCAGAATGATCAAGTCTTTGTCTGAAAGACACGCAGCTTCAATTGCCGCTGCGACTACAGCACGTGTTACACCGACGTCTTTGGGTAGAAGACCTACTATCCGCTTCCAGTCTGGCTTTTGGGCTACGATCTTCTCGCAGACCTGCATCTCGCTAAGTCCTGCCCAAGACTCTGCAGCCTTGACGGCTTCACCGATCGCGAGCGTACGACGACCATCTTCGGCCTGACATTGTTTCCAGCGAAGCGCCTCAAAGAAGTACGGCGTCTCGGGTTTGTACCCAATACGACGCGCCAGCTCCATGACTGTTGTACGGAAGCCTGCCTTGACGAGCCCGTCGAGCATTCTTGGATTCTGTTCGCGGTGCCGCAACCACTTCTCGACAGTCTTCGGCCACCGCCCCAAGAAAGGACGACGCGCAGACAACCCAAAACCAAGATCGTGGTTGATCGCAGCAATCGCCGGTAGCCGCAGGACATCATGGATGCGCAGCAGTAGTTTCGGATTCAGGTCTTTGCCGTCTTTGCGGCGGATCAGCATCATCGCTTCGCCGACGTCGCGGTAGTCCTCGTCATAGAAGGCGATCTTGCCAGCGTCCAGGACAGCAGCCCCTTTGCGTGCTTGAACTAGCATGAACGCAGCAAGCACAACTTTGAGGTCACGGTGCTCTTGGTCGAAGGCGTAGCTAGCCCAACGAGCGGCGAACTCGTTGTCTAGTGTCCAAACCTCAGCGACCTGCTTGTAGAACCACGTTGCGACCTCGGGAAACAGTCCAGCAGGACGATACTCTGCAATCGGCACAGGGCCGCCGTTCATGACCTTGTTGTCTTCGGTAAGCACACCGATACGAGTACGACGAGACTTCTTTCCAACTTTCTCAAGCTTGTAGACGACTTTTTGCCCGTCTTCGACTTTGTAGGAGACAGGCTCCCACCGAACGCCGACACCGAAACGGTGATCGGATGACACGACACCACAACGCCCATGGTACAAGTGGTCACTGTACGTCAACAGCGACCCTATGATGCGTTCAGCAGGGCCGAGATTTTCTTGTATTGGCATCTTAATCGTCCTCTGTTTTACGTGATCGACAGCTTCGATTCTTCGATTACTTTTTCGGCGATCCAACACCGCAACAGTGCCTGATAGGCCGTTCCAAGCTTCTTCGCGATGCGACGCGTTGTCTTTACGTCTTCCTCGCGGAGCAACAAGTGAACCACAACTAGCCTGTCGTTCCTATTCATTCACACGGATTTCTCACAATCGCATGATGTATGTCAAGCTTGCTTTACCAATCCACAGGTTGTTCACAGCTAGACTAGTTGTTTTCTAGTGAGAAAACAGGACCGTCGCCTTGCCAAACATGATCTTCTACCGCAGGAATGTTATCAGGGTCGCCGCCGACGGAAACAAAACAGGCATCACAACAAACTTGCCATTGAGCGACACCAGGAGATCCATCAAACCGTGTGTAACCGATTGGGGTGTCAAACTGAAACCAGTGCCAACTGGTAGCTGTATCGATGTGCCCACAACTAATGATTACGTCACCGTCTTTGGGATTTATCTGCGACATTGCAATGTCTTATTGCTTTGATAGAATGCCTCGACCGATTTTGCGTTGGCCCAACCAGGCCGGATTTCAGGCTGCGTAATCAGTGCGGGATCATAGAACGGGATGTTGCCAGGACCGAAGCGGTGGCCGTTCGTGTCAGATGAACGAATGATGAGGATCTCTTCGCGCTCCGCTGTAAACCAACGGCCGAGGCGCTTCAACGTGTTGCGCACCGCAATGTCTTGTATGTGACAAGAGTAGGACTCTTGGATCGAATAGTCACACCCTGATTGAATATTTGATGGGGCGTTGTCTATACACTCGCTGAACATGCAGATGAAGTCCACGTCAGCTGGACGGTCCTTGAGGTACCGATAGTAGCTCTCCTCGTAGAAGAGCTTGCAGGCGTCGACGAACTCGTAGGCCACGCCTTCGACGATGTGAACAATGCGCCAGTTTCCAACTCCGTACTTGGCATCATAACCGGCGATCTTTTGATCGCGTCTACGCCCGAAGTACCCAGGTCGCTCAACAGTCTCCCAATTCATGGACGGAGTCTACCACCGAGGTATGACAAGCTGTCAACCATCTACGTTGACATAACGGTCACGCAGTTTATCTAGTCTATCTAATGTACTACAGCGCGGACAACGTAAGCGCCAACGATCGGCGCGGTGGTCGAAGCGATAACCGCAATCACATACAATCACAAGCATGTTGACGATCTGCGTCCAATAAGCGTCTACGATTTGCATAGAGCTACTTGCCTGAACGAGCGAGGATTGCTATAAGTACAATATGCAGTTCAAGTTGAATGATCAAGTCAGATGGTCGAGTCAATCAGCTGGGTGCACAGTTGAAAAAGTGGGCACGATTATCGAAGTCGTAGCGGTTGGCGCCGTTCCCACCAAGTTCAAACCCAAAAATGGGTCTGCCACACCGCGCAACCACGAAAGCTATGTAGTACGAGCCTCGAAGCCCAATGGCCGGACGTTGAACTACTGGCCGCTCGTGAGATATCTCAGGCTGCGCCCACTGCATGAAGTGGCTGCTCAGCAGGTAGTCGAGCCTTTGTTTCCCTAGTTCGATCGGCCGCGTCTAGATCTCTTATGGTCACTCACCACCTCAAGGTGAGACCCGTAGTACCAGCCAGCCACAACACCGACAACTGCTACAGCTGCAGCACCAAGCCACGTCCACACGTAGCCTGATGGCGAAACTTCACCAAACGCTGTCGACGTCGGAGTGATGACCACGCCGAGACGATTGGGTACCCAACGCTCTTTCATTTGTTGATGTGTGAGCCATCGTCGATTTCCATCGACGTTTGGATCCATCAACGTCACGCCAACAGCATCAACACTGGTAACCACCACAAAGTGGTGTTGCCCAGGATGCTTGAAGCTAAGGACGCGGGCGATAACTGGAACATCCTTGTCTGTTAGGCTTTTCAATTCGGCTAGCGATCGAAAATGTCGTTGAGTGGCTTTGTAGCCGAGGCCTCGTGCAACCTTTACTACTCGCTTGGCAGTCGCTCCGAAGACAGGACTGACGTGAAGCAACTGTGCCAGAGCTGACTCGTCGATGTCACGGCCCCAATGCTTGAGTACGGCATGCAATGACGCCGCTGAGCAGTTGAATTCCGTGCTTTGTTGAAAAGGCTCAACTTGACCCAACATCAGGCTCGCTCACAGCCTTTCCAGCCCTTCACGTACGCGAAAGCCATATCGCCTAGTTGCAAACGGTAACGACCTACTTGATGCGCAGCGCTACATGCTGCTTTCTTGGTTGGGACGAAACCGATTGATGTGCCTACGACATCGATGCGGTAGCGACTACCAACCTTCTCTATGACGACTGGATACTGCATCGTACGAGCACGAGCACGCTGCTCAGCTGGTGTGCCTGGAATAAGTCCAAGGTCAAGAACAGCCTTCTTTGGTTGCTTTGCCATGAACACAACTTATCACACCGTCAACGGAGTGGCGAAGGATCTTCGGGTTCTGTCTGAGCAGGTAGGTTGATAGTGCCGTCAAGCAATGCACTGTAACAGGCGCCGCAGTTGACTGTTGGCAACGAAGGCTTTCCCTCCTTCGCGAAGTAGTAGTGGAGATGAAACTCGCTAGCTTTGATTGGGCCGTGCCACCCACATGCAGTTAGCACTTCGATGGTCACACCAATTTTCTTGGGTTTGGCTGCGAGGGCTACAAGAAAGTGCTCGACGATCATCGTGCCCTCTGGGGTCTGATGCGGGACTTTTATGGTCACAGCAGCGATCATGAAAACAGCTTATCACACAGCAATGACAACACGTAAATATACCTAATATCTCAGTTGGTTAGACGATCTGGTCAAATCCGGCCGCATCCGGCCACAACAGACAAACAACGGGAAATTGGATCGCTGCTACGATCGTTATGTGTTACTAAACTATTGATGCCACGGCGAAAAACGCCTTCCAAGCCACAAAGCAAAAACGGCAAAACTAAGAACGGCAAGCCTAAAAATGGCAAAGTCGAGCTGCCGAAGCCTGCACTGAAGAAAAGTTGGGCACCGAAACGTGGTAGCGCGAAAGTGTGGATGGAGAAACTAGGTTACACGCCGGCTACGCTACGGTGTCGAACACTTGCAGATATGACAAATTCAGAAATAGCCGCAATAGAGATACAATACGGCGCAAAGGTGCTACGACCAATCCAAGGCAGAAAAGCAATCAGAAAACCACGCCCAGCGGATCCAACTTTCTTGGACGAACCGCTTGAAGTTGTTGTAGATTAGGACATGAGCTTTTTTCAACGGTCTCGTCAACCTCCTCGACAAGTCAAGTATCAAATCGCCAAGGCCATTCAGGGAGGCTGCGTGGTGATGATACACAAGGTGAAGCCGCGTGCTGACGGTGGCAAACAACTTGTCTCTGTAGGACCGTACCGAACAGCTGTTGGTAGAAAGTGGTTTGCGCTCATTACTAAGCAGCAACAATACGACTATGGCAGCGCAGACAGCGCTGCAAGAGCTTTCATAGATTTCGTGGGACGTGATCGGGCATGGGAAGCCCTACAACACAGTTGTCCAAGACACAGACTACGTACGCAGGCGCCACAGAGCCGCTGAGCAAAAGAAGTGATCCCGACAGGATTTGCACCTGTGTAGTCCGCTTTAGGGGAGCGGTGCCTAATCTGTTCGGCCACGGGATCCTTAAGCGCCTCGCCTAAGAGTTGAACTTAGCACGTCACATTTAGAAGACGTGACTGGGCATCCTGGCCCGCGAGGCTAAGAATCATTTCTTGCGTGATCCGATTGTGCAAAGACGTTTTGCACGTGGTATTGCTAGTTTGACTTTATCAAGCCCTGCACGGATTTCGTTTGTTTGACAGGCTTCCTCAGCACCTGTGTAAAAGCACTGCCCGTGTAGGCTGTCACGTCCTATACGTATAGCCTCGTCGAGCCACGGTCTACAATGCGGGTCCAGTTTGAGTTCTGTTCGACGAAGCCGCATCGCTAACCCTTCAGGCGACCGCCAATCTTCGTTGGCGCAAGCCAAAACAGCTTGTGCTAGTAACCTCGCGGCCAACCAGCCCTTCTCGGCAGCTTCACGTCGCTTGATTTTCGACGCCGCTTTGGTTAGCTCGCTGTAAGCGGTGTCAAGAACCTCGACCGCTTCAGCAACTGTTGGTGGGGGTTGTTCAACACCTCCGCCTAGTGATTTTCGTTTGCGCATAACATGCCGAGTGTACCACACGTGAAGCCTTGGAGGCCCTGCTCGGATTCGCACCGAGGATCATGGTTTTGCGGACCATTGCCTTTGCTAGCTTGGCTACAGGGCCAATTTGTACTAAGCTCGAATGATGACAACAAACATGTTCGGAATCTACTCGATTTGCTCGATCAGTACCACTATAGGAGGTACTGATAATCATGGCCCACCACAAACGTAGAAGACCGAAGAGCAGTAGATCCGGTTGCCTTTTTTGTAAGCCATACAAGCATCAACGGGCGAAGGACAGCTTCAACTCGCAACCTGTGCAGGAACAGCGCGAGTTGTTGCTCGAACGTCCCGGGACGCCTGCTAGGAAGTCGCGTAGGAAGGACACCCGCACCTGGTGCCGTGGTAAGGAAGGCGTTCCACATCGTCCTCAATGGATCGATGAAGGATATTGGTGGCACGACTGCCGAGGCGTTTGTTTGGGATACCACACTGATTGGGTGTTGCGCTGCGAAAGTTGTCGCAAGAAGTTGGCGTGGGTGTCCAAATGGGGCAAGTCACGAGTACACATCGAAAAATTCCCTGGCTGGGAAGACTTCAAAGACGCGCCCTACGGCCCGTAATCAACGGCAATCATGATTTATCAACGGGCTTGGTGAGTCCCGTTGATAAATCACGATCGTAATCACCCATCTTTTAGCAACGTCAACGCACGTTCAACATGTTCAGCCTGAAGGCCTGTCTCGTGGCTTGTTTGAACAAGCCAGTTGTTTAGGTGACGCATATCCGCGTCGTCGTCGAAGATAACGAAGGTTTCGACGTCCTGACCGTGCTCGTCGAGCCACGCCTGGATCTCATCGCCGCGCTCGAAGCGGCCGTAACGCGCAGCGGGAACCGGCCGCTCCCAGGACTCCAGCTTGTAGAAGTCGGGCGTCTCGCCAATCACTTCACCAACGAAGCCGTGGCGTGCCAGGACGCCTGCCAACTCCTCGTGGTTGAGCATTTTGCGCCAGGTGGACGAGATCACGACCTTGGCACCGGTCTCAGCGATGAGGTGATTCAAGTGTTTGACAGCTTCTGGATCGATGTGCCCATCTGGCCAACCGGTAAATGTCGTACGTCGAGCGAATGCAACACTGTTTAGCACGCCATCAATGTCCAAGAATATGATCACTGAAACCTCAGCTCGGTTGGGATGACTCGACATATTTGCCAATTGTTGGTGCACCGTTCTAGTATGTTGTTGGGGAGACAGGACTCGAACCTGCGACCTGGTGGGTCAAAACCACCCGCTACCACCAACTGAGCTACTCCCCAAGAGTTCTATATGCCTAAACGAGTAAGTATTTTGTCTAATAAGGCTGCCGTAGAGTATGCTTGTAGCCACGCCAACAGTGTTTCCAGTGCGCTTAATTTACTTCATCTTAGACCGGCTGGAGGTAATTTTAAGGCCATAAAATTGGCATGCGAACGATTTAAAATCGATCTACCAATTTTTCACAACGATAATACACATCGTCATCCCCGAATTCCCGATGAACAAATATTTCGCGAGCGTAGCAAATATACTAATCGTGCTCAAATGAAGAAACGCCTACTAGAGCATGGTGCAAAGGGATTGTGTGCATTGTGCGGAAACGATGGTGTTTGGTGTGGGAAAACACTAACATTGCAATTGGACCACATAAACGGTGTATCTGACGATAACAGAGTTGAAAATCTGCGGTTACTCTGTCCGAACTGCCACTCTCAAACTAAAACCTTTTGCGGCAAAAACACCCCAAATCGATGCTTGATATGTTCAAAAGCGATCTCAAACAAATCCAAAAGATGTCGCCACTGTTCAAGTAGTACACCAAGACCAAACAAAGAAAAAATCACATGGCCATCAACTGTGGACCTTGTTTCCAGGATTAACAACTCATCCTACGTGGCCGTAGCAAGAGAGCTTGGAGTCTCTGATAAGGCCGTTAAAAAAAGAGTCCTGCGCCATATGCCTCTAGAACATTCTGTTGTCAAAACGCAACAAGAGCCACCGGGAGGAGTTGCACCTCCGACCTCATCCTTACCGAGGATGCGCTCTACTAGCTGAGCTACGGCGGCGTTTAGAGCCACGGGCAGGACTCGAACCTGCATACGCAAGGGCAAAGTTGTGAGAGTCACGGCCGTTCGTCTCAAACCTCGTATCCTCCGCTCGTGAGCCTTCGTGCCAATACACTGGCGCCCGATTCATCAGCTCTACATGCTCCCATTTGAGCTACCGTGGCAAACGTAGTAGACTTACGTCGAGGTGAACTTACACAACTATTTGAAGCAGCGAGCTGTGGCATTAGGTATCAGTCTGTCCGAGACACAGCTCGATACGCTTGTACACCGCGTACGTGTACGCACGCAACAAGAGAATCCAACATTCACGAGTTGGCGCGTGTTGCTCAACGAGATTGACGACTGGATCATCGAAACGGTGTAGCGGTCCCAACGAGATTTGAACTCGTGTTTCTGCCGTGACAGGGCAGCGTCCTACCTGGCTGAACGATGAGACCATCGCGGACCATATACTGCCTCCTTAGCACTCCACCCACGTTGAAGACGATCTTTGATTGTGTAATACTTAATAGTGCTTGTTTCAGCCCGCTCCGCCAATGTCTTAGTCTCTTTATCAATCGTCAGGAGGCGGTTATTCCTTCTGTTACGAGCTTGCGTTTTCACTGTTACCCAACGACAGTTCGTTGGACCGTAATTACTGTCATTGTCACGCCTATCCAACTGAGCATTGGGGAACGGTTTCTCTCCCATATCTAATAGGAAATTACTGAAACCGTTTTTACCACGCCAACGACGTGCTACTGAAATACCCCGACCACCGTATCTTGCATAACTCTTGTTGTGAGAATTGTAACAACGTTCAATCATCGCGCGCCAAACATGCCATTCTGCTGTACCTGTTTTATGATGCGTACCCGGATTCACTCCTCCACGTAACAAAAAACGACAGCGCCGGCAACATCTAGACTTTCCGTAACGGATGGTGTTAAGAAAACGAAGTGCGTGTCGACCGCAATTGCACTTGACTACTACACGACGGTTGTAACCATCACATTCAACCTCCCGCAAAATTGTCCAGTTGTTAAAGACTTTTCCTATAACATCTAAACGTGATGGTGGCATCTCCGTCAACCCTCCTCTAGAGCACCCGTCCAATATAGATAATCCTGCCATACAGCAGCAACTGAGTTGCGACTGATTCTAATAGCTAATGCTGGTACAGCACTAGGCTGCCTCGGCTGCCTACAAAGTTTCATGTCCGCCTGAGTAGGTGTGCGTCCACCCTTTTTTGAGTTGCATTCAACACAACACGTTGCAATGTTTGTCCACGTAGTCTTTCCGCCTTGACTACGAGGAGTAACGTGGTCGTAGGTTAGGTCCGCGATTCGTTTTTTGGCTCCACAGTACTGGCACGTGTAGTTGTCGCGTGCGTAGATGTTAATTCGCGAAAATCTCACTTGCTTCCTGAATCTTTTGAATGCGCGAAGAAGACGTACTACAGCCGGTACCTTGATAACGATCGTTGGAGACCGCACGAAACCGTCATACTCTTCGACGATTTCGACCTTCCCTAAGGAAAGAAGCGTCACGGCTCGGCGCCACGAAATTACCTTCACCGGTTCGTATGACTGCGAAAGCATCAGGGTTCTGAGATGAATTGCGGCTTCCATAGCACGCTCCTTTCTGCGTATTCTACGCTATTTTACTAGTGCCAACTGAGGGAGTCGAACCCTCACTCAACAGGGTTTGGATCTGTTGCCTCTGCCAATTGGGCTAAGTTGGCTTATCTGCCACCTGAACTTAGAATCATGCTAACGTCGAGGAATGCAATGGCCTCGTCTAGCACCACCCACTAAAGCCATCGTCACAAGTGGTTGGGCATCTTCTCGTACCATTGGTACAAAGCAAGGCATCCACGGCTCGCTTGATTTCGCAAACGATCTGAATGACCCAATCCGCGCCGTAGCTGCCGGTGAAGTTGTTGCTGCTGGATCAGGTAGTGGAGAGACAGGAAAATACGTCCTGCTCAAACACACCTTCCCGGGCGGGTTGGTACTACTCAGCCGCTACATCCATCTCAACGCTGTTAACGTTGCGACGGGGCAGAAGGTTCGTCAAGGAGCTGTAATCGGCTACGCAGGAAACAGCGGAGCCGGCGGTGCCGTACACCTTCACTTCGACAGTCACGTTTGCGGGGAGGCTGCCTTACAAAGCTACAAACAAACCTTCGGTTGGCCTACAACAACCAAGGCACCACTCATCAAGGGAACGTTACCAGGCTGCTATCTGGTTCCATCCGAGCCGTTGGTCAAGGTAAGTGGGTATCGAGATGGTGTGATTGCACAAGCAGCCGCTTACGGTCTCACGTTGTTTCCCAATCGTACTGATCGTGGTCTAGGTATACATCCTGCGGTGTGGTTGCTTGTTGCGGCTGCTGTTGGAGGCGCCATAGGAGCAGCGCTCCTTTACAAGAGTGCGACTGACCGGAGTCGAACCGGTATAGCCTTGCGGCCACTGAGCCCTCAACCCAGCGCGTCTACCAAGATTTCGCCACAGTCGCATTTCGTCGGCGCGGAGGGAGTCGAACCCTCACGAGCTAAGCTCATTAGATCCTAAGTCTAACGCGACTTCCATTACGCCACGCGCCGATGTTGTAGGCCAGAGGAGACTCGAACTCCTACTAAGCCGATCTTAAGCCGGCCGCCTCTTCCGTTGGGCTACTGGCCCCAGTAAACTTGGTTAGGGTAGGCAAAGAGAATCAAACTCTCATCAGCCGGCCATATGAAGACCGCTGGCCTCCTAGACTCCCTACGCTACCAACGAGGTGCACCAACCATATATCCAATCAGGAAACCGAGTACCAACGTGACAGAACCAACCAAAAACCTGCTTGGTGGAGGAGGAGAATATGCCTTCTCCGCCTCTGATTCTCCTAGAACTGACGCGCCTGTTCGACTCAAACAACGAAATCCTTCGGTCACCTGCATGGTAAGCATGTTTTCAACATACCATACTAGTCCGCCTGGTTGGAGTCGAACCAACATGACACGCTTATAAGGCGTGCGCCCTGACCGTTGTGCGACAGGCGGTTAACAGGATGCCGAAGAATTGAACTTCGCACGGTTTTGGAGGCCGCGTTGATCCCAGATCGTATCTCACACTTGTGACTTCGGCAGGATTTGAACCTTGCAATTGCGGTTTCGTAGACCGCCGTGATATCCGTTTCACTACGAAGTCTGTTGTTTCAAGTTAGATTCGGGCGGAGTCGTCTCGCTTTGAAGCTGCGAGTAGCTACGTTGATATCACCGGCTACGCGATCGTCAAGACGAATAGCTCCCAGCAGGAAACACGAGTCACTCTCTCGCGAGATGACACTTCTGAAACAATGCCTGCTGGCCGTCGTTGAGCTTCACCACAACAGACGTCTTGCTGAAGACAGATTGCACAACCGCGCCGACCATGCGCTCTTCCAGCTTAGGCAAGAAGTTGTACGACTCGGCGCAATCTTCCTTCAAAGTGACAACAACACCTGGCTGCAAAGCGCCGCCGCCACCGCTCTTCTTGTTAGGCTTCCAGTCATCGTCGACCGCTTCCAGCTCTTTCAACAGACCTTGCAGATAGACCACGGCGCTCTTGCCATCATCGATGGACGCGCCGCTACGAACTAGATCTTCGTTGAGGCGTTCCAAGAACTTGATGGCATCTGTTACTCGTCGGACGTTGCGTTCCCGCCACGAGCCAACAGTACGCGTCTTCCTCTTCTTGGGTGTGCTTGAGTCCTTCTTGACCATTTTTCTTGTTTCCTTGTCTGGATGTCGTAAGACAAAAACAACAGAGCACACCTTAACAGATCGCTATGACAAGCGCAGCAAACAGCGTAGAATAATCTTGATGAAGAAAAAGGCGAATGACATCTGTAAGTTACGTAGGCTTCCTGTAAAGGATGCTGCAGTAGGACAACCCGGAGCTTTGATGGCGCTAGATATGGCAGGCATCAAAATGGACTGTTCAAAACTGCCGACATCAGGACAAACAATCCAGTTGGGTCGTTGTGGCAACGATCGATTCGAGTTAGCAAACCACGCTGGCCAGTTTGTTATTCGCCGTAAGTGACCCTGACGGGACTCGAACCCGTGTAACCGCCTTGAAGGGGCGATATCCTAACCGCTAGATGACAGGGCCATTCGGTCCGCCCAGATGGAGTTGCACCATCTTTTCGCGCTTATCGAGCACGAGTTCTGCTAGTTAAACTATGGGCGGAGAAACCACCAGGATTTGGTTGGTACCGTGCTGGTGGTCCATTTGCACTCTACCAACTCAGCATGTTTACTTGGATTGCGCACTCCCTGGGGATCGAACCCAGCTAAGTACCGGCTTAACAGGCCGGCTCTATCACCAGATAGATAGGAGTGCTTGAAGCTGACGGCGAGAATCGAACTCGCTACATCCTACTTACAAGGCAGGTGCTCTTCCAAATGAGCTACGTCAGCGTGGAGCCCACAGTCGGAGTCGAACCGACGGTCTCCTGCTTACGAAACAGACGCATTGGCCAGCTATGCTATGTGGGCTAACCTAACGGAGCAGGCGAGGTGACTCGAACACCCACGCACGGGTTGGAGGCCCGTGATGCTACCAAATTACATCACGCCTGCGGCAGTACCGGCTGACGGATTTGCACCGCCGTCACCTGCTTGTAGGACAGGGGTCCTCCTATTGAACGAAGCCGGCAACGTTATCGTATCGATTGTGCCCAAAAATCCAATGTTCTGATCAAGTCGGCTGCTGCTTCTGTTGGAGTATCGCCTTCACCCCAAATTTCCGTTGGCTTCTTTCGGCTACCTTGAAGCTTTACCAGCACCTTTAAGGTGCTGCCCATTCGACTCAATACCAGATAGGGACTCGTAGGATGTGTCACCAACAACAAAGTAGGATGATTGTGTATTGCAGTTTCTACCGACACAAACAGAGTTTCTAGATCCATGTCATTGATACTATCGAACTGTTGTAAGCCTTACAAGCATTGAGCAGGTGACGGGAATCGAACCCATCTCATCTTCGTTGACGAAGTGCCGCACCAGTTATCGTTTGTTGTCGACGTGAAACTTCTCTGGTTAGGAGTCTTGTTATCGTCGGGGTGAGTGGAATCGCACCACCGCCCTCTCGGTCCCAGGCCGAGCGCTCTACTAAAACTGAGCTACACCCCGAAAAGTCTAATCTAGCGGAGAGGGTGGGAGTTGAACCCGCAGACCTGTTGGCCACACGCTTAGCGGGCGTGCACAGGGCACCGATGCCTGACGGCCTCTCCAAACGTGGAGCCACAGAGAATCGAACTCTGATCCCAGGCTTGCAAAGCCCGTGTCTTCCCGTTAGAACGATGGCCCCATTTTAACGTTTTGTAGTACGTTTCTTTCCCGCTTTCAACGCACCTGCTTCCGTACGGAAACCACAACGATGCCGTCCCGAAAGCTTGCCTTTACCACCTAGCGCATAGCAGTAACGACCCTTTGATCGCGTAACAGAGATTTGATAACCACGATGCATTTTTCTAAGTGCCATGCGCTGATACTACCACAAAACAAAAGCGGCGGAAGAAGTAGGATTTGTCTCGCTTAGGAGCTGCGAGTAGCTACACGAGTGCCTTTGGAGGGATTTGCACCCTCAACCACCGGTGCTCTCCTGTTGAGCTACAAAGGCAAGTGGACGCGCCGAGAATTGAACTCGGGTCCGCAAGTAATACTTGGATCAGACATCTACGTGTGTAGCCAGTATAAGAGACTGGCAACCCATGCCGGATATGGATTCAGAGACAAAGACTCCGACTTGATCCGTCCCTGTTCCCGTTATCACGCTACGGGCTACGTTGGGGGCTGGTCGAAACCAGCGCCTTCCACCACCGGGATTCTGTTCCTAGGTTCTCGGAACCCGACCGTTCAGGCAGCAGCCCGAAGCGGAGCAAGGTCAACGTTGTCGTTGGCACTTGTGTTTTGGTCGCCTTTTATACGAGGCCACGCGACCAACCTCGACACGCAGTCTGACTCTTTCTCACCCACGTCGAAACCGTTTCGCGCCCAGTCCCACCCTTCGGAATCGAACCGAAACTTCCTGTGCTTCAGACAGGCGCGCGGACCACCTACGCTAGAGTGGGATATCGCGGGGACTCGAACCCCGCGTCCTTTGTCTTCTATTCACTTGTCAGAGAACTCTTCTCGTTGAGGTGGAAGGAGTTGTCTCGCTTGGAAGCTGCGAGTAGCTACACGAGTTGTTCAATCTCTCGATCCAGAGTCGAGCGCGTTGCCTGTTACGCTACACCCCATCAGCGCTGGCTGTGATTGCTTTCGTGTCCAACCATCTTCGGCGGTATTGCGCCGTTGCTTGTTTCTTACGGGCACGCCAATGAGCCCACCCTACCTTGCCGCGTTCGTGATCGTAGCCCACCATGTCTCGTGTTCGTAGAAGCTGTTTGCTGCTTATGGAAATCTCTTTGCGCATGTTGCCTTTGTGGGTCGGGTGAGAATTGCACTCACGTCTTTCGGCTTAAAAGGCCGCTGCAAAACTAACTTTTGCTACCGACCCGTCTTTTCTTTTCAACACTTCTCTTTTACGGCCACACAGTGCCCGCGCCAAGACTTGAACTTGGCTGTTCCTTGGGACAGAAGCTTTACAGGCTCCTCCGGTAACCTTACCGTCAACGCGGGCTTATTGTATCTACGTTTTCCTCTGTAGCTTTTCTACGTTTTCCTCCATAGCTTTCTACTTCTAAGTAGTGCAGCTCTCTATGACAGTTAGCGCATAGCAATTTGCACTTACGAGCTTCCCTCATCAGATTGCTAAATTTCCTCGTCAAAAAATCGGCGATGGTAAACTCTTTGGACTCATTTCCCTCGTGGTGAAAGTCAAGAGCACCTATGCATTTGGAGTATCCACATAAACAACATTTACCTCCAAATGCTTCGATCAGTCGTTGCTTCTTTTCAACTCTCCTAAGCTTTTTTCCAGTCCTATCACACCTTTTGCACTGAGAACCGCGACCATCTTTCGTTCTCGAATTCTTGTAGAAAGAATCCGAATCTTGTTTTTCTCCACAACAAGTGCAACGCTTCATCTATTACACCTTAACGAAAGAAGCCACCTGGTCTCCCTGGTGGCTCCAATCTGGCTATGTTGCTAACCGCCTAGATTGAAGCCCTCCCGTAGTCATTGAGTGCCTTGGGTAGGGAGGTAATCGGCTCGTTGCAACCCAAGACACTCGACGGTTTCGCAAACACATATGCTCCTTGACGCCACGTTGACGCTGTTGGCTGCATATGTCTCGCTAAACACAACATGTTGATGTTCTTGTCTCGGTAGCGGAGCCGGGAATTGCACCCGGGATTTCGAGCTTATGAGGCTCGTGAGTTACTACTTCTCCACTCCGCGAAATCTACGTTACGTGGGTTGACCAAGCTCGTCAAGTCGATATTCAACTTTTTGTCAACGAGATTCATAACCCTTCTACACGCAACTGTTTTGTCCACTGCGATCCTCATCAGATGTGTGATAGGCTACTAAAGTAGGTGCAGTCATGAAGAAGGCGTTACCAAAAGACCTGACAAAAATCACCGAGCCTCAGTACCGCGCTATTGTATGCCATCTTGCACAGCGCCCTTTGAACCAGTTGCGCAGACAGCAACTAGCAATTCAGAAACAAGAGCGGCAGGCGCGGCGTGCGCAGAACACCACAGCACTCGACAATCTATATGTGATGGATCGTATCGCGACTGATGCTCTCTTCGAGCACCAATTCGGTCCGTCGATCTGTCGCCGCCCTCGTAGATAAGAAACCTTCATACTAGGAGTTGTGATGCTGACAGCAACTTACGGTTTTGGTGCTCTCGTTGAAGAAGGCGACAAAATTCCGGTCACAGAGACCCGCTGCCTCAACATCACACAGTTTGTGAAAGACACTGGCGAAGATCGTCTTGATCTAGTCGCTGGATGTGTCTTCGGAGCTGTCCAAGCGGGCGACTTGAAGCGTGCTGGTGAGATCCTGAAGGCCGCCAAAACTGCGAGCACCGAGCAGGCCTTGATCTACGCGAAGATCGTACAGCTCTGGGATCAGAAAACCGCTGATGCTGTTCGCGCTTACGCAACACCTAAAATCAAAACGTGGCAGTGGGTTGCCGGCGTCGGCTTCGGAATGGCCGCTGTCGGCGTTTTCACTGCGACGCTGTTGTTTCAAAGACACAAGAACTAACCACTTGGCGCAATAGCAGAAAACGTTGTAGCATCAAGACCATGAACTCGCCCCAACCACCAGTCGTAGTCGTCGTGTTTGTGATGAGTGGCTGCCCTGCGTGTGAAGAGTACCTACCGCGGTTCCAGCGGATAGCTGCGCCTTACATGCAAGCTGGTGTACCTGTGCTCGTTTACGATGCCGCCTCTGAAGATCAACGGATACAAAGCTTGGCTGATCGGTGGGGTGTCGAAGCTACTCCTACGACCATTGTAGCCCGCCACGGTCCTGGCATGCTGAAAGAAGAGGGTGCGATCGACGATCACGGCATCAAGACGTTGATGGACGTTGCTTACCGCGTCCACTTGAACGGACGCTAACATGAGCTACTACTGCAAAGTGTGTGGCACGAAAACGAAATCCTATCCCTATTGCCAACAGCATAAATGGGCGATATTCCGCGCACAGAAACGAGTGAAAGCTGAGTCTTTGCTGGTTGATATATCAGGCGGCACGTGGTGGATCTGGGACCAAAACGGAAACGTGTTAGTAGCGGCGGCACCAAGCAGGCCCGCGGCATTAGCAGAGTTGGACCAAGGACTAGAAGGCTAAGATACTGGGTATGAGGACAGAAAATTACATACTGTTGGCTGCGGGTGCGGTTGGTCTTGCGACCATCGGAGGTGCGATCTACGTCTCTCGTCGCGCCCGCCAGTTGGGCTACGAAGAGGCAATACCAGGTGGAAGAGCGGCAGGTAGGAAACCGTCTGACTTCGACCCAACGCAGTTACTGGTCGGTACGCTGATTGAGATGGAACATGTGGACAACGATCCGTACACAGCTCGCGAGATCAGTATGGATCACCTGGCTGAAGACGCGGCGTATTACTCTGGCTTGTGTCACTGGCACAAAGAACCTGCGTGCAGCCTGTTAGCCACGTAACACACTATCGGATAGTCTTACCACCCTTCCGTAGCACCTTCGGTGCGTGCTCTCCAGGCGCAGTAGCTCGGTAAAGTTTCCCACCCATTCGTAGCCAAACCTCCTCCTGACCGAAGCGTTCAGCTACTTTTTCTGCGAGGTCAAGCATGTTCTTACGGAACACTGAACGGCGAGTTTCTTTGGGTGACGGAACATACTCGATCTCACAACGCAACGTGGTCTCTGATCTTCCGCCCCAAACCCCTTCACACTTGACCAAAGTGGCTGCGGCGCCAAGCCGGCCAACCTGCTTCTCCCGAAGTTGCATAAGCTCTGTACGGGCTCGTTGCGGCGTGATCCGCGCATCTTTACGCCGAACTAAGGAATTGGGTCTAGGTTTGTCGACACGAAGGCCGATTGTTAACGCTGCACGCTCACCGGGACCCTCAACAGCAATGCCTTTGAGCTTCATCACACTTCCTCTAATCGACAGGGGTCTTGTAGTGTACTATTACACTTCTTCCAGTCGATCACGCAACTCGGCCTCGCCAAACTCTGGTTCATACCAGTAGAGCAGCAACGCTTCCCAGTTCAAATCAACGAATTCGAGCGCCTGCTGCAATGCAGTGCCACGGATCGTCGCTCTGCCCACCACTTGGGCACTATCCTCGTCGTGGGTCGGGATCGAGATGATCGTCGCGTTTCCCGCGTGCGGTCGCCCAGGAAACGCCTTGATCCTCGGTGCATGACGCGCTCGGTGTTCAACGTTCTTGAGTGCGTGCAGGACGACCGGGACACCAGTTTGCTCCGGTCGTAGATTTGCCATTCCGAGCATGTTCTGCATTCCTATCTGGCGGTACCACCATGCTTTTCGAGCAAGCATCTACTTCTTCGCTCGACGTCTCACGCGTCGCTGAGGCTGCGCTGGACGTCCTGCTGTCCTCCGCTGCGGCTTACGCCAATACGTCGGCTCGACGCCGTGATCGATACAGTCGGCTACCATGCCGCGAACGCTCAAGTCTCGGCTGATGTCGGGCCACTCAACGCCGATGCCTGACCACTTGGTCATTCTTCGCCTTGCAGTCAGTGGTGCAAGCCGCAGGCCTCGGTACCACGCGAATGGAACGCAGAATTCGCGCCCGTCCTCTAGCCTCAGGCGTAGGCATTCACCGTTCGTTGTCACTTGTACATCAACGGCGTACGGATCGCTACACTTGTCTTGTCGCTGCGAGGTCACTCCACTGCTCCAATAGAAACGCCTCCCGATGAAGGGTAGGTGCTCCAAACCGCCGCACAGCCTAGTCTTCTTTCTCGTTGAACAGGCTGCCATCCGGTGGCATATACCGCCATTCGGGGTAGACCACAAGGCCGGAGCCGTGGCCTCCTCCGCCTGGATAGAAGTTTGCCTGTAGAACATGCGCGTCTATGGTAGTTTCGATAACCTCCATGTCGCCGACAGTTCCAGGCGGAATGAACATGTTTGGCCGTGCGCCGTAACCCAGAAGCTGGACGTTGCGAACCCAGAAGTGGCAAATACCGAGTGCCACCTCTGCGTCGTGGTCCATCTGCTTGCTGGCATACCACGCGGTGGCGTTGTCGTGGAGATAGTGATCGGCCAGACGCAACGCTCTCACCGGACCACCACAATGTTTACAGACGAGTGGCGATACGAAGTCTTCCGACTTGCCGACTGTCATGATAGTATCGGACGTAGATAGCGTACAACTATTCAATATGTAATACTTTATATGTTTCAAGAGGTTACATGAGAGGATATCGTCTCGCTTCTCAGTCCCCCAACGCACCAAACCTGGTAGCAGCCTTTTTCATACAGGCCAAACCGTTGCTCTACAAAGCTGTATGCAAACAGGCGGCTGTGCTGTGTGCCTACGTTATCGATCAACGCGTCTTGGAGCTGCCACCAATCATCGGCGGTCTTTCATACTCAACCACCGAGACGCCCTTGACTGTGGCCTACCGAGTACTGCTTAAGGCGCATCGGCAAGCTCACGCTACCGGCATCGTACAAGAGACAGACATACATCTCACGCTCTACCCATCTCATGACGACACCTTGATTCTGCTACAAACACAAAACGAAGAGGTAGTTGCTCTTTGGGAGGCGCAGGCACACGTAGAGCCTTTCCAGTATCTACGCACACCGGACATGACGGATGCCGAATGGGCTATCCGTAGCAGCATCTGGGACGCAGCATTAGTCGAGTCCAACGGTTACAAGACTGAATGCTTCGGCAAGTACGGTCTGCCGGTTCCGCACGAAGAAGACATCCTGTCGTACGTCCCGATCCGAAAAGAGCGGGCTCGGGTACTAGGCACGGATAGGGTATTCGGACAATGGTTGAGACGCCAAGTTGTAGAAGACGATTGCTTCATTCCAGCAACCGTACTTCAAGGCATTCAATGGCTACACGGTGAACCGGAAGCCAACGCGGCTATACAAGATGAAGCCGCACAGATAGAACCAATCTTACCGATGATCGACTACGAATTGTTGGCGTCAGCGTTTGATGGAACCATTTCCAGCGGCTTTGAGCCCAGCGACAGGGAGTACGAACTGAGCAGCGCCGATGTGGAAAACCAGTGAATCATCTTCTTCTTCAGGGATTTCTTCAACAACAACACCGTCACTGAGATCTTGTATGAACTGATCTAGTCGATCACTCAAATCTTCCATCGATGCATAGCAACCAGCGCTGCGTGCTTCTATCTCGGCTAGTTGCATCTCCCACTCATCAGCTAGTCTAGGTCGTGTAGGGTCAGGCGCTGATTGCTGAACTAGTATCATCACTCGTCCCGCACCTGTAGGAAGCGACGCTCCATTTCCCTTCGACATAGCCTACCTCCTCATGCGCTGAGTGAGGGATTCGAGTACAGCCCCGATTTTATCGGCCAGGTTGTGGTACTGCTCGACCTGCGAGGTCGTTGTCCTTATGTAGCGATCGATCATGGCCTGCATCTCAGTTCGATGCTCGATAGTTACCTTTTGTAACTCCCGATCTTTTGCTGTGCGCTCCTCACACAGAGTACGGAACATCTTCAGCGAAGCAAAAAACCCTACACCAGCCAGTATGCCTAGCGGGCCGTAGACGGTAAGTGCTTCTAGAAGCGTTACTTCCATATTGGAGGCTCACCATGATTGTTTGCACCTCACCCACCACCCATTACTTATCGTGGTCTACCACCAACCTGGCCGCCTGACGGGCTGTTGAGCGGGTCGCCTGACGCCTGGCCTTTGTATCTCGGGCCGTTGTACAGGACGGTTGCAACAATCGTCCGCTGGTCGCGCTGGTCGTGGAGGTCTTCGTACTGTACGTCGCAACATATTTTCACTCTATCACATCCAGGCTGACTTGAGCTGTGGACGTGTTTTCCGCTTTCGCCACCAGTAGATCCCACCCGCAGTGGCTGCACCACCACCGATGATCAAGGCCCAGAACCAAGCCCTCTTGTAGACAGGTTTGTCGGTTTCCGTACCACCTTTTTTGACGTTGCCTGTCGGTTCGGGCGCTGTTTCTGGTTCTTCGCCAACTTTTGTCGTGCCAGTTGGGATTGGCGGGTCCACAGGGTCACCACCTAGACCCGCACTCGAAGCATATGCATCACCCAACCCAGCAGTGGTAGTTGGTGCGTAGACAGCCCAGACTTTACGCGTGAGGTTGAAACGTGCAACAGAGCCTTTGGGATAACTGCTCCAAGGGAATCCGCTGCCACCACTGCCGCCTGTTGGCTTACACAACCGCGCAGCAACTTCTTGACCAATCGCCATCGCCGCTTGAACCCTGATGTCTCCAGACGCTAGCAAAGACAGTTGTTCTGGAGAGACGCCAAGCTGACCAAACTTAGCGTTGGTAGCTACTAAATCCATGTCCTTGTAATCTTGGTCGGCGATTTTTTGGAGATCTGTTAGATATGGTTTTGCCATGCTGCAAGCAGCAGCCTTGAGAATGTCATAGATCTCTCCGAGGAATTGAACAACCTTAGCTACCAACTCTTTGATGGCGCCCCAAACCGTGCTCCAAAGACTAGACAGCCAACTAGGATGCTTGACAACCTTCTTCACAGTGAATTTGTAGTTGCCATAGTTGTCGATATTCACATACACACCCCAGGATTCGTTCTTTACGGGATGCGTGAACCTGTAAACAGGCAGCTGATGCCATGGTCCTAGATCAGCCTCATCAGTAAGATACCGGTAATCCCACAAGTGATCATCTGGGATCCGGATCTTTCGCCACACACGACCATCTTCTTTTTTCCTGTCTGCACAAGAAGGTACTGCCGGGATAAGCTTCGTCCTTGCGGCACTTAAACATTTTGCACCGTCTAGCTCTAGTATAGACGCGCCAGTGGCGAGATAAGCATTGTGCAATACTAACAACGTCTTTTTAGACAGTTTGTTAACCTCTTGCAAGATGTCTTGCATGAGATCTCGACCCTCAGCAGTGCTGACAAGTTTGTTGTACGTCGCTTTGAATGAGTACTCATTGACGTTTACGGGAAAGGTGAACGGCCCTGCAACAACGTGAGGACCAGAAGGGATTCGATTAGCACGTACTTCCTGAATCCCACCACCTCTTTCGGGTTGTACTAGACCGGAAGGAAGCGCTCCAAATTGTGCAACGATCATCGCCGTGCTCCTCGAAGAATGAAGTAGCCACCGGTTCCGAGTACAACTACACCGCCACTAACCGCCGCCCAAAACTGCCACCTCTTCCATATAGGTGTCGAAGGTGGTTGTGGAGGTTCTATGAGTACCACAGGTGATATGCCACTAGCCTTTTCCACAACCTCTTTTGTCGTCTCTTGCGCAGGTAGTTCAGGTTTTACTGGTGTTGGTTCAGGAGGCAGGTTCGTAATACCATCTTCCCCGAACGCCCCAAACGCCCCTTCTAGTGATTTGGCGCTGAGCGGCAACGAAACCATATACATGCCGGTCTCTGGAATATAGTAGTAAAGAGTGCCTATCGGGTAACGCTTCGTCAGGACGATTGGCTGTGCAACAGCTGGCGGTGCTGGCACCGGCACACGTCGCGCGATAAGGTTTTCGGCTGTGGCCCGCACCGCATCTTCTGTCGTAGTCGTAATCGCGCCACGACGAGCAAATACACCGTCAGTGGATTGCTCGGCCGCAGGCGCTAACGCCTGTTCGGTAGCACCTAGATAGCTGGCAATCAGCATTATCGGCGGCCTTTCTTTGCGCGACGACCCGTCTTTGCACCCTCGAAGCCGCTGACGCGTTCAGGTACACAACCCCACAGACGGGTCGCATCGCGTGCCAACTGCTCGCCGAGCCCGAACAAATTACCCACGGTCGTCTTCGGCTTCAGACCCCTTGCAGCAACACCAGGACCGTTGCGGGTGATTTCGTACACACCACAAG